>OIXH01003373.1_pt1 | contig 14241 bp, 9 predicted proteins | sample 1587741 | NCBI WGS metagenome assembly OIXH01 (sample SAMEA3888916, study PRJEB22519) | human gut metagenome | biome: human gut; feature: human-associated habitat; material: faeces | place: Denmark | collected 2011 | reverse complement strand
AGGATACGGTTGATTTTTTATTTGTCAAACTTAAAATACAACAGGAATGAAAAAACTATTTACCCTTTTGGCAATCGCCCTGTTCGGCGTTGCGATGTGGAGCTGCTCGTATGACGACGACGATTTGTGGAAAGCGGTTGATGACCTCGATTCGCGCATGGAAGCCATGGAGCAGGCCATGAAGAGTGCCAACACCGATATCGACGCACTCCGGAAACTGGTCGATGCATTACAAAACAATGTAACCGTGACCTCCGTCGTCAAAAATAATGACGGATATACGATTACATTCTCCAATGGTGAAACCGCCACGATCACCAACGGAAAAAATGGAATTGATGCTCCCGCTATCTCGGTGAAAAAAGATGGCGACGGCCTTTATTACTGGACGCTCGATGGCGATTTCATACTGGTCGACGGCGAAAAGATCAAGGCGCAGGGTGAGGACGGCGCCCCCGGACAGAATGCCGTGTCTCCGAAATTGCGTATCAATACCGAAACCAAGGAGTGGGAAATGTCGATCGACAATGGTACTACATGGACTTCGATGGGTGTCAGGGCTGAAGGAACGGATGGCGATTCGATGTTCGAGTCGGTGGATACGGTCTCGAACCCCGGTATGGCGGTTTTTACGCTTGCCGACGGCGGAAAACTCGAAATTCCCATGCAAGGTGCGTTGAATCTCGCGATTTCCGCAAAGAGAGGCATATTCGTTTACGATGAGACGCAGACCTTTACGATCGAGAGCAAGGGTGTCGAACGGATGACATGGACTAAACCCGACGGATGGAAAGTTTCGGTCGAAGGCAATGTACTGACGGTTGTAGCGCCGGCCAAAGCGAACAGCTATGCAGAAACGGAGGGTGTGATCGCCTTGATCGGAATGGCCGGGAATTCCTCGTGCATGGCAGAACTGACAGTAAGTGCGGCGGATACGCATAGCTATACAATAACCTTCGAGGGTAGCGACTGGGCCAAATGGGTCGCCTGCAATTATAACCCCGGAAAATATTCAACGACACAATTAGGGAGTCCAGACGATTATGCCTGGGTCGATGAAACCACGCAGCTCACTACTGGCCGTCCTACCGGCTTCATGAACGGATGGGGCTATCCTTGGTTCGTATGCTCCTATAATTCCAATTCGCTGGATCAGAGTAAATATGGCAATTATTTATACGATCTGTATGTGTACAATCCCGACGGAGTAGAGGATAGTATGACAGGCGGAGGCCGCAATGGTTCCGATAATTTCCTGACGACATTCGGCTATTTGGATTTTGACTTTCCTTACGGTGATGGACGTCCCATTCTCGAATTTGCAGACAACAAAGCACGGACGATCCGAAGCCTGTACGTCAATTCGACCTGCTATTTCTACTCGGTTGCCACCTCCGGCAACGGACTGTCGCCCGAACTGACCAAAGACGTAACCTTCTACGCTACGGGGTTCGATGCCAACGGCAAAGAAATCAAAACCATTACGATGATTTTCGCTACGCCCGAAGCCATCACGAAAACATGGACAAAATGGGATCTTTCCGAACTGGGGCCGATCGTTTCGCTTCGGCTGAACCAGGCTGGCGGCGCCGATAACGGTTACGGTTACTCGCTGCCTGCGTATTATGCAGTGGATGACATTACCGTCGAGTGGTAGCGTCGCTGCTGCATCATCGATTGGCAGAAATGGAATCTTTCCGAACTCGGAAAAGTCAGCCGCATCGAATTCAACGTCACAGGCGACAGCGATAACGGTTATGGGTTCAGCCAGCCGGCATATTTTGCGTGGGACGATCTGGCGGTAAGGTTCGAATAACCGGCCCTCGTTTGCGACAACACCCGGAGTGCCGGGATTTTCTTATCCCGGCACTCCATTAATTAACAAGCGCTATCAAGAAGTGAAAAGAATATCGGTAATTTTGATACTGTTCCACTTTCTCGCCTGCGGCACTACGAATGCTCAAGATGCCGAGAATAGACAAATCCCGGATTCGGTCCGGATACTGGCTATCGACGAGGTGACGGTGCTTGGGAGACAGAACAGGGCGGTCGTCCCGGCACAGATCCTCTCCGGCGAGAAACTGCAAAGGCTCAACTCACATTCCGTATCGGATGCGTTGCGCTATTTTTCCGGTGTGCAGATAAAGGACTACGGAGGTATCGGGGGTCTGAAAACCGTCAACATCCGTAGTATGGGCAGCCAACACGTGGGGGTATTCTACGACGACATACAGATCGGCAATGCCCAGAACGGGACGGTGGACCTCGGTAAATTTTCGCTTGACAACATGGAATTGGTATCCGTTTATAACGGCCAGAAAAGCGACATATTCCAGTCCGCACGCGATTTCGCCTCGGCAAGTGCGGTATATATGGTGACGCGCAGACCTGTTTTCGAGAGCGGACGCAGAAACCGTTTCAATGTAAAACTCAAAGGCGGTTCCTTCGACCTTATCAACGCTTCCGCCCTTTGGGAGCACCGGATCAGCGAAAACCTTTCGTCGTCGGCCAATATTGAATATCTGAACACTTCCGGCAAATATAAATTTCGCTATCATAAGGATGGCGGCTATGACACCACCGAAGTCAGACGCAACGGGGATGTCCGGTTTCTTCGCGCCGAGGCTGCTCTTTTCGGCAAGGTAAAGCGCGGAGAATGGCAGGCGAAAGGATATTTCTACAATTCAGAGCGAGGCTATCCCGGTGCAGCCGTAAAAAAGGATTACGGTATTTCATTACTGAACGAAGACCGGCAGAAAGACCGTAATTTTTTCTTTCAAGGTTCCTTAAGGCAAGAGGTGACGGATCTCTACAGCTATAAAATCCAAGCCAAATACGCCAACGACTATATGAATTACGTCATGCCGCCCGAAAGTACCGTACAACCGATGGATAATCACTATTGGCAGCAGGAGGTTTATATTACGGCTGCCAATCTGTTCGCTTTCACCCCGTGGTGGACAGCAAATCTGTCCACGGATTTCCAATGGAACAAACTCGATGCAGACGGCACCGATATGTTCAATGCGCATTTCATCGAACCGAGGCGCTATACGTTGCTGGGAGCCATAGCCACATCGGTCAACCTCAAACGATTCAGCATGCAGGCAAGCCTGCTTTACACGTATGTACATGACCGGAGCGCTCGGAGGATGGAAACAGCGCCGGATAAAAACGTATTCTCTCCCACGGTAATCGCATCATACCGTCCGTTTGAAAAGATCGGCCTTGATATAAGAGCCTTTTATAAAGAGATATTCCGGATGCCGACCTTCAACGACCTCTATTACGTGCAATTGGGCAACCGGCTTCTGAAGCCGGAATACGCCACACAATACAATGTGGGGGTTGTCTACTCCAAACGATTCGGCAAAGGAGTGCTGTCGACGCTCAATCTTACGATGGATGCCTATTACAACGAGGTGAAAGACAAGATAATCGCCACCCCGACCTCCAACCAGCTCGTCTGGACAATGGTTAATCTCGGATATGTGGAGATACGCGGTGTGGATGTGACGTTCAATCCCTGTTTCAATATAGGCGGCGTGGCATTGGACACCCGGTTGAGTTATACCTATCAGAAGGCACAGGACTTCACTGAGGAGAAGGATGAAGGTTGGGAGGAAACCGTTATGGACGGATATGGCGACCAGATACCCTACATTCCGTGGCACAGCGGCTCCGTGATTCTTAACGCTTCCTATCGAAAGTGGGATTTTAATTACAGTTTTATCTATACGGGAGAGCGATATATGCTCGGAAACAATACTCCGGTCAATTATATCCAGCCGTGGTATACGCACGATATGTCGCTGTCGCGAAATTTCCCATTCAAACACGCTCAGCTTCGTATCACCGCGGAGGTGAATAACATTTTCAACCAGCAATACGAAGTGGTTAAATGGTATCCCATGCCGGGAACCAATTTCAAGATTATTCTAAGTCTTACATTATGAAGGGATTTTATTTAAAATGGCTTACAGTCTTCATCGGCATTCTCATCCTTGCGGCTTCCTGCCGCAAGGACGATCCGGTATTACCCTCCGAGCCGACCTTGGTGAATCCGTGGGAACAGGTTACTGGCGATATATACGGATTTTTTCTGCTCAACGAAGGCAATATGGGAACGAACCAGGCTTCGCTCGACTATTACGACTATGAGACAGGCGTTTACACGCGAAATATTTACGGCGAACGCAACCCTTATGAGGTCAAAGACCTCGGCGACGTGGGAAACGACATTCAAATCTACGGTGACAAACTCTGGGCGGTTATAAATTGTTCCAATTATGTCGAGGTAATGGATGTCAATACGGTCAAACATATCACCAAAATAGCGATACCCAATTGCCGTTACCTCGCATTCAAAGGCAAATACGCCTATGTGAGTGCCTACGCAGGCCCCGTGCAGATAGCCCCAGACGCCCGGATCGGGTATGTAGCCAAAATCGATACGGTAAGCCTTCAGGTCGTCGATGAGTGCATTGTAGGTTATCAGCCCGAAGAGATGGCCATTGTGGGCGATAAACTCTATGTCGCCAATTCCGGCGGTTACCGTGTCCCGAATTACGACCGTACCGTGTCGGTTATCGACCTGAAAACTTTTACGGAAGAGAAAAAAATAGATGTCGCTATCAACCTTCACCGGATACAGCCGGACAATTACGGCAACCTGTATGTTTCTTCCCGCGGAGACTATTATGAAATACCTTCCAAAACATTCATAATCGACACTTCGACTGACGAGGTCACATACGAGTTCGAGGACCTGCCCAACACGCACATGACCCTGTGTCGGGATTCGCTGTTCCTTTACAGTACCGAATGGAGTTATCTGACAAACGATTGGACGGTATCCTATGCCATCGTAAACACGCGCACACGGGAGATCGTTACGCGCAACTTTATCAAAGACGGCACCGAAAAGCGTATCCAGACACCTTATGGAATCGCCGTCAACCCAAACACCGGAGAGTTTCTGGTTACCGATGCCAAAGACTACGTCCGTGCCGGAACCCTGCACTGCTTTGGGCCGGACGGCATACGAAAATGGTCGATAAGCACTGGGAACATACCGGCACATATTGTTTTCACACATAAAAAATTGCAACCGCTGGAAGAGTAACTTAACACACTTGAATATGAAAAAAAATTATGAGCGAATCGTTTTACTGCTTCTATCGGCGTTGCTTTCGGTTGGATTTCTTGCCGGGTGCAGCGACGCTGATAACAGAGACGACGGTTATCTCCTGAAAAAGGAAGACATCTCTGTGAACCAGCCCGACGGGGGATTTAAGGCTCTGGTCAACCAGCCTTTCCGGATCGAAGTGAAAAGCGTTTCGGATGAGGGCGTTTCCTATGAATGGTCTCTCGGTGATTCGAAAATAGCCGATTCGAAGAATCTGGAATACACCTTCACTTCGTTGGGAACATTCACCCTTACGTTGCATGCTAGCCAGGGAACGACCACCTTCGACTATGATTTCGAGGTCAAAGTAACCACCGATTACATACTCAAAAAGGAAGATATAACCATTGAAGAACCCGAAGGAGGATTTAGAGCCAAGGTCGACCAACTGTTTCGGATAGAAGTAACCAGCGTGTCCGACGACGGTGTCTCTTACTTATGGTTCGAGGATGAGGAGCCGGTCGCTCAAACCAAGAATCTTGAGCACATGTTTTCACATGGCGGCGCTATCGGCTTGAAATTAACAGCATCGCAAGGGGATATCTTCTTTGATTATTATTTCACTGTTTTTGTCGAATATGCTCCAATCGACCCGCCTGCGGAAGGGGCGAATCCCTATATCACCAAAGTCTTCGACTACATGCCGGCAGTCGGACAATTTACCAATACGCTGCCGCTGTACGAGGAGGGGGATACGCAGGAGACAATGAATCAGAAAGTATTGGACGCCATCGGCAATAATAAACGCGGAATGATCACCCTCGGCGGATTCGGCGGCTACGTAACGGTCGGTTTCGACCATACAATCCAGAATGTCGAAGGCTTGCGAGACTTCCGGGTTTTAGGCAATGCCTTTTATGCAAATGCCAATCCCAATCCGGATGCTCCAGAGGGCGGAAGCTGTGAGCCCGGAGTAATTATGGTGGCCTATGATCCCGACAATCTCGGACCGGACAACGTACAATGGTATGAAATACAGGGCAGCGCCCATGTGGATCCTACCAAGGAACCGTGGTATGAAATGGCGAAGGTCAATGGTAACGATGTAAACATTTACTTCGATTACCGGATAACCTATTACCGTCCCGACAGCGAACCGACATCGAGAGACGAATGGGATACATATATAAAGTGGGAGGATAATCAGGGAAATTCCGGCTACAAAGTGAAAAATCAGTATCATTCACAACCGTATTATCCGCTTTGGGCCGGAAATACGCTGTCGTTTACAGGCACATGCCTGCCTCAGAATGCCATTGACGAAAGTGGTTCGGGAACCTATTTCGTTCTTTACAAATTTCGCTACGGCTATGCGGACAATGAAATCAACAGCTATGACGACTCGTCGATCGATATAAGCTGGGCTGTCGATGCGAGCGGAAACAGCGTCAACCTGCCGGGAGTCGATTATATAAAAATATACACCGGTGTCAACCAAGAGAACGGTTGGCTTGGGGAATGTTCGACCGAAATAATGGGTGTGGAAGACCTGCATTTGCTCAAAGAGGAAATACACACAAGGCGCTAAAGACCGAAATAACAGGCAATTCAAGTTTTCTGAACTTCGAAAACTCATTTCGATTTACAAATAGTTAATCGGCGGCGGGCCTTTTGATCGCGGTGAACCATTGCAAACATTCCTGCATTTAAATTCCGCCGCCGTTCTTTCACATCTGTCTGCGAGAACCGGAAAAATAGAGATTAGTAGCACGTTGTCTGCCATAATAACGCAATACTCCGGTTTCACAGACAGATTTTTGCTGATTTGCATTTCGAAAACAATAGAAAATTTTTACAGCAAGCACAAAAATTGAAAAAATGGTCTTATCAAATATGCTTTGTTTTAATTCAACCAACGGATTACACAAAACAAAAGTAATATCAACATTTGGTTTTCGCATTCAACCATTTCTTCTCTGCGGGGAAAATGCGGGGAAAACCCGAAAATTAAAAATCGCTTAACCTGTCATAATCAACAAATTAAGCGATTTTACTGGTACCCGGAGCCGGGGTCGAACCGGCACGACATTGCTGTCATTGGTGTTTGAGACCAACGCGTCTACCGATTCCGCCATCCGGGCAAACCTCATCCGTAGAATCGGGATGGCAAAGATAGTCGAATCTTTGCAATTTTCAAAGAATCCGGCTATTTTTCAAAAAAAGCCCTGATTTTTTTCGCCTTGGCCGGACCGACCAGCGCCGAAAGCTCCTCGGCCGGAGCGGCCTTGACCTTGGCCACGGAGCGGAAGTGCTGGAGGAGCGTGCGGATCGTCTTGTCGCCGATGCCTTCGATCTGCTCCAGTTCGCTATGGATAAACGCTTTGCTGCGCTTCTGACGGTGGAACGAGACGGCGAAACGGTGCACCTCCTCCTGAATGTGCGCCAAAAAGTGGAAAAGGGGCGAAGTGGGACGGATGCCGACCAGCACGGGCGGATAGCCACAGAGCAGTTCGGAGGTCCGGTGGCGGTCGTTCTTGGCCAGTCCGGCCACAGGTATGTCCAGCCCAAGATACTCCAGCACCTCGTGAATGATGCCCATCTGCCCCTTTCCGCCGTCGGCAATGATGAGATCGGGCAGCTCGTTCCCCTCTTCCTGAAGACGGCTGTAACGCCGGAAGACGACCTCGCGCATCGAAGCGTAATCGTCAGGCCCTTCCACGGTCTTGATGTTGAAGTGACGATACTCCTTGCGTGCGGGTTTTCCATCGCGGAAGACCACGCACGAGGCTACCGGATGGGCCCCCTGCAGATTGGAGTTGTCGAAACATTCGATGTGCCGCGGCTGTCTGTCGAGACGCAGCTCCTTTTGCAGGGCGTTCAACAGCCGTTCGGTATAGCGTTCGGGATTCTTGATTTCGAGGTTTTTGAGCTGCTCGGCGCGGTAGATGCGGGCGCTCTTCTGCGAGAATTCCAGCAGTTCGAGTTTTTCGCCGCGCTTCGGCACCGTGAAGGTCACGCCGTCGAACAACAGCGTCGTCGAAGGCAGGAACGGAACGACGACCTCTTTGGCGAGCGTTCCCGCGATATGCTCCACGATATGCTGGATGGCCAGCGTCAGCATGTCGCGTTCGTCGCCGCCGACGCCCGTAGAGAGTTTCACCGTATAGACGCCCACGATCGAGCCGTGGCGGATGCGCACGAAGTTGCAATAGGCCACATCGTCGTCCGGAAGAAGCGAAAAAACGTCCACATCGACGATCTTCGCGCTCACGATCACCGACCTGCTCGAATAGTTGTCCAGCGCGTCCAGACGCTGTTTGTAGCGCTGCGCCAGTTCGAATTTCAACCCGGCGGCGGCATGCGACATTTCGCCTTCCAGATAGCTCCGCACGGGGCGCAGGTCGCCCTTGAGCACCGCGACGACCATATCGACCAGCTTTGCGTACTCCGCTTCGCTTTGCTCCCCGACGCAGGGACCCTTGCAGTTGCCCAGATGATACTGCAGGCAGACCGAATACCTGCCTTTGGCGATCTGTTCGGGCGCCAGATTGAGCTTGCACGTCCGCAGCGGCACCACTTCGCGCACGAATTCGAGCACGCTGTGCTGCATCATCACCGAGCTGTAGGGACCGAAATACTGCGAGCCGTCGCGCGTCAGCTGGCGGGTGGACTGCACGCGCGGAAAATGTTCGCGCCGCACCACGATCCACGGATAGGTCTTGTCGTCTTTGAGCAGAATGTTGTAACGCGGCTGGAGGGTCTTTATCAGCGAATTTTCGAGCAGCAGCGCGTCGGTCTCGCTGCTGACGACGATATGGCGGATCTCGGCGATCTGCCGCACCAGCACACGCACTTTGGCGCTGTGCTCCTTGCTCTGCACGAAATAGGAGGAGACCCGTTTGCGCAGGCTCTTGGCCTTACCCACATAGATGATCGTCCCGGAGCGGTCCACGAACTGGTAGACGCCCGGTGACAGCGGCAGCATCGCCACCTGTTCCCTGAGGTTGTTTTTTCCGGTTTCGGCCATAACGACAATAGCAACGCAAATGTAACAAATATTTCGCAAAACCCGCAGATGCACCCCTGAAGCCCGTCAGAGGGCGATATAGCGGGCCGATTTGTCCGCTCCGCTGACGAATTTGTCCAATTCTTTGGTTTATTCGTCGGAACGGCATATATTTGCAATCCAATGCAAACACCCTCAAAACTATGAGATTGATTTTACCACTGTTTCTGTTCGGTATGCTCGTAACTTCGTGTATCGACAACAATTACGATCTGTCGGAAATCGACACGGACAGCGTCGTCATCGGCGACGAATTCCGGCTGCCGCTGGCTACGGTCACCGTCAGCATGGGCGAACTGAGCAAGGAAGGCACCGACATCAAAGCCCTCTTCGACGAAGCCGATATCTGGCTGCCTTCGCCGCTGCCCGCAGGCGGAAAATACGTGGATCTTCAGAAGATTCAGCACACCCCGTCCTATATCGACGAGCTGCTCGACGAACTGATCGAACAAATGAAGAGGTCCGACGCCAAAATCAACGCCGTGGCGGACCTGCTCTATGACAAGTATCTCGGCACGTTCCTGCCCCTGCTTCCGCCGAACACGGACCCGAAAGATTTCAAGCAGGTATTCATCACGATGTTCCGCGCTACCACGGGATTGCAGGAGGAGCTGGCCGGCGAGGTCCGAGATTTGGCCGGCGGCTACCTGACGGATCTGAAAATCGAAGACGTAACCTACGACCTCGGCAGGATCGACCTCGGCAGCGACGTGGTGGACATGCTGGCCGACAACCTCGATCCGAAGGGCACGGCAAATCCCAAAAACACGCTGGACATCTACGGCGAAATCATCAGCGCACTGCCTGTCAGCCTGCAGTTCAGCCCCCGATTCTACCCCACGGAGGTGGAGTTCGACATACGCGTCGAACCCAACGTAAAAACCAAGATCGGCGAGACGCGGCTCCACGAGAACGACCTGCGCCAGATCATCGACGGCACGGAAATCATCCTCCCCGTCAAACTGGAGAAATATTTCCCCGGCTCCGGATTCACGCCCGACCAGAAAATCGTCATCGCACTGCGTCTTGTCAAGCGCGGCGGTCTGAAACTCAACCTCTAACCCGGCACCGCACATGAAAAAAACATACGCTTTTCTCGCAACGCTGCTGCTGGCATCAGGCGTTGCCGCCCAGAACCCGACGGCTTACTTCATGGAGGGAACGACCTTCCGCAGCCAGTTCAACCCGGCTTTCGCACCGCTGCGCGGCTATGTCAACATTCCCGGTCTGGGCGGCATAGACATCAACGCCAGCGGCAATCTGGCCGTGGACAAACTGCTCTATCCCCGCAACGGGAAACTGGTCACGCTGCTCGACGAAGCCGTTTCGACCAGACAGGCGCTTTCGGGACTCAAGGCCGACAACCTGCTGGGCATCGACACCCGCGTGAACCTCATCGGCTTCGGCGCCTTCACGCGCAACCACAAGAATTTCTGGTCGTTCGACCTCAACGCCCGCGCGACCGCCGACGCTACGCTGCCCTACTCGCTCTTCGCATTCCTCAAGGAAGGCACGGGCAGCGACATCCACAACATCGGGCTCACGGCCGACAGCTACCTCGAAGCGGCCTTCAGCTACTCGTTTCCGCTGCTCAACGACCGGCTTTACATCGGTGTCCGCGGCAAATTCCTCGTCGGAGCCGCCCGCGCCCGCATGTACTTCACCCGATTCAACGTGACGCACGGAGAAGAGGAGTGGCGGATCGACGCCGCAGGCGGACTCGACATCACCGCCGCCGGTCTCGACGTCACGACCAAGCGCAACGACGCCGGCGAGGAGGTTTACAAGCTGGACGACATCGACTTCAAACCCACGTCGCCCGCAGGCTACGGCTTCGCCGTCGATCTGGGCGCCACGTACGACATCCTGCCCAACCTGCAGGCGTCGCTGGCCGTAAACGATCTGGGATTCATCGGCTGGAGCAAGAAGAAAAACGTCACGGGCTTCTCGTCGAAAGAGCTTTCGTTCACGGGCGTCAACGTCACGGAGGACGGCACCGAATCGCCCGATTTCGACATCGACGTGCTGGAATTTCACAAAGGAGCGCCCCAAAGCGTGTCGCGCATGCTGCGCGCAACGATCAACGCCGGACTCGAATACGAAGTATGGCGCCACAAAATCGGCATCGGACTGTTGTATTCGGCCCGTTTCTGGGAGTACAAGACCTTTCACAACATCACCGGTTCGGTCAATTTCCACCCGATCCGCTGGTTCACGCTCACGGGAAGCTACTCGGTGATCGACAATCGCGGCGGCGCCGTGGGGCTGGGACTCAACCTCTGCCCCAGCTGGATCAACTTCTTCATCGGCACGGACGTCCTGATAACCAAACACACGCCGCAGTTCGTCCCAGTCAGACAGAGCATCATGAACGTCACGCTCGGCATCGGCGTTCCGATCGGCAAACGCAGCCACCGCATCCCGGCCTACGTTTACGGCAAGGACAGACGTTAGTCACGCATAAAACGGATTACACGAAAACGTTCCGGCGGCAAGGCCGGAACGTTTTTATTTACAGCCGCGGAAAAAACCGGCAAAACAAGCCGTAAAGTCAGTCCATATACGAGAAAACAATAAGCCCCGATGCCCAAACAGTCCGCCCGTTTCCATATTTTAGGCGCACGAATACCACTTTCGGTCAAGGGCATTGCAATTTCAGAAACTTTATTTACCTTTGTAGTGCAGAGTACTATAAAAATCCCCGGAGGACAAAAACTGCGTCCGTCCCCGGAGATATCCGCGTCATAAAAACCATTGCGACGGCCCTCAAATCTGTGTGAAGTTGCGTCACTACTTTTGAATTCTTCAAAATTCGGGCCGTCGCAATCTTTTCTTCTTCCCAAAACAAAGATCATGCCACAACGGCCCGGTTTTTCCTGCATTCCGGCAGAGGATATCCGCTATCCGGCGACGACCATGTGCTGTTCGAGTGCGGCGCGTGCCGCCAGACGGCCGGCTTCGACGATCTCCCGCGCACGGTAGAATTCGAAGATTCCGAAACGGTCCGCCGGCATCTCGATCAGCAGGTCGGGTTTGTAGATCTCGCACATCAGACGCGCGATATGCTGCTGCATGATCTCCGACGAAGCGGTAATCACCTTATAATAATTCAGCGAAGACCTGACCCGCGCGGCCATCTCGTCGGAAAACGGCGCGCTCACGTCCACGGCGACCAGCACGTCGCCCGGTTCGCGGCGAACGCGGTTCAGCGGAAGCGGATTGACCGTACCGCCGTCCACCAGCACCATGTTGCCCCGGCGGACGGGCCGGAAAACCGAAGGAATCGAAATCGAAGCACGGATGGCGTCGTACAGCCCGCCCCGTTCGAGCACGACCTCGCGCCCGGTCAGCAGGTCGGCCGCCACCGCCGCAAAAGGCAGCGGCATCTGTTCGATCTTCACGTCGGGCACCAGCTCCTTCATGGCGCCGATCACGCGGTTTCCCTTCACGAGACCTTCGGTGCTCAGCGCAAAATCGACCAGACTGAAAACCTTGTATTTATCGAGCGTATACATCCACTTTTTGAATGCTTCGAGGTGTCCCGAAGCATACATGCCGCCGACCAGCGCCCCCATCGAAGTGCCTGCCACGGCATGCACTTCGAATCCCTGACTCTCCAACTCCTCGATAGCCCCGATGTGGGCCACTCCACGCGCTCCGCCGCCGGCAAGCACCAGCGCCGCTCTTCTTTTTTCCATAAAATCAATTGTCGTTATTAATCCGTTCGCGAACTTTGCTCCACGCATGCGTATCGAACAGACAGCTTGCACGCATCATGCCGCACATCTCCCGAAAGCGGGACATCGGAACGACGAAGCTCAAAACATCCGGCTCCACCCACGGCCGGACCGAAGGGTCGAAAAGGCCCAGAAAACACCTCCGGCCGCCGTTGCGGTTCTCCTGCACGGCCTGCGCCACGACCGAGCTGCACCCCGACCCGAAGGGCGACGCCACGGCGTCCGCCGCATTGTTGTCGAACGTCGCCCACGTCACCAGTCCCGCCAGCGCATCGGGCGCCGCGAAAAAAAGGACTCCTTCCGCTCCGTCAAACGTCTCCGCAACGTCCGCCCGCACGAATTCGAGCCACGCCTTCGGCGCGGGACGCAGGTCGAGAGCGGCGATGAACTCCAGCACCATTTCGGGCGTCCGCTTATAACGCTCCTTGAGCGACACGAACTGCGGAACGAATTCGGGCATCGGGCTGAATCCCGTGTAGAACTTCCCGCCCCCGCAGCCGATATTGCCGGCATTCAGACTCACGGGCAGCCCCCGCCGCGCTTCGGCCAGCGCCTTGAAGAAACAGCCCCCGACCTTTTCGACCGGGCGCATCGGACTGTCCGTATAGCGGAACAGCAGGGGCAGTTCGGGCCGTTCGCCGAAAGCCTCCTTGTATGCGGCGATAAATTCTTTCACATCCATATCCTCAATCGTCGGTGACAACGTAATCCATAAAGACGTCATGCGGCTCGACGGGCAGCTCCCCGACCAGCTGATGCGCATAGCAGACGCCGGCTTTCACACCCCGAAAACCGGACTGCGACAGATATTTGTCATAATATCCGCGGCCGCGGCCCATACGCGCTCCGGCGGCGGTAAAAGCCACTCCCGGAACGACGATGAAGTCGATGTCCGCCGGATCGCACGGCCGTTCCGCAGCCGACGGCTCGGCGATTCCGAAAGCGCCCCGGCACAGCTCTCCGGGCACATAGTCGTAAAACCGCATCGCATCGCCCTCGACCCGCGGCACGACGATGCGCTTTGCGGCGCTCCACCGCGCCAGCGCCGCACCGGTCTGCGGCTCGTCGGGCAGCGCGCAGAAAAACGCCGCGCAGCGGGCCTGCGAAAATCCGGGCAGACGCTCCACCCGGCCGAAGATACGCTCCGACGCCTCGGCACGCTCTTCGGAAGAGAGCGAGAGGTTCCGTTTTTTCATCGCAGCGCGCAGTTCTTTCTTGGTCATAAAATCCCACCTTTTCGGCCTAAAATTCCCGTCCGTTTCTATTGTTATTCTGCAAACAATGGCTATCTTTGCGTCCGGGAACACAAA
>OIXH01003371.1_pt1 | contig 14246 bp, 9 predicted proteins | sample 1587741 | NCBI WGS metagenome assembly OIXH01 (sample SAMEA3888916, study PRJEB22519) | human gut metagenome | biome: human gut; feature: human-associated habitat; material: faeces | place: Denmark | collected 2011 | reverse complement strand
TGGATTATTCCACGAGAGACGATAGCTGCTATCTGTACGGATACTACTACCTGACATCGCTTAAAAGCTACCCGATTATCGAAACGCTTGTGAAAATCGGAAATTTCGCCTTTATAACATCGGGAATACGACGCGTTCACTTGCCGCGTAAAGTCGCTTCAATAGGCAAGGGGGCGTTTGCGGGCTGCGGTCCCGTTTACGTTTACTCAAAAACGAGCGCGGAAAATTATTGGGGTACCGCTATTCATATCAATAAAGCGTTCGTGGAAATATTGAACGAAAACGATGATACTCACGAGGAGTTTTTCTTTTATCCCGAAATTTTTCAAAGTATAAGAGGGTGCTTTCAAAACGGAAAATTTGACATTGCGGCTTTTGATAGGGCGGTTTTTCACTTGAAAGACATAAGCCCCGATGAGATTCGCAACCGCATGTACGCAATGCTTGTACGTCTGCCGGGAATTTATAAACTGCACAATTCGGAGTTTTATGTGTGTTATTCTGCGTTTATCGATTACTTCAAGGCACATAAGCCTCGCTCCGCAATGGCTGTGCTTGACTTTGATAAGGAAAGGTTTTTGGGCTTTTTGGAGTTGGCGATCGACGAGAATACTTTCCCCGAACTGCTGGATTACTAGATCAAAAAAGGCGACCCCGAGGTCACGGCGGCGGTTTTGAAGTACAAAAACGAACATTTCCCGAATTTGACGGATAATTTTGATTTGGAATAACTAAACGCTCCTCGAAATGGGGAGCGTTTTGTATCATGTGTGTCAAAAGCATTATGCTTTCATACGCTTTTTGTAGTCCGCCTTGATATCTTCAAGTGCCTTCGCGTCCTCAACGCGCTTAGCTTTCGCTTCGTTCTGAATAGCCTGAACCTCGTCGATACCGTTGACGATAGTCTGCCATGTCTGCTGCAAGGTTTCTACCTTGATAGAGGACGATGCGGACATCTGCGCTATCATCTTGGACTGCTCCACGGTATTCTGCGCGTTCTTGATAAGCAGTTCGTTGGTCTTTTCGTCAAGAGCCTTCATGCTTTCCGCCTGTATTCTCTGGCGCTTGAGCATGATAGCCTGCGCCAGCGACTGCTTGAACACGGGCATCGTGATGATAAACGCGGAGTTTATCTTGCGCACCAGATTAAGGTTGGAGTATTCCATTGTTTTCAGCATGGGAACTGTCTGAAGCGCTACGTTCTCGGCAATCTTCAAGTCCATAACGCGCTGATCGAGCATTTCTCTCATCTGCTGAAGATTTGACAAGTCCATGGAAAGCGCGTGGTCGTCGGGGTTTGCGGCGATCTTCTGCTGATAGTCGGCGATATACTGATCAAGCTCTTTAACGCCCTGCTCGCCCGCCATGATATACTTCACGAGCTGCTGATAGTAGCCGATGTTCGCTTCATACATATTGTCAAGCTTTGTGTTAGCCTGTTCAATTTCGGTCTCATAGCCTTTAAGCTGAACGTATATCTTGTCGATTTCCTTGCCCATGGTATCGTACTTGTTGAGTATCTTCTCGATGTTCTTTTTCAGCTTCGCGAACAGACCCGGTTTGTCCTCAAGTTCCTTTGCGTCAAACTGATCCATAATAGCCGCGAGGTTTTTCATCATAACGCCGGTATCGTTTATCTGCTGAATACTCATGGAGTTCAAAACCTGATCGGACGCAGCGGATATCTGGTCTGCTGCTTCCGAGCCGAACTTAACTATGGTATTCGGATCGTTTACATTGATGGTGGAAACCAGCTTGTCGATCTCCTCGCTTGTCGCGAGCTGCTGCTTGATCTCATCAGCCTTGACCACGATGTTGAAGTTCTTTGCTTCCTCGATCTTCGCGTCAAGAACGGCCGCCGCGGGCGACGGTGCTGCTGCGGCAATGGTCGCGCCCTCGGCCTGTACCTCAGGCTGTGCCTGCGGCTGAACGCCTGCTCCCGGTGTGAATTGTAATCCCATTGTAATTTCCTCCTGATTAAGTTTTCGTTTATAAAAATCTGTGAACAAGCTTTAAGTCGACCGCCGCTTGATTCCCAAAATTTCATATATGGTAAAGTGCGCCGATGATAGCTCCGTTATCCGAACAGCCTTCCGAACAGCCCGCCGCCCTTTTTCGCGGATGGTATCTTGAACTTCGGCACCTCTGTCTGATAAACGAACTGGTTCATTATATGCTCCTCGAACGCGTCTACCGATACGAACGTTTCTATGTTCTTATAGCCCGTGGGTGTGTAAATAAGCACATCAAAGCCGATAAGGTTGCACATCACGGTCTGTATGCATTCGGACAGCGTGAACGTGTCCTCGACGGCGTCAATGTAAATAAGCTTCGGGATCGTTTTCGTGAAATCGAACCGCTGCACCAGCTGCAAAAAGTCTTTGCCTAGGTTCATTCCGAAATGCAGAACGCTGCACATCAGCTCGTCGCCCTGCAGCTTTATGAAGTTACTTGAGACGGTCTCCTGCAGCTTATAGAACAGCATATCCTGTATTCTGTCAGGAAGATAGCTGTATTTGTTCAGCGTCGAGGCTTTAAGTTTTTCCGTGTCGATCTCTCCGTTGCGGTAGAACTGCCGATATGCCGAAAGATCGCTGCACGCGTTTTCGGAGGGGTTGGGCTTCTTGACTATCAGTATCGTTTCGGGAGTGAGCTTGTCTCGCACATCGTCCCAATACGCATTCATATTGCCGTCCTCAACGCCGCTTATCTTCGCGAAAATATTCGGCACGGAAACCAGATTGCCCGATGTTGTGAAGCCCGTTCTGAACCGCGCCTCCTGCTTCCACAATATCGATATTTCCTCAAACGTGGTTTTCAGCGTGACGCTTTGGCTGTTCGGAAACTGAAAGCTTCTGTAAATTCCCGTGTCGCCGCCGTAAAGCATGGTGTCGAGGTCGCGCTCGGCGTTGTAAGCCACTGTTGCAACTTTGGTCTTTATCGCCTTGGTGGGGTATGTGCCGCTTTCTTTCGTTTGCGGCAGCTCGAATATCTGCATAAGACCGTTCAAGTTCTTATCAACGACCGTTTTCAAGTTGATTTTGTTCGGCGAAATGTACACCACATCAAACCCGCATTGCGTCATAAAGTTAAGGAAATACACCTCCGACTGCGAGATGTCGCCGTAGTACAGCACAACGGGTATGTCCTCATACAGCACGGAATATTTCCGCGCCTGCGTGCAGCGGTAAAGCCAGGTGATGAACTTGTTGCCATAATTGAACACTACTGTCTGATTGCCCGTGTTCAACTCGCCCAGCAGTTCCCGCAAAGCCTTTTGAGCAAGCGCCGTTCTGGTTTTGTCGCCTTTGAGGTCTATAAGCATTGCCAGCGCGTCTATCATATCCGCGGTGCTTGTCCGCGGAACTGTGCCAAGCGCCCTGACCTCCTCGGCGTTTGGATTATCAAGGGTTTTCTCAATAAAGATCAGCTGCTTTTTAAGTCCCGCAAAGCTCTCCTTGAACTTCACAAGCATATTTGTGTATATCGTCTCGTCTTCGTAGCCCACAAGCGCCGCGCAGTATACGGGGATCTCGCCGTCCTCGGAGTATACGCCGCCGCTTTGTATAACGCGAGACTTCCTGTCCTTGATAACGTCCTCGAATATGCCCGCTGCCGAGGTGTTTATACGTTTTACAAGCCCCGAAACGTTGTTCGCCGCCGCCCTCATTTCGGAGAGCTTGGCTTCCTTTGACAAGTCGATCTTCTCAAAATCAATTTGTATCGGCGCTTTTTGTTTGCCGTCTTTAAGGTATATCTTGTTTTTGTACGGCAGCTTTTCAAAGTCCTTGTCCAGTCCGTAGCTTACAAGCGTCACGCGAACTCCCGCGGCGTGCAGCATATACAGGAAATACAGTTCCTTAAGCGTCGCCGAGCCGACGAACAGCACCGCGTTCGGGCGCTTGCCGAGGTATTTCATCAGCCAACACAGCATAACGAAATAGGTGTTCTTTTTATTAACGCCGCAATCCGCGACCGCCTGAGCCATCACCTCGGCTATGGCGGCGCCGTCCGCGGGAATGTTTTCCGCGCTCAGCCACATATCCAGCGCCTTTTTTATGTCGGCGGCGCTGTCAAAGCTCGCAGCGGTGTATTGCGCCGCCTTTGATATGTCGTCGGTAGTCGCCGCGGGCAGCTTCTCTTTAAAGAACAGCCCGTTTTTCTGTACTCCGACATACTGATCTATCAGAAAACCTCGAAAGCTGTCGGGATCGTCATACCCGACATATCTCGTAAACTCCTGCTGTGCCATTGCTCCCCCTGTGTTTTGAGTAAATTTGTTGCTCCCCCGCATTGGCGAGTTCAGCCTTCCACCTCTATACCGTAGCGGTTGCAGAGCTTTGCAAGTCCGTCCTTGAAGCCCGCGCCCACCGCAGATATTTTCCACTCGCCTTTGTAGAGGTAGAATTCCATAGCCACTATGGTAGCTTCCTCGGATAGTCCGTCCATAGTGAACGTCACGCGCTCGCCGCCAGATAAAAGAGACACTCTCGGCGAGCCGACCGTGCGGAAATTTTTTGCCGCGCCGCCGTCATAAATAGAATATGCCAGCGCGATCTTTTGTATTTGAGAAGAGACCTTTGCTAGATTTATTTCAACGCGTCCGTCCTCGGGGAAATACCGCACCTCGCCGTTTTGGGAAACGTTGTTGCCGAAGAATATCAGCCCCTCGTCACCGACAGCGCGATCTCCTGTTTGCAGCAGGAACACATAGGGGTCGATCTCCACACCGCGCGGCGCGTTCGCCGAAAACCGTACCGTAAACTTGCTGCCGAGGTACTGCGATAGACCCACGCGCTGCCCCCGCTTCATATCAAGCGGCGGCAGGTTCGGGTTTTGCGGCTCGGCAACTTGTCTGCCCGCCATGGGTATTACGTCCGTTGCGGCGTTTTGCGTCATAGTGCTTTGAACCGCTGTTTGTGCGGCGCTGTTTTGCGCTGCTGTCCGATCTGGCGAACCGTGCATTATCTCGCGGATAGCCTGCGCTGCCGTTTCAACGGCGCGTTCGCTTAATTGCGGCGAGCTTGCGGGCACCGATACAGCTTCTCTTCGGGGAGCGCTGTATATCTGCCTTAAAACCGCGCGTTCCGCGTTCGGGTCGGGTCTGCCCGTGAGGTAGACCCTCCGCGTGAACTGCGATCTGAACAGCGTTTCGGCGTACAAAAACGTCTGTGCCGAAATTCCGCTTATCGTTATCATAAGCTCGTTTCGTCCCGCGTTCAGCACGTTCGGCGAGAATTTCACCTCGCGCATTTCGCAGATTATCTCCGTTTTCGCCGGAACGTTTACTTCAAGCTTAAAGGAATTTTCGCTATCGGCAGGAAATTTGCCAAGTTCTATCGTTCGCGGGATATCGAAAAATCCATCTTCCGCTCCGAACCCCGAAACGCGCCCCAAAACCTCAACATTGCTTGCCGCCGTCATAAAATCGGCGGTTATCGCCGGTTCTTCAATGCTGCCTTCGGTTATCTCCGCGCGAATATCGGAAAGCGTTACGCCGCCGGACGTCACCTTGATAACGGGCGAGCGCTTTGCCCAGACGGTGGTGTTTTTTCCTCTCAGCCGCAAGGGCTTATTTATTACAAGCGGTCCCTCGAACTCCCCGGAAGGCAGGATAACCTCGCTGTTTGGGGCGGCGCGGGAAATAAGCTCGTTCAGTTCCATAAGCCCGGTAGCCTCCTTGAGTTTATTGTTTTCTTCCCGCTTCGCGGGGAGAAAACGTTAAAGCTTTTTAAACGTTTACGCCGTAAGCGCGGCAGAGCGCTTCAAGTCCGCCCTGATAACCCGCAGCGACCGCGTTGAACTTCCAGTCGCCGTTGTAACGGTATATTTCGCAGACAACCAGCGCCGTTTCGATAGAAAACTCCTCAACCAGATCAAAGCGGAGAACTTCCTCGCCGTTTACATCGTCGGCGTTGTCTACCTTTACTACTCGAACGTAGGAGTTGGAAACTTGTCCGAAATTCTGGTGCTTCTGCTCCGCGTCGAAGATCGTTACCGTAACCGCGATCTTTTCTACCTCTGCGGGAATCTTAGAAAAGTCGATGATGATAGCCTCGTCGTCGCCGTCGCCGTCGCCGGTTCTGTTATCGCCGGTGTGGACTACCGCGCCGTCTCTTGCGGAAAGATTGTTGTAGAATACGAAGTCCTCGTCCTTCAGCACCTTGCCGTTAGCTCCCAAAAGGAACACGCAGGCGTCAAGGTCAAAGTCCTGACCGCCGTCATAACGGTTGATGTCCCAACCCAGACCGATACGAGCCATAGTTACTGATTTGTCGAGAGATACTCTCTGACCCTTTGAAAGATTTACTGCCATGTTAAATTCCTCCGTTAATTACTTTATTTCTTGTTTTGCCCGCCGTGCGGAGCGGCTCGTTGAAGAGCCGTGCCGCATATCGGGTCAAAACAATGTAACCTTATTTTTCTTTTTTCGATCCCGAGTTTACGATAGCCTTTCTGATAAGGTCTATCGGGATTATCGAGATAGCGGGAACAAGCACTACAAGCCATTCGAGAGGCATAAGCCCCCAGCCCGAAAGTATCCCGCGCCCAAGGTACGTCATCAGTATCTGCACTATCGTTATAATGCCGAATACCGTTAAGAAGCCCTTGTTTTTGTTGATGTTGTCGAACAGGTTAGAGCGCTCGGTGCGCGCGTTGAACGCGTTGAACACAGCTATCAGGATAAAGAACGCGAAGTACGCCGTGTGGAGTATCGCGTGCTGTTCCGCAAAGCCCGCAGCCATATCGTCGCGCAGCCAACCCCACTGTTCGAGGAAGCTTGTTGCGCTGCCCTTCGGGAGCGTTCCCAGGAGCAGCATTGCAAGCGAGAGAATAAACGTCCAGCCCGAGCCTACCGCTATCTCGGACATCATATAGCGAGAGATTATCGGCTCGTTGCGGCGTTTCGGTTTCTCGCGCATAAAGCGCTCCAGAGGCGGCTCTCCGCCGAATGCCAGTGCCGCAAGAGTATCCATAACGAGGTTGACCCAGAGTATCTGGATAACGTTCAGCGGGCTTGCAATGCCGATAAGCGGGCAGATGAACGATATAAGCACAGCCGCCACGTTGATGGTAAGCTGGAATACGATAAACTTGCGTATTGAATTAAATATCGTGCGTCCATAGAGGATTGCGCGGTCGATAGAATTGAAGTTGTCGTCGAGGATAACGATATCGGACGCTTCCTTTGCTACCTCCGTACCGCCGCCCATTGCGAATCCGACGTCTGCTTTCTTGAGGGCGGGGGAGTCATTTACGCCGTCGCCCGTCATACCGGCTACAAGGTCAAGCTCCTGCGCCAAGCGAACCAAGCGGCTCTTATCCGAGGGCAGCGCACGCGCGATAACGCGAATGTCTCCCAGCTTCTCTTTTATCTCATCATCGCTCATTTTAGCGAGTTCGTCCGAAGTAAGCATCAAGTTGCTTTCGGAATCAATAAGCCCCGCTTCTTTGGCGATAGCAACGGCCGTCTCGCGTCTGTCGCCGGTTATCATAACGACCTGAACGCCCGCGCCCTTGACTTCTTTGATAGCCGTAACGGATTCGGGGCGAACCTCGTCGCGGATACCCAGACAGCCCACCAGCGTCCAGTTGTTGCCCTCGGGGAGCGACTCCTCGCCGAGAGCGTCCTCGCTTGTCGCAAGAGCCAGAACGCGTATCGCGCGGTTAGCAAGCTCGTCTATTTTCGCGTTGAGAGACTTCATATCAAACGGCTGCTTTTTGCCATCTTTATCATAGTAGTGAGAGCAGCGCTGAAGTATCTTTTCGGGCGCGCCCTTGATAAGCGACAGATCGTATTGTCCCATGACCTGCGTTGCGGAATATTTGTTCGTGGAGTTGAACGGAATGTTCGCTACCGCCGCGACCTCCGCCTTGCACTCGGTGTTCATGGCGTAGCCGAGTATCGCTCGTTCCGTGGCGTTGCCGCCCAGAACGCGTCTGTCCTTGCCCTCGCCCGATATCATAGAGAGCGTGTTCTTGTGAATGGAAAGCGACAGCAGATCGCCGAGCTTTCCTCCGATATCGTCAAACGTTTTGTATTCGTTCACCGCGCCGTCGATGAAGTTTATCGCTTCCAGCTTGCCTTTGGTGATGGTACCGGTCTTATCCGAGAACAGGATGTTCAGCGAACCCGCCGTCTCGATCCCCGCTACCTTGCGGACAAGTACGTTGTCTTTAAGCATTTTGCCCATATTCTGCGCGGAAACTATAGCTATCATCAGCGGCAGACCCTCGGGCACTGCCATAACGATGATGATAACGGCAAGCATAACCGCTTGAATGACCGCTTCAACCAGAGCCGCCCATTGGAATACGCCCTCCGCGAACAGGAACGCGCCGGGGTTAAAGCCGGTATCAAACAACAAGGTTTTGGCGAGCATCGCAATTGCTATCGCGATACCGCCGATGTAACCGAACTTCGAAATGCCATTCGCAAGCTTGCCAAGCTTGACTTTCAGCGGTGTGTCGCGGTCGTCCTCGGTCTGAAGCTCGCTTGCTATCTTGCCGTATACCGATTTGTCGCCGACTACCGTGACCTCCATGGTCGCGTTGCCCGAGCAAACCACAGCGCCGCGGAAAACCTTGTGCTCGTTATCGAAATTCGTGTTTTCGTCGGTGTCCGTCCAGCCGTCGGGGATAGCCGTCTTTTTAGCCTCACGACTCTCTCCGTTAAGCACAGACTGATCGACCTTGACGTCGCCGTCGATGATAATGCCGTCTGCCGGTATTTTATCGCCCGATTGGAGCAGTATAGCGTCACCGACAACGATATCGTTTATCGGAACCTCCGCGATAGCGCCGTTGCGGTAGGTCTTTACCATAATGCGCGAAGCTTCTTCCTGAAGCTTTTGGAACGCGTTCTCGTTTCTGTATTCCGAGAATGTGGAAACCAATGTCGCGAGACATATCGCCACGAAGATACCAAGCGGCTCGTACCACTCGGGGTAGCCCTCCTTGATAACGCCCGTGTAGCCGAGAATCGACAGCACGATGTTGATAAGCAGTGCAACGATCAATATCTTGATCATCGGGTCGCCGAGGTTTCCTTTAAGCTTGTCAAAGAAGCCCTCATGCGCCTGCTCGGTCATAGAGTTGTCGCCGTATTTTTGTTTGCTCTCGGCAACCTCTTGATCCGTTAATCCGAATTTTTTCATTTGTTTTCCCTTTCTTGTATTTACTAAGACCCCGGCGGGTCAATAACTAACAACTATCAACTAACGATTACCTCGCACAGCAGTCCGTTTTCACCGCCCGTCATTTTGAATGCCGCGCCGTTTTTAAGTTCCACGGCGCTGCCTTTTGGAACGAGCCGCCCCGAGGGGGAGGTCATACCGTCGATGTTTTTGTTGACAAGAAGTCTCATACCGTTATAATACGCGATATACGCGCTGATATCGGTGTTCGCCTTTTCATCGTTGTGGACGTTGGAGAATACGTGCCATTCATAAAGCGGCATTGTGTCATAGGCCACCGCGTCGCTTTTGTCGCGGTAAACTCCCTTTCTGCCGCGCATTTCGCTTTTGAATATAAGCTGTGTTATCGGACTGCGCAAACGCGTCTTGCAGAACGGACAAACCGGGTTCTGCGGGTCTCGCAGAATAAACCATTTCTTTTCGCATTGCGGATTGGCGCACGGCACAAGCCTGTCCCAAGCTCGCAGCAGTTCGCGCTCCCATTCCATTGCGGTGGGACGTTCGGACGGGTCGTGAAGCCCTTTCACGAACGCGCGTATAAACAGCTCTTCAAGCCCTTTGGACAGCGACTGTATAGTAACGTCCAGATCGGGCGGGCGGTTGGAGGGGTCGTTCGGGTCTTCTATGAACGTCGCCATTTCTCCAAGCCCGAGGAAATCATCGTGCTCCGCGTCACGCGGGTCGTATATTTTCGGACCGATAAGCGGGTGCCGAAAGAACAGATACTCGTATATCAGAACGGGCAGCGCGTGCAGGTCTGTCTGAACGCACGGAAGCGCACGGCGCGGGTCGTTAAAATCCATTCCGAGCGTCGCCAGCACCTCGGGCGCTATATAGCCGCGTGTTCCAACGACCTCCGGAGCGTACTTGTTGGGCACTACAAGCGAATCTATGTCGATGACTACCGACGCACCCGTGCGTGGGTCGATAAGCACGTTGTTGCACGATAGATCGGAGTGCGCCAGCCCGGCTTGATGCATTCGCCGCACTGAACGTGACAGCCCTATTGCCGTTCCCAGCATGGTGCGGAAACTTCCGCGCTCGTCCGGGGAGAGGTACTTGCGGTTTCGCCCGGTGAACCAGTTGGACTTTTTATCTTTGCCCTTTAGATTAAGCACGGTTGAAGCGTCCGCGCCAAAGAAGAAGTTATGCGGGTATGTCGGACACACTATCCCAAACTGCGGCTGCCGAACTATCGCCACGGGCCAGCAAAACCGCTGTCGAAAATAGCCCGCGGTCTTTTCGGTGTTGCCGACCGCTCCGCCGTCCGCTTCGGAAAGCGTGGGATTGTATATCCCCACGATAGTGCGTATGCGGTCTTGCATACGCGGGTCGGCGGCGTTGCGCGGGTCGTTGAAGAACTGTATCGCGTACTGCTTGTCGGGCGTGAAAAACGTGTGCTTCATACCGCCGCGCGGCGCGTTCGCGTCGAACACGTATTCAATTGTATTGCCGTTATCAAGCACGGCGGAAAGCACGGTGCCGCTTCTCATTTTTGTTTCTCCGTATTTTTTATGACCGCGAATTGTAAACGTATGTTTGCAAAGTATACGGTCGCACATTCTTTAGGGTGCCTTTATTATTACCAGCGTTCTGTCGTCAAACGAGCCGCGCTCGTTGTAGTTATCGAGCCACACGCGAAGCCGCTTTTCCGGCGTATCTCCGATGTTCATCCTGAACGCTTCAAGCGAATGACACCGCAGCATTTCGCGTTTGTCCCACAGCGCGTTTATCGCGGCGTCGGATTTGTCCGAAAGCAGCTGTTTGGCGTATTGCAGAGCAACGCTCGTTTGGCTCATCGACACGGACTTAAATCGTATGGGTGCGGGATCCTCGCCATCCGTAAGCTCTCCCGTCATAGGAAGTATGCCGTTCAGGCACAGGTCGAGATACAGACGCTTCATCATCGGCGCGGCGGGGAAATAGTCGTCAGCCACACCGTCGCTCATCAGCAGTATGCTGTCCGAGCGTCCGCGCGAAATTCGGGTCTTCGCGCTTATCGCGTCGGGCTTGGTGTTTTTTTCCGAGAGAAAATCCGTTTCTCCGGAGAATGCACCGCTGTCCGCTTCGCCCATTATTTTAAGGCAGTGTTCGCTGTCAGCGGTGCTGTCCAATGCACAGATACAGCCGTCGCCTATCTGAACGCAAGCCATAAAGCACTCTTTTTCGCCGTTTATTTCCAGCGGCACGGCTACCGCCGCGAGAAATGTGGTGTACATATCGGAAAGCACGGGCTTTCTTCCCAAAGACTTCTCGTATATTTCGTTACCGCAGAGCTTCTCAAGCTCCTTTTGCTGCGCGGCGAACGCCTCACGTGCCGACTGCTGTACAAGCGGCGCGATCATTCCGCAAGCCGCCATAAATTCGGGGGAGTTCAGCTCCTCGCACAGTCCCTTTTTCACATCGGGGCGTGCCTTGAACATTCCCTCGAGGTTTTCTTTAAGATACGCGGCAGCCGCTTCGCTGGAAACGCGCGAGCCTATCCTCGAAAGCGGTTTCGACCCCGCGCCGTCGCACACAACGGCTATCACGCAGTCGTCGGTGCAGGCTGTCTCGAAAAAGTCGTCGCAGTTTGTTCCCTCGTGCTTGTGTTTCTTGCCGCGAACTCTCGCGCCTATGATATCCGCGCAAGGCGTTTTGATATGCTTTTCGTGGAACTCGCTGTGCTTCTCCGTTCCGTCATCCGTTATTTCTTTATATTGCCATACAGAGGCGGTATGCTCCATGACCTCCATATCCGAAAGCGGTTCGGGCGGCTTTTCGGGTTCGGGAGGAGCTTTGACGGTTTCCGTAGTTTTTTTAGGTTCATGAGAAACCTTTGCGGTTTCGGTGGGCTTTTCGGGAGCGTTTTCGTCGGTAGGCTGCTCCGTATCCTTTGCGTTCGGTGTGTTCGAGTGCTCTTTTTCTGAAGTTTGTCCGTTTTGCTCCCGCAAAGCGGCTTTGACCTCCAAGTACTCCTTCGCCGACATAGGTTTACCATCCCCGCCGCTTTTCTCGGCGAGGTCGTCAAACGTTATCGAAAGCTGTTCCTCTTTTATCTCGGAGATATCGGAGGGTGGGATATGCTCATTATCCATTCAATTCACCTAAATTGCCTAACGATAAAAGGCAGCAATATATTCTTTGACGATTTAAGGAACAATAACAAACCCTTGCGGAGGCGGCGGAAGCTCTATCGCCTCGCCGGGCTTTGCGTCTATGCTCTTGGAGCTTGCCTTGATAGAGCTTGATACCCACGCAAAGAACTGCGCCATATCCCCCGCGGTGAGGTTATTCATCATCAGCACGTTGTTTGTTATTTTCTTCAGAGTGTTGGCGTTGGCGTTTGCGCCCGCGCCGCACGCGATGATATTACCCGTAGAAACCTGTTTAAGCGCGTCGATACCCTCGTCAAGGTTGTCGGTGGGAGCGCCGTCCGTCATAAGGAACACAAGCGGTTTCCAGTCACCCTTTTGGGCGGCGGTAGAGGTACGCACTTCGTTCTTTATGCAATCCGCGAGCACTTTCAGCGCTCCGCCCAAAGCTGTCGCTCCGCCCGCTTGAAGCTGCGGTTCTTTGAACAGCATAAGCTCGGTAAGCGGGCTTGTTTGCCGCGCGGAGCTGTCGAACGTGATGATCGACAAAAACGCGGTCTCCAATGCCTGCGGGTCGCCCTTAAGCTCGGTTATAAGCGTCTTGATGCCTTGTTTTACCGCCTCTATCGGTTCTCCCGACATCGAACCGCTGCAATCCAACAGCAGGTACACCGGCAGTCTTCTGATGTAGTCGGACATTTTTTGACCTCCATGATGTTCTGTGTATTTAAAGTATACAACTTCTCACCTTACATTATAACACGAATTTAACATAGTGTCAATAGTTTGACGCAAAATTTGCACAAATTCTCTCTTTTTGTTGTGAAAAAGCGCGAAAATGAAAAATAGTTGAATGGGCTTGATTTTTTTCGTAAAATATGGTAAAATAAATAGATAAGAACTTGTTCTAAGGAGACGCTGATTTAACGGCGTTTTCTTTCCCGTCGCAGGCGGGAGAAACGCATAAAAAAACGCTTATGAGAATAAAAAAGCCATTTGAGCGGCAGTTGCTTACAATATTATTGATCACAGGTGGTGTTTGAAATAAAAATAAAGGGCGTTGACGTGGGCAAAGTACTTCGTTCGCTTAAAACAAAAGAGGGAAGAAAAGCGTTCTACGAAAAGTACAAGCCCATGGTGCTGTATTTCTTGTTCGGTATAGGAACGACTATAATCTCTCTTGGCAGCTACTACATTTTCCGCAAGCTGTTCCCGAATGAGGAAAGCGTTCCTCTGTGGCTGGCATGGATATTCAACATAACCGCAAAGCTCAATATCGAAAGCAGCACGATGCTGCCCGTCCTTTTATCATGGATATTGGCGAACCTGTTTTCGTTTTTTACAAGCCGCGTGCTCGTGTTCCAAAGTCAGGCGCGAAAATTTTGGCGGATAATGTTTGAGATGGCGAAGTTTTTTGCATCTCGCATAGCGACGCTGATCGTTGATATGATAGTAATGTTCCTGCTGGTCGATCTTCCGAATATTCACGGCGGGCTGTACGAATTTTGCGCGAAGATATTCTCAAACATCATCGTGCTGATCTTGAATTATATTTTAAGCAAGCTGTTTGTTTTCCGCAAAAAGAAGCCAAAGATCAAGAAGCACACCGAAACGCCGGACAATGAATAATAATGAGTTCCCCCGCCTTTGGCGGGGGAACTTTTGGTGTTTTTTCAGCTTTCCTCGCGCGCGGCTGACCTTTTCGACCAGTATTTAGTCTACCGCCCTGACTGGTTGACCCAGTGGGAAGCGGGGCGACTGGTTGAGGGACTCGGCGAGTCTCAGGCCTGGCAGGCACCGTTGTGGAAAGCGCTGGTGGAATACACCGCGGAGTTGGGCCAGCCGCGTTGGCATCGTGCCAATTTATACCAACGATTTATTCAGACGTTGGAAAACGCGTCCGAGTGCCCGCAGGGACTGCCTTCTCGCGTCTTTATTTGCGGCATTTCGGCGCTGCCGCCGGTTTATTTGCAGG
>OIXH01003368.1_pt1 | contig 14259 bp, 13 predicted proteins | sample 1587741 | NCBI WGS metagenome assembly OIXH01 (sample SAMEA3888916, study PRJEB22519) | human gut metagenome | biome: human gut; feature: human-associated habitat; material: faeces | place: Denmark | collected 2011 | reverse complement strand
TCGGGATCATGCGATCATGGCTCCCGATTGTTTTATCGGGAGCTTTTTTGATGTTTTATATGAGACTTTTATAATTTTCGTTCGTTAAATAGATGAAGGTACCTTAACCAGCCTAAAAAACAGGAGGACGGAAAATGGCAAGCGGCGAGCAGGGATATACCCGTTATCTCAACGGGGACAAAAGCGGCATCGACGACATCGTCCGCGAATACAACGACAGCCTGATATTTTTCATCAACGGCTACGTTAATGACCTTATGACCGCTGAGGATCTTGCCGCTGACACTATTGTAAAGCTGCTCGTAAAGCGCAAAAAATTCAAAAATGACATGGGAGCCGGTTTTAAGACTTGGCTGTTTACAGTCGCGCGCAACACCGCTCTCGACTGGCTGAGAAAAACAGCTCGTCATCCGCATACGCCCATCTCGGACAGCGAACAGTACGACCTGCCGTCGTTTGAGGACAAAATGCTCAAAACCGAGCAGGCAAAGCAGCTCCACAGTGCGATGGATAAGCTTTGCAACGACTACCGCGAGGTACTGCATTTGCTTTACTTCGAGGAGCTTTCCTACGCGGATGCCGCCTGCGTCATGCACAAAAACGAAAAGCAGATCAAAAACCTTGCTTATCGCGCGAAACAGTCGCTGAAAACCGTCCTTGAAAAGGAGGACTTCATCTATGAGAACTTATGAGCAACAGTCAGCCGCCATAGAAAGCCGTATAAAAGCCCATAACAGGAAGCGGCACCGCATATCTGCCGCAATTTACTCCATTGCTGCTGTGCTTGTTATGGTGGGATCACTAACAGTAACATACGATCTCTTTAACGCCCACAGCAATAACTCCATCAACGACTGCGTCGATAATGCCACCAAAGAAAATTTCTATGACGAATCAGTCGCTATTTCAGAGAACTATTCCAAATTCAACGAACCGGACGACATAAAAAGAATAACGTCTACCCGATTTTTCGGAAATATAAAGCCGACCTCTCGCAGTCAGGATGAAATTCAAAAGCTCGCCGGAAGCAAGAGCGGTGCTTTCACCGTATATGAGGATAACGCATATCTCTACTTTTTCTGTTCCGACGGCACACTTGACAGCATTCTCAACATAAGTAACGCATACAACGAAATACTGCTTGAAGCTGACAAAAAATCGATTGTCGGCTACGCCGAAAAATATATACGCCGTTATTTTCCCGATTTTTCGGCGTCCGATTATTCGGTAAGTGTCGATCACTCGCCGTCGGCGTTTCCCGCGTGGGACATTACCTTTGAAAGCAAAAGTAACTGTGTGATCACCGAGCAATGGATCATTCGGTTTGTCGCTAACGGAGATATGTATTACCTTAACCATTCAAGCTGTGATCACACGGCGAAAATCACCGTTGATGATGCAGTAAGCTCGGCGCTCAAGCATATTGCCGACGACTACGGAGTAGATATTACAGACGCGCGCAGCAAATACAAAATAAGCGCAAGTATTACACCCGATGTCACCGCCGAAAAGGATGCGTCGTTTTACACAGTCACGGTCGAAAACATACCGTTTAACGAACTGTTTAACAACACCTTTTGGGTAAAAATCAGTGCTGACGACGGCACTGTGATTAGCATAGACCAATGCAAATAAAATGATGAAAGGCTGATGTCAAATGAAAAAACTGACCGCACTGATCCTCTCCGTTTTGGTTCTGCTTACGCTGTTTGCCTCATGCAGTGCGTCGAATTACAACGAGACCGGTGATTCCGCAAAAATAAGCGATAATAATTACAGCTATGGTATTAACGGCAGTAATAATGAGGATAGTGAAGCCACCTCCGCCTACATCAAAGAAAGCACCGATGACCGAAAGATTATCAAAAACGCTGAACTTGGTGTTGAAACCAAAGACTTTGATAACCTGATTAAAAAGCTTAATCAGTCGGTTGAAAGCATCGGCGGATATGTGGAAAGCTCGGACATCAGCGGAGGCGGTTACTACTATGCGTCCAACCGCAGTGCAAATATTATTGTTCGTATTCCTGCCGATAAGCTGGACAGTTTTCTTGCCGGCGTGCGCGATTCGGGCAACGTGACCTATGAGCGAATTGACAAGAACGATGTTACATCCTCTTACAAGGATATCGAGCGTCACATTCAGACACTGAATACCGAGCAGGAGCGGCTGCTTGAGTTGCTGAAGAAAGCAAACAATCTCTCCGACATAATGGACATCGAAAAGCGCCTCAGCGAAATTCGATATGAGCTTGAAAGCTATGAAACGGCACTAAAAAGCTACGATGATAAGGTCGATTACAGCACGGTCACGCTGTCGATTGATGAAGTCGAGAGAATAAGCGCAGACGAAAACGACGGTTTCTTCGCACGCGTCGGAAACGGTTTTATGAACAGTCTTTACGCCATCGGCGACGGTCTGCGCGAGGCAGCGATATACTTCCTCAGCGCCATGCCATTCTTCATTTTGCTCGGACTGATTGCAGTGGTCGTTATTGTCATCGTAAAGCTCGCAACCAAAAAGAGTCGTAAAAAAGCGGCAGCTAAACAAGCGCAGGACCAACCGCAGAATGATGAAATGAAATAATTCATCGACAGCACATCGACAAACATTTAGCATATAGAATTACTGCCGCGTGATGCACTGAAAACGGTATCAAAAATCCCTGAACGATCAGGCGGCAGAACGAAAAAAAGCACCGATCACGAACGCCTTAATATAGGCTTTCGCACGATCGGTGCTTTTAATATTACTTTTTAATCGGTAATTACGCTCTGGTCCACTTTACGCCCTGCGGTGTATCCTCCAGAGTGATGCCCATATCCTTAAGCTGATCACGAATGGCGTCGGCGGTAGCAAAATCGCGGTTTTTGCGTGCTTCCGTACGCTTGGCGATAAGCTCCTCGACCTGATCGTCAATATCATCATCGGCGGTATTGTAAACCAGTCCCAGCACGCCTGTCAGCTCACCGAACACACGCATTGCCTCCTCGCAGTCCTCTTTGGACGGCTCGCCGCCGAGCATGGTATTGATCTCGCGAGTCAGGTTGAACAGTGCGGCAACGGCGTCGGCAGTATTCAGGTCGTCGTCCATCGCAGTAATAAATTCGTCAATGAAACGGTCGAAGTTGACCGTTTTTTCGCCGCTCTGAGCCGATTTCATGCGGAAAACAAGATTGTCGCGGCAATTATACAGACGGTCGAGCGCATTCTGCGACTGCTCGATTATATCGGTCGAATAGTTGATCGGTGAGCGGTAATGCGACGATATCATCAGGTAGCGGATCGGCTCATAGCCGTACACCTTTGCCACCTCACGGACGGTGAAAAAGTTGCCGAGCGATTTCGACATTTTTCGGTTGTCGACGTTGATATAGCCGTTGTGCATCCAGTAGTGTGCAAAATCCTTGCCGCTTGCCGCCTCCGACTGTGCAATCTCGTTCTCGTGATGCGGGAAAATGAGGTCCTGACCGCCGCAGTGGATATCAATGGTCTCGCCGATATAGCGCTGACTCATTGCCGAGCACTCGATATGCCAGCCGGGACGACCGGCGCCCCACGGCGATTCCCACGACGGTTCGCCCGGTTTCGCGCCTTTCCACAGCGCGAAGTCCATCGGATTTTCCTTATGCTCGGCAACGTCGATGCGCGCGCCGGCTTCCAGATCCTCCAACGGCTGATGCGACAGCTTGCCGTAGCCGGCAAACTTCTTTGCGCGATAATAAACGTCGCCGCCTGCCTCATAGGCATACCCTTTTTCAACCAGCTTGGAAATAAGCGCGATTATCGCGTCGATATTCTCGGTTGCTCGCGGATGAACGGTCGCTTCGCGGATATTCATGCCCTTTACATCGGTCCAAAATTCGCCGATATATCGCTCGGCAACCTCAGGTACAGTAATGCCCTCATCGTTCGCCTTTTTAATGAGCTTGTCGTCTATATCGGTGAAATTCTGAACGAAATTCACCTTGTATCCGCGCCACTCAAGGTAGCGGCGCAGCACATCGAAAACGCAAAGCGGACGCGCGTTGCCGATGTGTATAAAATTGTATACGGTGGGGCCACAGGCGTATATTCCGACCTCGCCCTCTTTGATAGTCTCAAGCTCCTGCTTGCTTCGTGTCAGCGTATTGTATATCTTCATAATTTAATTACTCCTCCGGTTTTGCCAGCTTATCTATCTGCATTTGCAGTTTGCATATTTCCAGTGCAACGGGATCGGGAATGTGTACCCAATCGAGGCGGTCGTTTTCCACCCGCTTTCCGTCGCGTTTAACCACACGCGCCGGAACGCCGACGGCAGTGCAGTTTTCGGGTACTTCATTGAGCACGACCGCTCCAGCGGCAATGCGCGAATTATCGCCCACCTTAAACGGGCCGAGCACCTTTGCGCCGGCACCTACCATAACATTGTTGCCGAGAGTAGGATGACGTTTTCCGTGATCCTTACCCGTACCGCCGAGGGTCACGCCCTGATAAATTGTGCAATTGTCACCGATCTCAGCCGTTTCGCCGATAACGACGCCGGTACCGTGGTCGATAAACAGTCCCTTACCGATGGTCGCGCCCGGGTGTATCTCGATACCGGTCTTTCGCACGGCGCGCTGCGATATCATGCGCGCAATAAAGAAATGACCGTGGCGGTAAAACCAATTTGCCCGACGGTAGCGGCGTATCGCCTTTACGCCGGGATACAGCAGCAGTATTTCAATCGCCGAGCGAGCGGCGGGATCACGTTCTCGCACAGCGGCAATATCGGATTTAATCTTATCAAACAAGCCTGAAAACTCCTTTCTGAATTAAAAAAATGAAAAAGCCGCCTTCGCCACCCGATCAAGGTGACGGAGGCGGCGAAAATGCAAATTAAAGCCGCGGTTCCACTCCGACTTGTAACTCAAAAGGGACACAAAAAAATGCCCTCGGCCGATAACGGTGCCTGCCGCACGGCAATACTGAGACGGCAACCTGTCGCCCGTTCCTGTCGCATGCTGTCGGGTGCATTTCATCCGAGGGCTTTCCGATACGCCGTCTCAGCCTGTGCGGCGCACTCTCTTTTCGGAGCCTTTTGCGGACTACTTCTCCCGCGTAAACGCATTTATACTAACATTATATACTATCTTTTCGATTTGTCTATACCTATTTTGTGAAAAATTCTTTATTCTGTATCAGGTAATTTGCGCCGGAAATCACGGACATGATTGCCGAGATCCAAAGCAAAACGCTGTCAACGATATGCAGTGTAAACTCCGCCGGTGCGATACATTCGAAGCTCAGCAGCCATTCAAAGAAGATGGCGGCGATGACGGCTGCCATCTGAGTAACCGTTTTCAGCTTTCCCCATATATCGGCGGCAACCACCTTGCCGTTTGTCGCCGCCATATACCGTACCGATGTGACCAAAAACTCGCGGGTCAGCATGATGAAGTTTATCCACAGTATTCCCGTACCGATGTTGAGATACAAAAAGCCTATGAATGCGGCGTGGACAATCATTTTATCGGCAAGTGGGTCCATGAACTTGCCGAAATTGGTTATTAGATTGCGCTTACGGGCGATTTTGCCGTCCGCCATATCGGTCAGCGACGCCGCAATAAATACGATCATAGCCGCTAAATAGTGGTGTGGGAACTCCACGACAAGCAGAACAAGAAACAACGGCGCAAGTATTACGCGCAAAACGGTCAGTTTGTTAGGCAAATTCATTTCCATTTACAAATCCTCGCTTCCGGTCTGCTGTCCGAGCAGATCGTATTCTATCGTATCGAATATCTCAACGTCGACCAGATCGCCCTCTGTCGGGCGCTCAGACGACGGAGTGAAAAACACCTTTGCGTCGATATCGGGTGCATCGGCGTACGAGCGGCCGTAACAGCATTTAATGTAGCTGTCGTAACCCTCGACCAGCACCTTCATCGTCTCGCCTATTCTCTGCTCGTTCTTTGCCGCAGTGATGCGAAGCTGGTCGTTCATAATGACCTCTGCGCGGCGCTCCTTAACGCTTTGCTCGATCTGATCCTCCATCTGCGCCGCAATCGTGCCTTCCTCAGCCGAATACGCAAAGCAGCCGAGACGGTCAAAACCGATATCGTTTACAAACTCGGCAAGCTCGGTAAACTGCTCCTCAGTCTCGCCGGGGAAACCGGTAATAAGCGTTGTCCTCAGCACCACATCCGGCATCTTTTCGCGGATTTTTGCTATCAGAGCTGTAAGCGACTGTCTGTCACCGGTGCGGTTCATTGCGTGCAGGATATCCCCGTTGCAGTGCTGAAGCGGAATGTCAATATAGTGGAGTATTTTGCTGTGCGACGCCATTACATCAAGCAGTTCGTCTGTAATACGGTCGGGATAGGCGTACAGTATGCGTATCCACTCGATTCCGTCGATATCGCACAGCTTGCACAACAGCTCGGGCAGCATCAGCCTGCCGTAATTGTCCTCTCCGTAGCGGGTGGTGTCCTGAGCAATAACAACCAGTTCCTTTACGCCGCGTGCGGCGAGCCTTTTCGCCTCGTCGATAACGCTCTCGACTGTGCGTGAGCGGAAACGACCGCGAATGAACGGAATGGTGCAGTAGGTACAGCAGTTGTCGCAGCCGTCGGCAATACGCAGATAGGCTGTATATCTCGGTGACGCAAGAATACGGTCGCTGTCCATGTCGAGAAGGTTTTTATCGGGAAACATTGCAATATTATTTTCATTGCCGATTACCCTGTTAACTATGTTTACTATTTCGTCATTGGAGCCGATACCGATAACGGCGTCGATTTCCGGCATTTCGTTCAGCACCTCAAGCTGATAGCGTTCCGCCAGACATCCGGTGACTATCAGTCCCTTCAGCGTACCGTTCTTTTTCAGCTCCGCCAGCTCCAAAATATTGTCAATGGCTTCCTTTTTTGCGTCCTCGATAAAGCCGCAGGTATTGACTATAACGACATCTGCCTCGCCCTCGTTACCGGTGATTTCAAATCCGGCGTCGCTCAGGCGTTTAAGCATGATCTCGGCATCGACCTGATTTTTCGGACAGCCGAGAGACACCATTCCTACTTTTACTGACATAAGACCTTGCTCCTAATTATATATATATTTAATCACAAAACCGATCGTCGCCGCTGACAAAGCGATCAATAACACAGCGTATATCGGAATACGAAAACCCCTTTCGTGCGAGGGCGTTAAAGACACGGGTTATTGACTTTTCGGTGCCGTCGGCAAGCTGGCGAGCATACTTTGTCTCTACCAGCCGGTTAATCGTCTCGCACGGATCGGTCCCGACCTCGCTTACCGCCGATTCGGCAATATCGCGGTCTATTCCCTTTGCACAAAGCTTGCGGACAGCATACGACGGCGATACGCCCTTTGACAGAAGCAGTATCTCCGCGCAGCGAGCCGCATACCGCTCGTCATCAATGAGCGACAGCTCGACCATTCGCTCGGCGGCGGCATTTGCCGCCTCGACACCGAACTCACGGGTCAGCTTGTCGGCAATCTCCTTTTGCGCCCAATCGCGGCGCGATAAATAGTAAAATGCACGCTCGCACGCGCGGCTGTACGCCGACATATATATCAGTTGGTCAAGTTCCTCATAGGATATATCGCTGCCTGCGCGGTATCCCGACTCATCGAACGCTTTGCGATCTATCAGCAGATAGCCGCTGTCGTCGAGATTTGCTCTGCTGTCCTCTATCGGTTCACTGAGCACCAGCGCATAAAGCGACTTTCGCCGCGTGCGCACTTCTATTATTGTCATCAGTCTTCCACGTCAACATCAAGATTTATCTTTGACGACGGACGCGCCTTTGGTGCGGCAGGCTCCTGTGCCGGTTCAACTACTGCCGGCTGTGGCTCCGCCGATCTTGCCGTGCGTGTATTCTCGGCAGCGTGTTTTTCCTTCATGGCGGCGGTAACGCGCTCCTTCAGCTCCTGCATAAGCTCGGGATTGTCCTCAAGCATACGCTTAACATTGTCGCGTCCCTGGCCGATACGATTTTCATTGTAGTAAAACCACGCGCCGCTCTTTTTGATTATATCGAACTGGACGGCAAGATCAAGTATTTCGCCCTCAGCGGAAATTCCTCTGCCGTACATGATATCAAATTCAGCCGTTTTGAAAGGCGGAGCTACCTTGTTCTTGACCACCTTTGCCTTTGTATGCGAGCCAATCATTTCGGTGCCGTTTTTAATGGTCTCGGCGCGGCGGATGTCGATACGAACCGACGAATAAAACTTAAGCGCGCGGCCGCCGGGCGTTATCTCCGGACTACCGTAAACAACGCCGACCTTTTCGCGAAGCTGATTGATAAAGATTACTACACAGTTGGATTTTGATATTGCGGCGGTCATCTTTCTCAGTGCCTGAGACATCAGGCGCGCCTGCACGCCGACGTGGCTGTCGCCCATATCGCCCTCGATCTCGGCACGGGTAACGAGCGCGGCAACCGAGTCGATAACAACAACGTCGATAGCTCCCGAACGAACGAGCGATTCGGCAATATCAAGCGCCTGCTCACCGGCATCCGGTTGAGAAACCAACAGCGAGTCGATATCTACGCCCAGATTGCGCGCGTATACGGGGTCAAGCGCGTGCTCAACGTCGATATACGCCGCGTCGCCGCCGAGCTTTTGCGCCTCCGCGACTACATGGAGCGCGATGGTCGTTTTACCCGATGATTCGGGACCGTATATCTCAACAATTCTGCCGCGCGGCACGCCGCCAACGCCGAGTGCCATGTCAAGTGCGATGGAGCCTGTGGATATAGCCTCAACATTAAGCGCCGAGTTTTCGCCCAGCTTCATAACCGAGCCTTTACCGTATTTCTTCTCTATTTGCGCCAAAGCGGTGGTCAGCGCCTCCTGCCTTGCGCTCTTTGCGTCAGTAGTAGCCTTTTTTTCTGCCATATTACTTCAACTCCGTTTGTCGATTTTTATTATACTATATATTATTTTGTGTACCAACAATGACCCTGTCCAGTCCATTCAGATCGCGTACCGTTTCACAGGTCAAGCCCTGCTCGCAAAACAGCCGTGAAACATCCTGTGCCTGTTCTTCTCCGATCTCCGCCATTATCTTGCCGTCTGTCTTTAACAGCGGTATCCACATTTTCGCGATGGCGCGGTAAAATTTGAGTCCGTCGTCGCCGCCGTCAAGCGCAGTCTCAGGCTCAAAACCTACCTCACGCGAAAGCGTAGGGATAACGGTGGACGCGATATACGGAGGATTGGCGGTGATTAGGTCGTATTTTTTAAATCCGAGCGGTTGTGTCAGAACATCGGCGCGAACAATATTGATATCGGCATGGTTAAGCGCCGCGTTGCGTTCAAGATAGCCGAATGCCGGATCGTAAAGCTCAACTGCGGTAACATCCGCGTCCGACACATTCTTTTTTATTGAAACGGCTATGCATCCGCTGCCTGAGCAGAGGTCGAGCACTGCCGGCGACCGACGGTCTTTCAGAAAAGCGAGCGCGCGATCGACCAAAACCTCTGTATCGGCACGCGGAATGAGTACACCGTCGCCTACATAAAAGGGCAGCGAATAAAACTCCCACTTGCCGACTATATATTGCAGCGGTTCGCCTGATTTACGGCGGTCGACGAGCGCCCGTATTCGTGACAATGCTCCGTCATCCACCGCCGAATCACCGTGCAGTATAAGGTCGGTACGGTTTATCCCCAGCGCAAAGCATATCAGCTCGTCGGCATCGAAGCGTGCGTCATCAACGCCTGCTTGTTCAAGCTCGTCTGCAATCGTGCGCCTCAGTTCGGAAATCACTGTATCTCATCCTCGCCGTTTTCGGGAATGACTTCGGTCATGGCGCGGATAGCGACCTCGATCATGCTGTCATCCGGTTCCTTGGTCGTGATGTGCTGTACCCACATTCCGGGGGCGGCAATAATACGCGTAAACAGGTTATCGCGACGGGCGCACAGCTTAATAAGCTCGTATCCCACACCGCAAATAACGGGCAGCAGCAACAGCTTTACACACACCCAAACCCATCGAATAATCTGGATATCAAGCGCTTTCAGTACGAATACAACGATCGAGTAAAAAAGCACGCTCACAAGCAGCATCAAAACGATGAACGATGTGCCGCAACGGGGATGGAAACGCCTCTCAGTGCGTACATTTTCCACTGTCAGCTCCTTGCCGTGTTCATAGCAAAAAATTGTTTTATGCTCGGCGCCGTGATACATAAACACGCGTTTAATGTCCTTCATTTGTGAAACAAGCAACATATAAATGAGGAAAACAGCTATCTTCAGCACGCCCTCAAAAAGTCCCTTGTACAATGCGAGCGAGTTGCCGACCAATGAATTTACGCGGTCAAATAGAATTGACGGCAGGTACATAAACAGCACCAATGCCAGCGCGATACCGAGAACCATGGATATTGCGCCGACCACTGTCGTCATTACGCTGTTTTCCTCTTTTTTGGTGTTTTTACGTTTCATCGCAATATTCGATGAAGCGGAATTGCCGTCGGGAACTATTGCATCGGTGTTTTCGGCAACCGCCACAGCCGTTTCGGCGGTATTTTCAACATTTGCCGCTGTCTCAGCGACATTTTCGGCAGACGAACCGACGACAACCTCCGCTTTTGCGGAATCGGCAAGTATATCCGCCGCCGTTATAGTTTCAGCCGATGAGCTGTTTGCATTATCGGCAGGTGTTTTATCATTCTTTGTCTGCTTAGGATCCGCCTCGTCGAGCATACCCGACTTCTCCGCTGACAGCATCAGCGCCTTGTACCCGAATACCATTGACTCGATCAATGAAACCGCGCCGCGAATTATCGGCAACGCAAAAAACTTATGCTTATCCTTTATGCTGCGCTGCGCCAGCTCCTCAACGGCAATGTTGCCGCTTGACTCGCGCACCGCCATGACCGTTTTGAACGGTCCGCGCATCATGATACCCTCGATTAGCGCCTGACCTCCGATGCTGGTCTTTTTACAGCATTTATTTTCACTCATATGTATCCTCCGATTTGTCAGAAAGCGTCGCTATATCAACATCCGAAAGCGGCTCCATCTGTGATTTTTTGACTGTTGGCAGCACCACGGTGACCGTTGTGCCGACTCCCTCGGTGCTTTCGATCAGCAGCAGTCCGTTATGATGCTTTATTATCTCGTCGGCGACTGCAAGGCCGATGCCGGAGCCGCGGACGGTACTGTTCGCTTTATAGAATTTCTCCTTTACACGGTCGATGCGGTCGGCAGGAATACCGACGCCGGTATCGGAAACAGCAATACGCACGCAGCCTTCCTCAATAATGACGTCAATATTGATCGCACCGCCGGACGGTGTATATTTGACCGCGTTGTCAATTATGTTTATAAACACCTGTTCCAGGCGATCGGCATCGCCCATAACTGTGCAAAGTTCCTGCGGCTCGTGATAGGATAGGATAATGTTATTCTGACGCGCCGTCTGCTGATAGGCGCATACCGCTTCGCCGACCTCGGCGAGTATGTCGATCTTTTCATTGTTATACGACAGTTTGCCCGTCTGCATACGGGAGAAGTCAAGCAGTTCCTCGACCAAACCCGACAAGCGCGCCGTCTCATTCAAAATGACATCAACACCTTTTACGGTCAGTTCGCGGTCGCCTTCGGCGTCCCTGAGCGTCTCACCCCAGCCGCGAATAGCCGTCAGCGGCGTCCTCAACTCGTGCGAAACGGAGGAAATGAACTCGTTTTTGAGCCGATCCGCCGACTCAAGCTCACCTGCCATGTAATTTATAGTATCACACAGCTCGCCGATCTCGCTGTTGCTCTCCTGCACCATTATGCGCGCCTGAAAATCGCCCAGAGCAATTCGACGGGCGACGTTGCTGACCTCGCCGAGCGGTTTTATGATAGACCGAACGAAGAAAACACCGGAAAGCACCGCCATAAGCTCAATTATAACCGCTATTGCAATAACAATAGCGTTGAGCAGCATTATATGACGGTCGAGCTTTGAAAGCGAAACAATACAGCGCACGGCGCCGTTGGATCCGTTGCCGTAATCGGGCAAAATGTGACAGTTCGCCATAACGCGCTCGCCGTTTTGAGTGCGGCCTATCCATGAGCCGCTGACTCCGTTGCTGACCGCATTTTGATAATCGGGCATTGCCGCATCCTTATCAGGAGCAAATCCGCTTGTTGATACCAGCACCTCGCCGCCGCTGTCAAGCACCTGAACCTCAACTTTATTCTTCAACTTGAACTGCTGCGACAGGGTACGTGCTTCCGAATAATAGTTTTCGGCGCTGCACACCGCCAGTTTCTCAAACGAGCCGGCGATACTGTCAATCGACGCCGAAACGGAATTATAGTAATTGTTATGTATGGTCGCGATAACGATGACTACGAGGACAAGCACGATGGCCGTCAGCAGCATCATCACGTTTGTCACCCAGTTGTGGGTGATTCCTTTAACTTTTATGGCAACATCCATTCCGTGCGTCCTCCTTTCATCGGTTTATCAGTTAATTTAAGTATATAAGTATATTTATATACCTACACCAAACGGCGCGTCAGTATCAGTACGGCACGGCAATATCAGTCGGTTGCCCACTTGTAACCCATGCCCCAAACAGTCACAAGGCGTTTCGGCGCGGACGGTTCATCCTCGATCTTCATACGTAGACGGCGTATGTTGACATCGACAATTTTTTCCTCGCCGACGTAGGAGTCACCCCAAACGCGGCTGAGAATATCCGTACGGTCAAGCGCCGTATCGGGGTGGGTAAAGAAATACTCGATTATTTGAAATTCCACCTGTGTCAGCTCGATCGGTCGGCCGCGTTTAAGCAGTACGCGGCGGCGCAGATTGAGAGTAAAATCGCCGAGAGTTATTTCATCCGACACAGGTTTTGCGCCGGATTGATTTGTCAGCATCTCGACGCGGCGAAACAGCGAGTCAACGCGTGCGACCAGTTCCGACGGGCTGAACGGCTTGGTAATATAGTCATCGGCGCCGAGCATCAGTCCGGTCACCTTATCCATTTCCTGCGTGCGTGCCGTGAGCATAATGATGCCCATCGTACTGGAGTGGCTGCGAAGCACCTTGCACACGCGCAGTCCGTCAATGCCGGGCAGCGCGATATCAAGCAGTGCAATATGTATTCCGCTCGGATTCTGTTCAAACAGCTTTATGGCATCCTCACCGGTACCCGCCTCTACGGTCTCATAGCCGGCTCGTTTCAGATTGATAACCACAAACTCGCGGATGGCCTCCTCGTCCTCAACGACCAGTATTTTTTTCATTTCTATTCACTCCCCAATTATAAAAGACTGAACATTTCTTTCAAGGTTTCGCCGTCGACCGAATATTCGCTTGTCGAATCGACTATTCGCGCAACGTAGATATAGCTGTCGTCCCTGCCAAGCTCGATAAACGCTGAATTATCAACCTGCTCATAGTCGCCGACAGCATACCGCTTAATACGGAACAGTTCGTTTGATACAGTGTTTCGTATCGAATCGTACACTCCGAATGTAAGCATATGTGATGATGAATCACGTGTTATCGTAACGGCGTCGATCCACAGTTCGGGATAACGAATCATGTATCCGTCGGCGGTGTTGAAATATCCGCACAGTGTGTCGTGGAAAAGGGCGCCGTCATAGCTGCGCCAGGTTGTCAAATACGCCCTCTCGGAGCTGACACGCAGTTCAAATCCGGGCATCAGTTTTGTAAACGGTATGTCAAGAACGCCGTCGCCGTTACAGTCACGGCATATCTCGGTAGACGTACGCAGGGTATACTCATTTTCCGCTCCTGCCGAGGAAATGAACGGATTTGTCAGCGTACCGTCCTTAATAAAAACAATATCGGTGACCATGGACGTAGTACCCTTGTAAGCGTCGATATATATCGCTTTGGTGCCGCCGACCGTCCCCTCCTGCAGCTTTGCGTATCCGGTGGCGTTTCCGTCAAGATATGCGGTTCCGTTCAGCACAGGCTCGTTGCCGGAGACGCTGTACAGCTTCGCCGTGGCCTCCTTGCCCTCGAGCGTCAGACTCTCGCCCTCGGAGGGGATGCGGTCGAGCACATCCATGATCAGGCCGCCGAGCGTCTCGCAGTCCTCGGCATCCTCGGGCACGAAGCCGATGAGCTCCACGAAGTCGCCCACGGCCATGCCGCCGTCGATCATCATGGTGTCGTCGGTGAGCTTCTTCACCAGCTCGCTGTCGGCGTGGCGGTACTCGTCATCGACGTGACCCACGATCTGCTCCATGATGTCGGTCATGGTGACGATGCCGGCAGT
>OIXH01003366.1_pt1 | contig 14263 bp, 15 predicted proteins | sample 1587741 | NCBI WGS metagenome assembly OIXH01 (sample SAMEA3888916, study PRJEB22519) | human gut metagenome | biome: human gut; feature: human-associated habitat; material: faeces | place: Denmark | collected 2011 | reverse complement strand
CAGCCGCAATTAATTATTGTATAATATCAAACAACTCTTTGCATGCCGGATAAATCTGTTTAAACTGCGGATATCTTGCCTCGTATTTTGCGGTAAGCTCTGCGTCCGGCTCCACGGTATCGACAACCTTTACAATCTTTGCTGCCGCAGCTTCCACATTCTCATACTCTCCACAGGCCACTGCTGCAAGCATTGCGCCGCCTAATGACGGACCTTCTTCGGTTTCAAGCACATCGACCTTAATTCCAAGAACATTTGCGATAATCTTTTTCCAGAGCGGACTCTTTGCACCGCCGCCACAGATTTTTGTGCGCTCGATTTTAATTCCAAGTGATTTTGCAACCTCAAAGGAATCGCGAAGTGCAAATGCCACGCCCTCTAATACTGCCTGTGTCATATCGGCTCTTGTGGTGTCCATCGTCATACCAATAAATGTCGCTCTTGCATTCGGATTGTTGTACGGGGAGCGCTCTCCCATAAGATATGGAAGATAGTATACATGATTCTCACCAAGTTTTGTAATCGCCTTCTGCTCTGCGGCGTAATCCTTCGTTCCGATAATCTCATCCATCCACCATTTGTTGCAGGATGCGGCGGAAAGCATACATCCCATCAGATGATAAGCCCCGTTTGCATCACAGAATGCATGAAGCGCATTATTTTTGTCCACACCGAACTTCGCGGAGGAAATAAAAATCGTTCCGCTTGTTCCAAGAGAGATATTACATCTGCCGTCTCCCACAGTTCCGGTTGCCACTGCGGCTGCCGCATTGTCTCCGGCACCGGCTGCAACCTTTACCTGCCCGGAAACACCAAGCTCTGCCGCAATGGCAGGAAGCAGGGTTCCGACACACTCATAGCTCTCATAGAGCTTCGGCAGCATCTCCTCTGTTACATGGCAGATTTCACACATCTCCTTCGACCAGCAGCGGTTCTTGACATCCAAAAGCAGCATGCCGGAAGCGTCCGATACATCGGTGCAGTGCTCTCCGGTAAGCTTGTATGCAAGATAATCCTTCGGAAGCATAATCTTTTTAATTCTTGCAAAATTCTCCGGCTCTTTATTTCTCACCCAGAGAAGTTTTGACGCAGTAAATCCCGTAAAGGAAATATTCGCGGTATATTTGGAAAGTGTTTCCTTCCCGATTGTCTCATTCAGATAATCGTTCTCTTCCACTGTTCTTCCGTCATTCCACAAGATTGCCGGACGGATGACCTCATCCTTTTCATCGAGAATGACAAGTCCGTGCATCTGACCGCCAAAACTGATGCCTGCCACCTGGCTCTTATCAAAGCCCGAAAGCAGTTCCTTTAACCCGTCCATGGTCTCACGATACCAGTCTTCCGGTTTCTGCTCCGACCAGCCTGGATGTGGAAAATACAGCGGATACTCTCTGGAAACAATGTTTTTTACAGTTCCATCCCCCTCCATCAGCAGCAATTTGACCGCTGAGGTTCCCAAATCAATTCCTATGTATAACATATGACCTCCTTCTCACGTTCTGGCACAAAACCCGTGTATACGTGCACGTGCACGCTTATTTTTATGATACATCCTTATCCGCCAAATATCAATATGTTTTTTTCACATTTTTCCTTTGAGTTCCCATGCACGGTATGCTATACTGAAATTTAGCATAACCATTACGGATAATCCGGTGTGGCATCGTTAAAAAGGGGGAGTTATCATGGCAACGATGAAAGAAATTGCAGAGCTTGCCGGCGTCTCGAGAGGGACCGTCGACCGGGTGCTCAATCACCGCGGCGTCGTAAATTCCGACACGGAACGCAAGGTTTTAGAAATTGCAGAGCTGTTAGAATACCGTCCGAACAAAGCGGGAATCGCACTCGCAGCCCAGAAGAAAAAATTAAAAATCGGCGTGCTTCTTTTCGGTGCAGAAAATCCTTTTTTTGCTGAGGTGATGGAGGGACTCTCCCAGAAATTAGAGGAATTGTCCATCTACGGCTGTTCCATCATCGAGCGCCACATCTCATTTGACCCGAAGATTCAGCTTTCTGCCATCCGGGAATTAGAAAAGGAAGGGATTCACGGTCTGATTCTCTCTCCCTGCAATGACAAGCGCATCCAGCAGAAAATCGACCGGCTCTGGGATGCCGGAATCCCCTGCATCACCGTCAACACCGACCTTCCCGCCTCCAAGCGGATTGCCTATGTCGGCTGTGACGATTTAAAGTGTGGACAGACTGCTGCCGGGCTTATGAAACTGATTACCGGAAATCACGCCACCGTCGGCATCGTCACCGGCTCCCACAATATTTTAAGCCATGAAGAACGCATCCGTGGATTTGTAGACTCCCTCTCCCCCGCTTCCATCAAGATTGCCGGTATCGTGGAAAACGATGACGATGACTACAAAAGCTATGAAGCCGTCTCGGCACTCCTCACCGAACGCCCGGACATCAACGCGCTTTATTTTACCGCTGCCGGTGTTTACGGCGGATGCCGTGCCGTCCTGAAAAAAGAAATTGTCCCTCATTCCGTCCGTATTATTACATTTGACGCAGTTCCGTCCACGGTTGATATGATTAATGCAGGCGTCATCTCCGCCACCATCTGCCAGCAGCCAAAGGAGCAGGGCGCGCGCTCCCTTTCCCTGTTAATGGACTATCTGCTGACCGGTGCCCTGCCGGATACCCCGCTCTGCCATCTTGACCTTAGCATTAAAATACGGGAGAACCTGTAAAAGACAGGATTCTCCCGTTTTTGTGATGCCACTTCTTTGGTATCTTTGCACATGATATTTTCTGCCTCTGCTGCATATACTATTCCCATGAATCCATTAAAATCCAATATCATCAAAGGCATTCTTTTTGTATCCATTGCCGGCACCCTCGCACATTTTGTGTATGAGTGGTCAAATAACAACTACATCCTTGGTTTCTTCTTTCCGGTAAACGAATCCACCTGGGAGCATATGAAGCTTTTCTTTTTTCCGATGCTTCTCTTTTCCGTCTGGATGAACCAGAAGCTCAAAGAAGAGTACCCCTGCGTCACCGGTGCACTGCCTGCCGGGACGCTTCTTGGCACCTTTCTCATTCCGGTGCTCTTTTATACCTATTCCGGCATCCTTGGAAAAAATGTGCCGGTTTTAGATATTGCGACCTTTTTTATCAGTGTGATTGCCGCTTTCTGCTATCTTTATAAGCAGACCTTATCCTGCAATCAGAAACTTCCGTTTCCATTTTTAAAAGGTGCCGTCCTTCTTGTGCTGCTTGGCTTTCTGCTCTTTACCTATCACCCACCACAGCTTGGGATTTTTCAGGCACCGCCACCCTAGGCTTCCGAGATTTTTATTATTTTCCGGAAACCAGTATATTTCCTACCTTGATATAAGGCATTACCACCATTCCGTTACAGATTGTTTCTTTGGAAACATCCTCGATATTTAAAAACATGTCTGCGAGGTTAAAGCTGACCATCGTCTCATTGACAGCTCCCTTCACCTCACCATTTTCCACATAAAAACTCTGCTTTGCAACACCGGAAATTTCCCCGTTTGCTCCCGGGTAGCCGCAGGAAATGGCGCCAATAATCAGCCCTTTGTCAATGCTCTTTACCATCTCGGCAAGCTTTGTATCCCCTGTCGAAACAACCATGTCCAAATCCGTGCTCAATGCACGCGGAACATTACATTTCTTTGAAACATAGAAGCTGTCTAAGTAGCTTCTTAAGATACCGTTTTCAATCAACAGATAATCCTCGGTCCGGAAACCGTCTTCCGTGCGCACCGCTGTTCCAAATACACGCTCATCCCATGGCTTGATGGCAACTGTCAGTTTCTCGGAAGCGACCTTCTCTCCGATTTTGCCAAGCCACTTTGCCTCGCCGCTTAAAATATAAGAATCGCCTGCAAACGCATTCAAACCAAACATCAACATCTGATTCATGGCACCTGGTGTAAAAATAACCGTTCCATTAAATTTTCCGTCTAACGTAACCGGATGAAGCGAATTTTCCGCATCACATAAGGCCTGCTCCATGTCCCCCTGCTCAATAAACGGCTGCTCCAAGCAGTCTGTCACAAGAAAGCTTCCGCTGATGCCGGTAGAATCTGCCCCGTCGTTTCCGGCAAACTCTGTTGTGACCAGATAGTAACCTGAAAATGTTTCATCCTCGCTTCCATTGGTATTGCGGTAAAAAGAATGTTCTTTTACATATTTGACCATCACCTGACGAAGCAGCACCTTCGGATGCTTCTCTTTAATATCATCCGCCAACTCCCTTGCACGTTCTATTAACTTGTCAATCTCCGGCTCCTGTACGCCTTTATGAAAAACTGCCGCATCCATTCCCGGCGCGATATCATAAAATGCGTCCTCTGCTCCGGACTCTGCCGAAAGAATCGCCGCATCCACCGTGTTCTTTAATACTTCGTCCGTAAATTTATTTGCACTGATATTTCCAATCTTCTGATTGTGAATGACCTTTACGGTCACATCATTGTCAAACAATGTGCGGAATAAGGAAAACTCTCCGTTTTCCAGAGTGATTTCCCTGGTTTCCGTCTCGGATACGGTATACTGTGCGATGACACCTTCCTTTGACGCAATATATTTTTTTAATTTATCGGATATCTCTCTTAAATTTTTCACGCTATCTTCCTCCAATATTAATCTGACATTTGATTGCCGGGCCGCCCATTGAAACCGCCATTGCCTGTTTTTTGCCACAGGTTCCGTATGGACTCCATTTTATTTTATCTGCCACCATATCACAGGTTTTCAGCATATCAAACGCTACACCGGAGACAGTCGTGTCAAAAATCGCTCTCCCGAGTTTTCCGTTTTTAATTTCATATCCCATATTGATGCCGAACATAAACTCCCCGGTCAGATCCGCCTGCCCGTTTCCGGTCGACATCAGATAATATCCATCATCGACGGAAGCAATCATGTCCTCTAACTTGTCTTTTCCCGGAAGCACCAACGTATTCCGCATACGGATTAACGGCTCATCCGAAAATTCTCTCGCTCTCGCATTTCCACACGGCTCTACGCCAAAATGTCCTGCCGTCTCCCGGTTATTCATGTAACCGGTCAATTTTCCATTCTCAACAAGTACCGCATCTTTTGCCTCGACTCCCTCGTCATCGAGAAATACTGGAAGCGGAGCCATCTCTTCCCCTACTGTATGTGCGTAATCAACAATCGAAATTTTTTCAGAAGCCACCTGTTTTCCAAGATTTGACGCCGCAACCGAACCGCCTAACACCAAATCTGCCTCAACAGTATGACCAACTGCCTCGTGTGCAATCATTCCCGCAACATCTGAATCTAAAATGACGGTCTTTACGCCCGCTTCTGCGTAAACGCCTTCTGCCTTGTCACAGATGCGTTTATATAAGCGTTCTACCTTCTCCTGCACTTCTTTCATAGGAACTGGATTGTCATTGATATTTCCATAGCCGCCGAAGCACTCCGTGAGTTCTAACGGTTCACCTTCCTTTGACTCCATTCCAATCACCACATAGAGTGCAAATCTCGGATACACCACATGACCATTGCACGCATCCGATGTATAGATGATTTTTTCCATTGTATCTTCACGGTAAATGACCATTCTGTTGGAAAGCTTTGGATACGTCTTTCCTATGTAAGCATCAATCTCCATGCACATATCCACAAGCTTCTTCTGTTCGATGTCAAGAATCACACCCTTTGATGTAATCCATCCGGTGCGATAATCAGGCAGTGCCGCTTTTTTATTTCTTGTATACTTGTTTAAATATTGCGCATTTTCCGTTGCCGCTTTTAACACCTGCTCTGCCGCAGCCCCGGTATACTCTGCTATCGATGCAAATCCGTTGACACCGTTTTTGTATACATTTGCACTCACACCGTTCTGCTCTGAGCGGGCATTTTGAACGACATTGCCGTTTTGAACCACAATTCTGCGATACCGGTTCTCCTGTCCGCGAAGAACTGTCTGCATCCCGGTTTCAAACAGCGCATTTTTTCCCTCTAACACGTTTTCCAGCATTTTATATCCTCCCATTATGAAACCGTCTCTTCTATTTCATTGTACAGTCTCTGTTTTATGTTATCATAATGGAGAATTTTTTCAATGATTTCTGTGCAGTTTTTACACCCGCATGTCAAACATCCGATGCGTCTGCTCCTCTGTTTTTTCCGTGCTCTCTTCTGTCAGCTTTTCCTCGAGTGTCTCCTGCGCCTGTTCGGTCGTCTCTGTCAGCCGGTCCATGCTCTCGCTAAGCAGGCCTCCGTCATCCTCTATTCCTGCTGCCTCCTTAATCGCCTCTTCTTTTCTCTCTTCTTCCGTCTTTGGCTCGCTCTTCTTCGCTGCCTTCGCAATTTTCTCTGCCTGCTCCCTTGCCTCGTCCGAGACATGAAGCATCTGCGAACTGTTATATTCCTGCTTTGCCGCCACAATCTGGTCGTCATAATTATGAAACAGCTCGAGTTTTCTTTCGATTTCCTCCACCGTTTCTGCCTTCTTATTTTTCAGGTTTTGTTTCTGAGTCTCAAAATATGCGACTTTTCCGTCCCTCTCTGCCTGTCTTTGCAGCTTTTCCTTCGTGCTTTTTAGCATATTCTGATTTTGCAGAAATCCCATTGCAGATTTTTTTGAAAAATCAATCGTGACACTCATACTTCTTTCTCCCTTTTGCGCTACTCATCCTACAACTCTATCCTGTATATCGGCATTTTTCTTCCTGCCTGACAGTAAATGTCACGAAACAAGGGGAAGATGTCATGAAATATGGATTTCTTCTGACTACAAAGTAAATTTCGCAGTAATATTATTATTCGCAGATATTTCTTCAAACCCCATCTTTTCATACAAATGGATTGCCGGAGCGTTGTCGATATCAACCGTCAGTACCAGACGCTTATCGCCGTTTGCAAATATTGCCTTCTTTAGGAGTAATCCTCCGATTCCCTGATTGCGATACTCAGGAAGAATCCACAAATCCATGATTTCATTTGTATCATTTTCTTTGCTCAAATCAATGTATCCAACAAGATGTTGATTTTGGATGTATAGATAAATATAGAAGTCTTCTATATTTGCCAGAACTTTTTCTCCGTCCCAATAGCCTTCCTTATTGTGAATACTGATATATTCATTTTTGTACGAATCGCAATATGGTATTACTTCACTGACATCCGCTTTTTTAACGCCCTTATATTCCATGTACCTCTGTTCGGTATAGAAAAATGCCTGTTTCTCTGACAAATAATTTCCCAGCACATCATTCTTTGGATTATAAACAAACCATATCTCATACCCTTTATATTGTTTTGATAAATAATCCATCAAATCCTCATATGCTTTCTTTTCCTTTGTATAAAGGAAAACGGTTTCTATGTATTCTTCTTCCTCTAAAACCAAAAGGCAGAAAATTCCGATTAACCTATCTCCATCATAGGCACAAAGCAATCTATGGTTTTCTTTATTTGAAACAGCGGTGACTCTTGCTTTGTCACAAAAAGGCGTGGAAAAGCGCGTATCAAAGCACAATGGATCAATCCAATCTAAATATTCATTAATATCATTTACTATCTTAATCATTTATTATCTCCTCTAAACTGTAATTAAGCAGAGTCCTCATCTTACAGTGAAACAATTGCTTGATAATATGGAATTTCCTGCTAACTGGGATAAAATCAGCCGATACAGGAAAATATAATTCAATATCTATCATGAGTTTTTTGACATACACATCCTGTAATGTTAATGTACATATGGTTGCGCTACGGAAACTTGCGATGCCCGTAGCCGGTGGAGTTCCATGCCTGGGCTCCATTTTTTATTTCCCTGGTTTCCGTCTCGGGTAAGGTATCTGAGCGGGCATTTTGAGCGACATTGCCGTTTTGAACTACAATTCTGCGATACCGGTTCTCCTGTCCGCGAAGAACTGTCTGCATCCCGGCTCTGTCTCAAGCCTTTTTTGCTTATTCGATTTCAATCCAGCAGACCGGCTCCTTTGAAAAATAAAGTCCCAGCGATTCCTGCAAGCGCATGGATGTTTCGTTTCCTTCCTTGACCTGTCCATACGGAGTCATTCCCTGTTCGAGGGAAAGGTTTATCATGTATGTTTCTAACGCTTTTCCGATTTTTCTGCCGCGGCAAGGCTCTGCCACTTCCAACATCCCGATGCTGCCCTCCTCGTGGATTCCGGCAAATCCGGCAAGTTTTTCCCCGAGAAAAGCGCCATACATTCTTCCCTTTTCTATCCGTCCCTTTAAATATTCCCTGTCAGCCAGGGTATGGTACTGTGCATAGACTTCGTCCAGGTGCTCTAAGGTAAGGCGTCTGATAGAAAATACTTTCTCCGCCGCAGCAACTTCCACAACCGGCAGTTTTTCTTTTCGCGTATAAACTGCCTGTGAGCAGCTCATGAGCGATTTGACGGAATAGCGTTTTTTTGCCGTCTCCAAAAGAAACGACTGGTGCGTTACCATCGCCGTTAATTCCTTCCCATAAGCCTCCATTGCGTCAAAAAGCATCTCTCCCGCCTTGGACGTCGATGCCGAAAGAAAATATACTCCGCTGACAGCATCCCTAAGACAGATTCCGTCCTCTACAGCAAGCACCAGTTCCGCCTGCCCTCTTGCAATCAGCTCTGTCATATCAATGTGCAGAAGCTTTTGCTTCAAGAGCTTTTCTCTGCATTTCTCAAGCGCCTCGTATTCAAGGTACAAATCCGGTCTCCGCTCTTTTGTCCGCAAAATGGCAGCTTCCCTACGCCATTCTCTGATTTTTTTCTGATTTCCGGACAGTAAAATCTCCGGCACGGCTTTTCCCTGCCAGACTTCCGGTCTGCTGTACTGCGGATATTCTAAGAGTTTTCCCTCAAAAGACTCCGTCTCGCCCGACTCTTCATTTGAGAGCACCCCAGGAACCATCCGGGAAATCGCATCGACCATGACCATCGCCGGAAGCTCCCCGCCGGTTAAAACATAATCACCAATTGAAACATAATCCGTGACGATTTCTTCTAACACACGCTCGTCGATTCCCTCGTAGTGCCCACACAGCAAAACTAAATCCTCTTCCAACGCAAGTTCTTTTGCCATCTTCTGATGAAAGGTCGTTCCCTGCGGCGTGAGATAAACCGTCCGCGGCTTTTTTCCAATCCGCTCTGCAATTGATTTCCAGGCATCATACACCGGCTGCGCCTGCATCAGCATTCCTGCTCCGCCGCCGTAAGGGTAATCATCCACTTTCTTATGCTTATTCGTCGTATAATCCCTGATGTTGACCGTCTCAATGGACAAAAGCCCCTTTTCCCTGGCTCTGCCGATGATACTGGTGTCAAGCCCCTGCATCACCATATCTGGAAACAGCGTCATGATATGAAACTTCATGTCTTTCTCCTGTCTGCTTATTTTTGATTGATTTCACGCAACCCCGGCAGAAGATGCACCAGCATTGTTCCTTCGGCAATCTCCACCTTCTTTACACATTCCCTGATTGCAGGAAGAAGAATCTCTTCTCCTCCCTCTCCTTCAATCACGTAGACATCATTGGCACCCGTTTGGATTACATCTGTAATTTTACCAAGTGTCTCTCCGTCCTCCGTAATTGCACGAAGCCCAATCAAATCAGCAATAAAATATTCATTCTCCGCCAGTTCTACTGCATTTTCCCTTGTGACATACAGTTTTTTCTGACGGTAACATTCCACATCATTCCGGTTATCATATCCCTTGAATTTTAAAATCACCAGATTCTTAAAAAACTTTACACCTGTAATTTCGAGATTTCGTTTTTCTTTCCCGGTATCTAAAATGACCTCTTTGAGGTCCTTAAAACGTGCCGGATCATCTGTTGTCGGATACACCTTCACTTCTCCGTGCACTCCGTGTACTGTTGTGATGACTCCAACCTGCAACAAATCTTCCATATACTCTCCATCTTCTTTATGAATAAAGTGTGCGCCTGTCGCACACTTTCGCGTGTGAACGGTATCTCACATAAAGTAAAAAAGGCTATCTCACATAGGAGACAGCCTTCGCCGTTACTGCATAATCTCTACAATAACCTTCTTTTCTTCTTTTGAGGCAGCAGCCTTTACAACGGCGCGGATTGCTTTTGCAATTCGACCCTGTTTGCCGATTACCTTGCCCATATCAGACTGTGCAACGCGCAGTTCCAATACAATTGCTTTTTCATTTTCGGTTTCAGTCACAACAACTTCTTCCGGATAATCGACAAGTGATTTGGCAATTACTTCTACTAATTCTTTCATAGGTCCACCTCACTATTTCTCGATACCTGCTGCTTTAAAGATTCTGCTAACAGTCTCTGTCGGCTGTGCACCGTTTGCTAACCATTTCTTAGCTAACTCTGCATCAACATGGTACTCGCTTGGATCTCTGGTCGGATCATAAGTTCCAATCTCCTCGATACATTTTCCATCTCTTGGAGATCTGGAATCTGCAACGATAATTCTATAGAAAGGAGCTTTCTTCTGTCCCATTCTTCTTAATCTGATCTTTACTGCCATTTTGTTTCACCTCCTCATAGGTTTATTGAATAATATATATCAAAAGTAAAATAAATACTTTTGTTAACAAAACATGAAATTCCTTTAATGAAATCCATTAAAACGGAAGTCCTTTGAATAAGCCTCCAAGACCACCGCCTCCACGGCGTCCCTTCTTGCCGCCCATCATACCGGGCATCTGCTTCATGAACTTCTTTGTCTGCTCAAACTGCTTTACAAGTCTGTTGACCTCTGATACATCCACGCCTGCTCCTCTTGCAATACGAGCCTTGCGGCTTGGATTAAGAAGCTTTGGATTTCGTCTTTCCTCAGGTGTCATGGAATAGATGATTGCCTCTGTGCGGGCCATGCCCTTTTCAGCTTCATCTGTATCAATATCCGGCATCTTGCCTCCACCGATACCCATGCCCGGCATCATGCCCATCACGCTTGAAAGACCGCCCATCTTCTTCATCTGACTCATCGAATCAAGGTACATCTCAAAATCAAACTCATTTTTGCGCATCTTCTGCTCAAGCTTCTTGGCCTGTTCCTCATCAATGTTCTCCTGCGCCTTCTCAATCATGGAAAGCACATCGCCCATGCCGAGGATTCTTGAAGCCATACGCTCCGGATAGAACTGCTCAAGATCTGAAAGCTTCTCGCCCATACCTGCGTAAAGTATCGGCTTTCCTGTAACGGCTCTGATTGAAAGTGCCGCTCCACCTCTGGTGTCACCATCAAGCTTTGTGATGACAACTCCGTCAATTCCTATCTTTTCATCAAAGGTACCTGCTACATTTACCGCATCCTGACCTGTCATGGCATCAACCACGAGGATGGTCTGGAAAACATCAGTAGCTTCTTTTATCTCAATAAGCTCTGCCATCATATCCTCATCAATATGAAGACGTCCGGCAGTATCGATGATAACAACATTGAAATCGTTTTTCTTAGCGTGCTCCACAGCAGCCTTTGCGATGTCGGCAGGCTTGTTTTTATCACCCATTGAGAAAACCTCAACGCCCTGCTTCTCGCCATTTATCTTTAACTGCTCAATCGCAGCCGGACGATACACATCACAGGCTACAAGCAGTGATTTCTTGCCCTTGCTCTTAAGCTTTCCGGCAATTTTTGCTGTGGTGGTTGTCTTACCGGCTCCCTGAAGACCTACCATCATGATAACGGTAAGCTCCTTGCCCGGCCTGAAAGCAATCTCTGTTGTCTCAGAGCCCATAAGCTTAATCATCTCTTCGTTTACGATTTTGATGACCATCTGTCCGGGATTGAGACCATTCATGACATCCTGTCCGATTGCTCTCTCCTGAACACTCTTTGTGAACTGCTTAACAACCTTGAAGTTAACATCGGCCTCAAGGAGTGCCATCTTAACCTCTTTAAGAGCAGCCTTTACATCATCCTCAGTAAGCTTTCCCTTGCTGCGGAGATTCTTAAAAACGTTCTGCAGTTTTTCTGATAAACTGTCAAATGCCATATTACAGCTCCTCTAGTATCTGATTCGAAATAGCTTCGATTTCATTCATTAATAGCTCATTATGTGATTTCTTAAAATCATTTGTCAGCTCATGAATCCTTCGTATGTCACTCTTTATGGACATGAACTTTTCAACAAGATGCAGCTTTGCCTCATAGTCAAGCAGCTTCTTATTGCATCTCTTAATCAGATCGGCAACACCCTGACGGGAAATCCCCTCCTCGGATGCAATCTCACCGAGTGACAAATCATTGAAGACAAAATCCTCATATACCTGACGCTGATGCTCATTCAAAAGCTCACCGTAGAAATCATATAAATATGCCTGTTCAAGTTTTTCTTCCATATCAAGTATCCTCTTTTTCCCTCGAACCTATGGTAGAATAACACATAGTTTGCCTGGTGTCAAGTAAAAATACTTGATACTTTTATTTTTATATCATAGTGCGTACAATTCTTGGCTTATAGCCCTTCTTCTCGAGCGCAGCAATAATCTGCTCCTTGTGCTCTGTACCAAAACACTCAAGCGTGATGCGAAGCTCGACAGCCGCACTTCTGTTTGTAGTGACAAACTGGTTATGCTCCAGCTTGATTACATTGCCCTGTACATCGGCAAGAGTCTGTGAAACCTTGGCAAGCTCGCCCGGCTTATCCGGCAGAAGCACTGAAACAGTAAAGATTCTGTCTCTGAAGATAAGACCCTGCTGTACAACTGATGACATGGTAATAACATCCATGTTGCCGCCGCTTAGGATAGAAACCACTCTCTTGTCCTTTACACCAAGATGCTTAAGCGCAGCTACAGTCAGAAGACCTGAGTTTTCGACTATCATCTTGTGATTCTCAACCATGTCAAGGAAGGCCACGATAAGCTCGTCATCCTCCACTGTGATAATATCATCAAGATTTTTCTTTATGTATGGGAAAATATTTGAGCCCGGTGTCTTTACCGCTGTTCCGTCTGCAATAGTATTTACGCTTGGTAAAGTGGTCACTTTTCCATTCTTAAATGACTCCTGCATACAATTAGCGCCGGCCGGCTCCACTCCGATAACCTTAATCTTTGGGTTTAAGAGCTTTGCAAGTGTGGATACACCTGTTGCCAGCCCGCCGCCGCCGATTGGAACGAGGATGTACTCAACAAGAGGAAGCTCCTTGAATATCTCCATAGCAATCGTTCCCTGTCCTGTTGCGACAGCTAAATCATCAAACGGATGGATAAATGTGTAGCCCTCTTTCTCTGCAAGCTCATATGCCTTGGCACATGCCTCATCATACACATCTCCGTAAAGCACTACCTCAGCGCCGTAGCTCTTTGTACGGTTTACCTTGATAAGAGGTGTAGTGGTAGGCATCACGATTACAGCCTTGCAGCCATAGCACTTTGCAGCATACGCAACACCCTGCGCATGGTTTCCGGCGGAGGCAGTGATCAGGCCGCGGGAACGCTCTTCCGGTGTGAGCTGGCTGATCTTATAGTATGCACCGCGCACTTTATACGCACCGGTACGCTGCATATTCTCCGGTTTAAAGTAGATCTTGTTTCCGTAACGCTCGGAAAAATATTCACTGTAGATCAGTTTCGTCTCCTGCGTTACTTTTTTTACGATCTCGGACGCTTCTTCAAATTTCTCAAGACTGAGTTCCTGCATTTCCATAGTATATTCTCCTTATTTTTACAGCTTTCCGCTGTCATTTTCTATATGGATTTTCCTGACTACTCCGGCTGTTTTGCGAACAGGGCGTTCACAAAATCCTCGGAATTGAACTTCTGAAGGTCATCGATCTTCTCCCCGACTCCCACATATTTCACAGGGATCCCAAGTTCAGACTGGATCGCAACGGCGATGCCGCCCTTTGCGGTTCCGTCAAGCTTTGTGAGGATGATGCCGGTGATATCGGCAGCTTCCATAAACTGGCGGGCCTGTACCAGAGCATTCTGGCCGGTGGTTCCGTCGAGAACTACAAGAGTCTCACGATATGCTTCCGGATACTCCTTGTCAATAATCCGGTTGATCTTTTTCAACTCTTCCATAAGGTTTTTCTTATTGTGAAGTCTTCCGGCGGTATCGCAGATCAGCACATCCGCGTTTCTGGATTTCGCAGCGGAAATGGCATCATAGATCACGGCAGCAGGATCGGATCCCTCTTTCTGGGCGATCAGCTCCACACCCGCGCGGTTTGCCCACTCGGCAAGCTGGTCGATAGCTGCGGCGCGGAAGGTATCCGCTGCGGCGAGGACAACCTTCTTTCCCTCGGCCTTCAGCTGGTCTGCAAGTTTTCCGATGGATGT
>OIXH01003357.1_pt1 | contig 14317 bp, 11 predicted proteins | sample 1587741 | NCBI WGS metagenome assembly OIXH01 (sample SAMEA3888916, study PRJEB22519) | human gut metagenome | biome: human gut; feature: human-associated habitat; material: faeces | place: Denmark | collected 2011 | reverse complement strand
ACTCGCGACATCCACCTTGGCAAGGTGGCACTCTACCACTGAGCTACTACCGCATGCTCCACAACAGAGAATGAAGATGGTGCGGGCGAAGGGACTTGAACCCATACGCCACATGGCACCAGATCCTAAGTCTGGCGCGTCTGCCATTCCGCCACGCCCGCAAGGGACGTATCAATCCTTACAGCCAGGAAAGGAACGATGAGGAGGGATCAGGATGGACGAAAAGAAGTTTGCGGTCATGCTGACCGATACACAGGAAATCAAAACACTGGAATGTGATCCGCAGGAAGAGCTTTTCGAGATTGCCCGCGGTACCATCGGCTGCGAGTGGATCGAACTGGTGGAGGCTGAACCTCTCGCAAAGAAGGGTTAAGTGCGTCAATTACTACGGTATCTTCCATTGCTTCGGGTGATGATATGAATACCACTGCAAAGAAGGTTCTTTCGTCAGCGGTTGATGGCTTTGCAAGCGGCTTTATGTGGGGTGGTGTTAGCTTTGGCTCTTCGCGCTCTATAGGCTATATTACCCATAAAACGCGGATTTTTGAGCGGAAAGTTGTGTACGGAAAAAACAATTTCATGTATAGGTATTGTTGGAAGAATAATTGACAGTCAGACGCATGACGCAGCACTGTGCCGGACAGGAGGGAATAACTATGGGAAGAAGCGGTGAATGGCTATTTTGCCCAAAATGTCAAAAAAGAACGCGGGTTAAGGTGTATGAAAACACTGTGATGGTTCATTTTCCGCTCTATTGTCATTGGTGTAAAACAGAGTTTATCATTGTCTATGTAGCAGGAAAAGTAACTGTGGAGAAAAAAGCAGAACGAAATGAATAAGATTAAAGAACGAGCCTGTGTCTCATTTAAACCGAGACACAGGCTCGCAACATATTCATCAAGATTTCGCTTGCTGATTTCGCAAACCGCAGAGGATGGATTGATCTACATCCATTAAAACCTTCGCTTCGTATTCTGTGCAATCGTTCAAAAGCTGCTGTAAATGAAAAGCGGTGGGGGCGTTGCATATTTGGTCATGGTGAAATATTTCTCGAGCATCCAGCTTGAGAGTTTGGATCAGTTTATATATTACTTCAAAAGTCGGGTTTCCTTTATGGTTTTCTATGCTATTGATGGTCTTGTAATCCACGCCAATCAGTTCTGCCAGCTTTTCCTGCGAAATCTTCATTTGTTTCCTCGCCCTTCTGACAGCATTGCCCAAAATGATAAAGGATTCATCCATTTTATTTCATCCCTATATAGTTTATATTGCATAGTTGAAACTATAAATGGATTGAAGGGTATATGTATATGTAATATTTTCCATATATTGTGAAGGAAAATGACGCCTCGATGGTATGACCATTTCCAGCACAAACATTAGAGCAACGCGCCTATCAATGTGCAATATATTCCATATGTTTATATTTCTCTTATGTAATTATTTCCATACTTCCACGCGCCCCTCCGATTTGACTTTTGTGACTACAGAAGTGTTCGGAGGAGTTTTCTTTATGGAGAAAAAGAAGATGTCATGGGTCAAAACTTGGCCTGTTTTGGTCATACCACAAAAGAAGCGGCTGCTGTACAATGGCAGAGGCGAGATAAGGGGTGATGCAAGTTGATGGATCGGAGTGTGTTCAGCCAAAGGCTGAAGCAACTACGTTCATTGCAAGGCATCTCCCAGTATGCCTTAGCTGATGCTTTGGGAGTCAGCCGTACCAGCCTAAAAAACTGGGAATCGGCAGTAGCCACCCCACCCTTGGAAGTACTGGTCGATATGGCCCTGTATTTCCGCGTCACATCTGATTATCTGCTGGGCTTGGAGGAACGCAAGAGCCTCCAAATCAGTTCTCTTTCAGACCGTTATATAGATGCGCTCACTAATCTTGTGCGGGTTATGGAAGGAGAGAAAAGCCAATAGGCAGATAATAAAAAAGAAGCCATAGTTTCAGCGACTACGGTTATGAACCTTGACAACGAAATAGCCGGTTTACAGGTACGTTGATTCATAAGGCGAGCGAAATATGCTGCGGCGCAAAGACGACAGCAGCCAGAGCGATTCACGCAACGCATAGCTCCTGCGAAGCGAAGCAGGCACGCCATGACCTTTATGGACGATCATGATACTTCCTCACAGCCATCCACCAGACTTGAGATGGAGTTCTGGGATGCGCGACAGCTTCGGTCAGCATCGGCATCCTGGGACTATGATGCGGTGAGCAAACCGCAGCCTGTAAACCGCCCAGCTTCTTCTTTCGAGGAAGCCCGCCAGTGGGCATGGGATAAACATGGTAAAAAACAAAGTCAATTACATACCGGTATCAGAGGCACAAGACACCATTGATGCCGGTGCTTGTCAGGAAGGAGAACATTCTGATGAGTGACAACGCTTATTCCAAACAATATAACGTCAGGCTGAAGGACTTCCCTGACATCCTGAACGTAGATCAATTGTGCGAGGTGCTTGGCATCAGTACAAAAACGGGATACAAGCTGTTGAGCAATGGCACGATTGCGGCGCTGAAGGTAGGGCGGATGTACAGAATCCCGAAAGTTCATGTTCTAACCTACCTGCGTATTCTGAACACCGCGTCAAAAGTCTAATCGACAGCCTTGCACCAGGTTCGATTATCGTGTAAGCTATCACTGCCAATCAGCAGAGGTGACTGCTACACCGAAAGGAGGCCATTGATTATGGTAGCAGGCCATTTGCAGGAAAAAAACGGACAGTTTTATGCTGTCCTCAGTTACAAGGATACGAAAGGCAAACGAAGGACGAAATGGGTTCCGACAGGCTTGATGGTGCGCGGAAACAAAAAGCGTGCCGAAGCCATGCTGAATGATATTCGCCGCAAGTTTGTTCCCCACGAACAAGAAGATGATGAGATTCCTTTGGATGTGAATATTTCTTTTGTTCACTACCTTGACAGGTGGCTCAAAATTGCGAAAACGACGATCAAACCGGCAACGTATTCCTCTTACTGCCAGATGATCCGGTCTCCCATCCGGCCTTACTTTGAGGGAAAAGGGCTTACCCTGATCGGCGTTCAGGCAAGTGACATCCAGGAATTCTACTTGCAGTAGCTGGAGCGCGTTTCAGCCAATACCGTGATACACTATCATGCTCTCCTTCACAAAGCGCTCAAGTATGCTGTGAAGACAGATCTAATTCCGGTAAATCCGGTTGATAAGGTAGACCGCCCCAAGAAGAACGCATTTACTCCATCCTTCTATGACAAGGAAGAGATTAACAAACTCTTTGATCTGGTGGAAGGAACGGAACTGGAGCTCCCGGTGAAGCTGGCAGCCTTTTACGGACTCCGAAGAAGCGAGTGCATCGGGCTGCGTTGGAGTGCGATTGACTTCAACAATAACACGCTTACCGTCAACCATACCGTCACGACCGTGGAAGTGGATGGAAAAGAGGTGGAGTTGGCTTCTGACACCGCGAAAACAAAATCCAGCCTGCGGACGCTGCCGCTGGTGCCGGTTTTCAAGGAGCTGCTTTTGAAAAAGCAGGCAGAGCAGAAAGAATTTCGCCGTCTTTGTGGAAAAGCGTACTGCACCGATTATCTGGATTACATCTGTGTTGACCAGCTTGGGAAACGGACAAGCCCGGATTACATCACGGAATATTTTCCGAAATTTCTGAAGAAAAACGGGCTGCGCGTCATCAGATTCCACGATTTGAGACATAGCTGCGCGTCGATGCTGCTGGCCAACGGCGTTCCCATGAAACAGATTCAGGACTGGATGGGGCACAGCGATTTTTCCACAACGGCAAACATCTACGCCCACCTGGATTACCAGTCGAAGGTCACTTCGGCGGAAGCAATGCTGGCTGGTCTGGGGCTGAAAGCAACGGGAATTGAGCCTCTTTCGGAGTAACCGGAATGTCCAGAGGTACCAGGAGAGAAATAATCAAGAGCGCTTTTTTCTCTCCTGCGAATCAATGAAGTGCTGCGAAGCCTTATCACGCAAGGGTTTGCAGGGGATGCGTTTTCTCTCCAAAATTCAGAGATGCATCAAAATGGTGGAATAGTCAGGAGAGCAAAAAACGCTCATAACACCGTGAAAATCCTTATGTCTCAAGGCCCCTCGCAGGATTGAGGACATGACCAAAAATCATCCCCTCAATTTGGAACCTCGTCGATTTCTGATGGCTCCTGACATGCGAAAACCCGCCTGAAACCTACGTTTCAGACGGGTCAATGGCGGAGCGGGTGGGATTCGAACCCACGGACGGTTGCCCGTCACCTGATTTCGAGTCAGGGCCGTTATGACCACTTCGATACCGCTCCAAAGATATTTCCACCCTGATTTTCACCCTGTAAATTGGAGAGAAAATCAGGAGAGAAAGCAAGAGGTTCTAACCTTTTCAAGGCCCTGGAAGCCTTGAAAAATAAGGATTTCCGCCAGGGGGTGTTCCAAATCGCCGGGACGATTTCGAGTCGTTCTCGTTATGACCACTTCGATACCGCTCCAGAACCGAAAAACAGTATACCATGGGCGGCGAAGGATTGCAAGGGCGGATTCAGCGGAAAGAAACGCAGGCAGGGAACGTTGACATCTCGAAACGGGTTTATTATGGATTTTTATCGACCATATCGTAAAAATAAGATAGAAATTATCAAAGGACGTATATTCCTTCGGATATGGGTTTAGAGTATACTGATATTACTAAAGCGGAGAAAGAGAAGCAATGGCTCCGCAGTGATCGAATCAAATTAAAGAAGGAGGATCATCCCATGAAACGTACGCTCGCTATCCTGCTGGCTCTAGTGCTGGCGCTGTCCGTGTGCAGCTTTGCTGCAGCAGAGGACGAGATCACCCTGACCGTGTTCCATTACATGGCGCAGACGACCAAGCAGGCCGGTCTGAACGCTATCGAGGCGGCCTTCACCGAGCTTCATCCCAATGTGAAGTTTAATAACATCTACTACAATCAGGGCACCGACTACTTCCCCCAGCTGTCCACCGCTCTGTCCAGCGGTGACCAGCCTAACATCATCATGGGCAACCCCGGTCTGTATCCGGATCTGGTGACGGAGGGCTTCGTTATGGATCTGAGCGATAACGAGGTCATCAAGAGCCTGAATCTGCCCTCCGGCGATTTGGGCGACGTGTCCGCCGACGGAAAAATTTACGGCTTCCCCATCGACTTTAAGACTTGGGGCATCTTCTACAATAAGACCATCTTCGAACAGAACGGTCTGGAAGTTCCCACCACCCTGACCCAGCTCAACGAGCTGCAGGATAAGCTGATCGCCGCCGGGATCGACCCCTACGTGCGCAGCTTTGCTGATGCTGTCTACGGCGACATCGAAGCCCGCAACACCGTCTGGACCCGCGCACTGGAAGCCGGCGACAAGGACGTGTTTGAAAAGCTGATGAGCGGCGAAAAGAAGTTCGCGGATTACCCCTATTTCGCCGAAGCATTGGAAAACTGGAAGGCCCGTCTGGTGGCTCCCCGCACCGACGACATGAGCAACACGCAGGATATGGCGCTGGAAATGTTCGCCGCCGGAAACGCCGCCATGCGGTATGACGGATCCTGGAATATCGGCGATATGCTGGCCAAAAATCCTGATTTCGAGATTGGCTTCTTCGTGGCTCCCATCGACGATAACGGATCCGCCAAGATGAACGTGCAGGTGGATCAGAGCTTTATGGTCAATCCGCAGGCGGAAAATGCAGACATGGCGCTGGCTTTTATGGAATACTGGATGAGCCAGGGCATCGCCTGGTCCGAAGCGTCCCAGAATCCTCTGTGCTCCGGTGCTGTCAGCGATAAGCTGCAGCCTATGGTGCAGACCATGGCCGAAGTGAAGGCCTCCGGCAATATCGCCCACTACGGCGACTTCACCAAGCCCCTGTCCTCCGCTTTCACCACCGCGTGGCGTACCGAACTGACCGCCTTCGCCGAGAGCGTGCTCACCGGCGGCTCTATGACTGTGGAAGACTGTATCGCCAATCTGCAGGCGGCCTTCGATGAGGTCATTTCTCTGAACTAAGCAAGTCTTTCCTTTCCAAAAACAGGGCCGCTTGCGGCGTCCACGCGGGCGGCCCTGCCCATACCTGCTTTTCAAAAGAAACATCCTATTTTTACCGCAGGAGCTGATCATTTATGACCGCCATCAATCCATCCCGGCTGGATCGCAAACACCGGCTGACGCGATTTGCTGTTCGGGAGCACGGAGGAAACATCCTATTCATGCTTCCTGCTTTCGCATTGTTTGCTTTCGTCGTTCTGATCCCCTTTCTTCAGTCTATCCCCACGTCCTTTACCGATAAGAAGGCCATTTTCGCCAAGGAATGGAATTTCGTCGGCTTTGAAAACTACGGGAAGCTGCTCAAAAGCGCGTCCTTCCGGGACAGCTTCTTACACACCTTCCAGTTTACCATTGTGTATATCATCGGCGCGAATATGCTGGGTCTGGCGCTGGCACTGCTGCTGTGGAAGTCCGGCCCCTTCAATAACGTGATGCGCACGCTGCTGTTCATGCCCTTTACGGTGTCACTGGTGGCCTCTACCAAGGTGTGGAGCTACGTTTACACCGACGTGCTCTCCCCGCTGACCGGTGCGCCCAGCCCGCTGGGCATTTCCTCGCAGGTCATTTACGGTCTGGCCGCCATCGCCATCTGGCGGGATATGGGCTACTGTATGCTTATTTACATTGCCGCTCTGCAGTCCATTTCGCTGGAATACTACGAGGCGGCCCGGGTGGAAGGCGCGAATGTGTTCCACGAATTTATCCACATCACCCTGCCCATGATCGTGCCCGCCATCACCTCCAACGTGACGCTGCTGCTTTCCTGGGGCCTGCGCTGCTTCGACTATTCTCAAATGGTCATCAACATGAAAACGGCCAAAACCACCGCTGTGTTCGTATATGAATACATCTTCGGCAATTCCCGTGCCGGTCTGGGACAGGCGGGCGCGATCATCCTGACGCTGGTGCTGGTGATCCTGACCAATCTGGTCACCACCATCCTGCGCAAAAAGGAGGTTGAGCTCTGATGGCGGAGTTTGGTGTTCGGATGCAGAATACCTCCAACTTCGGCAAACAGGCGGGTCGCAGCCGCACCCGGATCTTCTGGGGCAATACCCTGCGGGTGCTGTTTATTTTGGCCGTTGTGGTCGTGGTACTGATTCCTTTCTATATCAGCTTTCTATATTCCATCAAGACCCATTCGGACATCAGCCTGAACCGGCTGGCATGGCCCCAACACCCCACGCTGGAAAATTACGCCCGTGTGATCCGGGAAAACAAGTATGTGGCGATCGGTTTTAAAAACAGCATCCTGACCACTGTACCCTGCACGCTGATCCTGCTGTTCACCACCTCCATGGCCTCCTACGTGTTGGCTCGGAACCATTCCAAGTTCTATAAGGTGCTCTATTCCCTGTTCATCAGCGGCATTCTGGTGCCCTTCCAGTGCATCATGCTTCCTCTGTATATGAATATCTATAATCTGGGACTGGTCAGCACCAATCTGGGCTTCATTCTGGCCCGAACCGGCTTTCAGGTCTCCATCAGCGTCCTGACCATCACCGGCTTCGTAAAGGGCATCCCCCGGGATCTGGAAGAAGCCGCCGGTATCGACGGCTGCGGCAAATTCCGCACCTTCTGGCAGATCATTTTCCCTCTGATGACCCCCATCAATGTTACTCAGATGGTGCTTAACACCCTGTTCGTCTGGAATGACTATTCCACCGCTGTGGTGCTGCTGCGCACAGATGAGAGCCGCACGCTGCCGCTGGCCCAGATCATCTATTTCGGTGAGAACATGACTGAACTGAATCTGGCCTTCGCCTTCTTCATGCTGGCCATGCTGCCCATTCTGGTTTTGTACCTGAGCACCCAGCGCTTCATCGTGTCCGGTATTATGTCCGGCGCTGTGAAGGGATAACGCCGTACTTCCTGTACCCTGCGGGGCGGGCCGAAAGACCCGCCCTGTTTTTTGTGAAGGGGAAAATCTGCTTTCATTGCCGTTTCGGGCACTTTTTGGTATAATGAGTCCAGCTTGATCGTTCGTTCATCCCCCATAAGGAAGGAGCCGCTATGAGCCTGAAAGTCGTAATCGTTGAGGATAACCCTACCACGGTGCTGTCGCTGGTGAAGACCATCGACTGGGACGTGATGAAGTGTGCAGTGGCCGGCACTGCGGGGGACGGGGAAAGCGGCGGCGTGATGATCCGCCAGCTGAAGCCGGATATCGTGCTGACGGATATTCGGATGCCGGTGAAAAGCGGGCTGGATATGATCGCCGATGTGCGGGAGGATGTGCCGGACTGCCGCTTTGTCATCATTACCGGTTACGATGAGTTTCAGTACGCCAGTCAGGCCATCAAGCTGGGCGTGTTCGACTATTTGCTCAAGCCCATCGACAATGAAGAAGTCATGCGCACCGTCCGCCGGGCCGCAGCCGTGACCCGCCGCCAGATGGAAAACGATGTGGCGCTGGAACAGGCCGAAAACCTGAAAATGCGCGCCCAGCTGCTGACCCTTTTGACCAATGATTCTCAGCGGGGACAGGGCGTTCATGAGCTGCTGGCCGGGGCGGGGCTGCAATTTCACACCTACTACATTATGGCGCTGCAGCAGACGGAGGAGCGCTATTTTTCTCAGGCTGTGCTCAACCGGGTGGAGGCGGTACTGGCCCGTCGCCGGATGCGGACGGTCACGCTGCTGCTATACGATCTGGCGGTGATCTTCGTCCCCCGGGGGGACGACGGCAAGGGCTGGCACGAGGAAGCCACGGAACTGGCCTACGACCTCTTTGACGAGCTGGTCAACCCTGTCCGTATCGGCGTCAGCGGGCTGGGGCAGAGCAGCCACGCCATCCGTCAGGCCTATCTGCAGGCCAGGCGCGCCCTGTGGGAGGCGGCCCTGCGCAAGGGAAACCGCGCCTGCGTTTTCTACGAGGATCAGGGCGACGGCCCAGTGGGGCAGGAGCATATCGCCGACACCCAGCGGCAGATCGATGAGCTGATCGCCAGGGCGGAGCTGACGGACGGTTTTGCCGCGGAAGCGGCCCGGGCATTGGCCGAGCAGAGCGGCCGCCAGTACAGCAATCTGCGGGCTATGATGTTTCTGTACACTACAGGCCTGCGCCGCCGGTTCGGCCTGAGCGCAGACGAGGAGCTGGACGCGGTGATGAGCGGCATCTGGTTCGTCAGCACGGAGGAGGATGTGCGTCTGTGCCTGAAGGAGCTGAACGAGGCTTTCCTCCGGCGGATGGATATGCCCAAACAATCCCTTTTGACCCGCAATGCTCTGCAATATATCAATCTGCACGCCATCGAGGGCATTCAGCTCAACGACGTGGCGGATAAGCTGTGCGTCAGCGCCAACTATCTCTCCGCCCTGATCCGCAAGGAGACCGGCGTGACCTTTCACGAGCATATGCTGGAAGCGCGTATGAACGTGGCCCGTTCCATGCTGGCTGACCCCCGGATCCTGGTGGAGGAAGTAGCCAGGGCGGTGGGGTACGGCAACTATATTTCCTTCTACAATGCCTTTAAGCGCATCGAGCACATGACACCCACCGAATATCGCAACCGAAAGGCCAAGCTATGAAAAAAATCGGCGTCTTCAGTTACCGGGTCAAGCTGATCCTGATCTGGTGCGTGGTCATTCTGCTGGCTACGGGCATGGTGTCGCTGGGGCTGACGTACAACGCGACCCGGCAGATGCTGGAAGATCAAAAGGCCCATCTGGAGCTTTTGACCGAGCAGGTGCTCATCAATTTCATCAACCAGACCGAGGCGGTGGCCCGGCAGCTGAACAATCAGGTCAATTCCACTGGCCTGAGCGCCCAGCTGTACGCCATGCGGGATATGACCGCCGATTCCGCCGGGTATTACCATGCTACCCAGTCTCTTTTGTATGCCCTGAATCAGACCATCACCACCCAGTCCGGCTATGACGCGGTGTATCTGCGGCTGGATCGGGGAAACAGCTTCACCACTTCCTATGCCTCCGCAGGGTTCCGTCAGGAGGCGGCGGCGCTGATGGAGCGGGAGGAGCTGCGGGGCACGGCCTATGGCCGCAGCCAGTGGCGCACATCGGAGACCGGGCAGGTCTATCTGATCCGGGATGTGTACAACCCCGCGCCCTTTCGTCATATGGGCAAGCTGGTGGCCCGGGTGAAGCAGGAAGAACTGGGCAGTCTGGGCACCTACAACGACAACCTGCACTGCGCCGTGGCGTTTTTATCGGCCGACGGCCAGACCCTGACCGTCAGCGGCGCTGCGGGAGAAGGCATAGCACGGGCCGCGGAGGAAGCGGTTCGAACCGGCGCGGCGGAGCTTTCCGCCGGGGAGAAATACTATGTTTCCATCCAGAAGCAGGGCGACTGGACGGCGGTGGGCCTGCTGCCGGAATCCATCCTGCGGCAGGTGCGGCGTACGGCGGCGCTGACCGGCATCCTGACCGGCCTGGTCGGCGCGGTGCTGGGTTCGCTGGTAGTACTGATGGTCACCGACCGCATGACTCGGCAGATCCATCTGCTGGTGAGTTCGGTGGACGAGGCGGCCGCCGGAAATCTGGAGCTTCGGGTACCGGTGGTCAGCCGCGATGAAACAGGCAAACTGGCCAGCCACTTCAACAGAATGCTGGAGCATCAGCAGCGGCTGCTGGCGCAGGTGCGGGAGGAGGAGACCCGCAAGAACCGGGCGGAGTATGAAATGTTGGAATACAAGTATCGCTCGTTGCAATCCCAGATCAATCCTCATTTCATCTACAACGCCATGGAAATGGTCAACGCTCTGGCCAAGATCGACGGCAACGCGGAGATCTGCGAAGTTGTGCAGCATATTTCGTCTTTTTTCCGACAGAACACCGGCAATATGCAGAAGCGCTTTATTCCCGTCAAGCGGGAGTTCGACAGTCTGAAGCAGTATGCCTATATTTACCGGCATATCTACGGCGAAAATTTGGAAACGCCCTTTCACTGCACCACCGGCGCGGCCTTTGCCCTGATCCCCACCATGATATTGCAGCCCGTGCTGGAAAACGCTCTGGTTCACGGCGTGCGCACCGATCACGCTGTGGTGGATATCTCTGCTCGGGACGAGGGCGACCGGCTGGTAATCTGCGTGAAGGACAACGGCGAGGGAATGCCTTCGGAGCGGGTGGAGCGTATTCTGAATGGTTCGGCGGAGGAAAGCGAACAGCAGGGCCGCAAGTCTACGGGCATTGGGATGCGGAACGTCCGTGATCGGCTGCGGCTGATCTACGGCAGCGCGGCAGAGCTGCGTATCGAGTCCCGGCTGGGCGAGGGCACTGCCGTCACAGTGCTGCTGCCGCTGGCCTGCGAGGAAGAAGAATGGAACCTGCACTGTGGGCAGGATGAATGAACGGAAATAAGCTCATGCCATTTTCTGCTTTCATCGGGCGGAAAACGGCTTTTTTCGGAAAGGGACGCGCCTGAATCGCAGAATGCCTTTGGGGCCTCGGATAAGAAAACTTTTGGGGCCATTAAGGTTTGTTTGCGTCCATTTTGGCAAAAGATTGATAAAACTTTCACAGAAGGGACTTCAAAGCCCATGAACCCGGCGTTTCCGCAGTGCGCGGAGACGCTTTTGTTCTTTTGTCCATTCCTCTTCATAAGCATTTCTTATCGATAAATACGGAATGATTATTGGATATTTTGGAGAAAGACCCATATAATATGCCTATCCCAAGGGGAACGGTCATGAAAGGCTTCTCCAAAAACCACAGGAAAGGACGTGCCGGGATGAATAGCAAACCATCTTTTTCCAAATCGCAGATGAACTTGTCCCGGCAGCAGAGGCGAAGACGTCGTTCCGTCGCATAGACGGACGGCACGGACGCTTCTGCGGCGGCTGCGGCATATTTGCGCGGCCGCCGCTGATTTTTTTAGAAACGGAGGGACCCCGGTTATGAAGGAAAGAGAAAAGACGTTGTTTGAAGACGTGCCTGTGCTGGAGGCGATCTTCAAGCTGGCCGTGCCCACGGTGGTCGGCCAGATCATTCTGGTTTTGTACAACATGGCCGATACGTTCTTTATCGGCCTGACCGGCAGCGACGCCATGATCACCGCCGCCACGGTCTGTATGCCCGCCTTTATGTTCCTGCAGGCCATCTCCAACCTGTTCGGCGTGGGCGGAGCCAGCGTCATCTCCCGGGCGCTGGGCGCGCGGGCTCTGCAGCGGGCCAAGGATACGGCCTCCTTCGCCTTCTGGGGCTGCGCAGCGCTGACGGCGCTGTATTCGCTGGGCGCGTGGCTCTTCGCCGGTCCCTTTGTAGACCTGCTGGGCGGTTCCAATCCACTGGTGCATGACTACGCGGTGGAGTACCTGACCTGCACCGTGGTCATCGGCGGTCTGGCCACCTCCCTGAACGCGCTGCTGGCTCATCTGGTTCGCTCCGAGGGCCGTTCCCTGCAGGCCAGCATCGGCGTGGCGCTGGGCGGCGTGATGAACATTGCGCTGGACCCCCTGTTTATGTTCGTGATCCTGCCCCGGGGCTATGAGACGCTGGGCGCGGCCATCGCTACGGCGCTGTCCAACGTGATCGCCCTGGTGTATTTCCTTGTGGTGGTGCTTAGGGAGGGCAAGCGCTCCATCCTGCGGCTGAGCCCCCGCCGTCTGGGCAAGTCCATCCGCGGCAGGATCCCCGCCGATGTGCTGACCACCGGTCTGCCCGCCTGCCTGATGACTCTGTGCGAGAATATTTCCTATGCGGTGCTGGACGCGCTGATGGCGGTCTCCGGCACGGCCCTGCAGGCCGGTCTGGGCGTGGCGAAGAAGGTCAATATGCTGGCCCACAGCATCGTCCGCGGTATGTCGCAGGGCGTGCTGCCCCTGATCGGCTACAACTACGCCTCCGGCGATCACAAGCGCATGAAGGCCTCCATTACCCTATCCATGGCGCTCTCTATCGCCATGGCGGCCCTGTGCATGACCGTCTCGCTGGTGTTCAGCCGCCAGCTGATCGGCCTGTTCATCCCCGGCGGCAGCGAGTCCGTGACCTACGGCGCGGCCTTCCTGCGGATCCTCTGCCTGGGCGGGCCCTTCTCCGCCTGCGCCTATGCGCTGATCTCCTTCTTTCAGGCGGTGGGCAAGGGAATGCGCTCCTTCCTGCTGGCCATCCTCCGCAAGGGTCTGCTGGACATTCCGCTGATGTTCCTGCTCAACCGGCTTCTGCCCATCTTCGGCGTCGTCTGGGCCACCCCCATCACCGACGTGATCTGCTGCTGCATCTCCATCGCGATGTTCGTCGCCTTTCTGCGGGGGCAGGAGGGTCTGCTGGACGACAAGCCCGCCACGGCGGAGCCTGTGCGTCGGCGCTGGATGAAGCTGGCGCATTCCTAAAGTTTATGGTATAATCATCATTCATAAAAAATTTTTTTAGAAAGGGCGGGGAAAGGGATGGTCGATCCGAAGCTTCATTCCCTGATGAAGGTCGTGGAAACAGGGAGCTTTACCCGGGCGGCGGAACAGCTATCCCTGACCCAGCCCGCCGTGAGCCAGCACATCCGCTCGCTGGAGAGCGAACTGAACGTGCGCATTTTTGAGCGGACGAACAACGAGCTGCACGTGACCCACGAGGGCGAGATGGTCATCAAGTACGCCCGGCGGATGCTGTCCCTCTACAACAATCTGCGCAAGGACCTGACCAGTGAAAAGCGCCAGCTGACCTCCCTGACCGTGGGCATCACCCACACGGCGGAGAGCAACGCCATTGCCGAAGCGCTGGCCCGGTACGTGAACAGCCGCAGCGGCGTGACCATCAAGATCATCACGGATTCTCAAAGCAATCTGCACGACATGCTCAAGAATTACGAGCTGGATTTCGCCATCGTAGAGGGCAAGATCAACGACCCCAGTCTGAAATACCTGATTTTGGACACGGACTGTCTGGTGCTGGCGGTCTCTCCGGGGCACCGGCTGGCCCACCGGGGCATGGTGACCATCGGCGAGTTACAGAAGGAGAAGATGATCCTCCGTCTGCCGGACTCCGGCACCCGCAACCTCTTCGTGGCCAGTCTGGAAAGCCAGAACCTGAGCATCGACGATTTCAACGTGGTTCTGGAGATCGACAACATCGCCACCATCAAAGACCTGATCCGCCGGGATTTCGGCGTTTCCGTACTGGCCAAGAGCGCCTGTATGGACGAGCTGAAAAAGAAGAAGATCGTGGTGCTGCCCATCGAGAACCTGAGCATGATGCGGGAGATCAACATCGTCTACACCCAGGACTTCGAGCACTTCCAGCTCCTCCGGGACATCGTCAGATACTACAACGAGACCCGTCAGGCAGGGGCTGAGCCCCCTTTCGGAC
>OIXH01003349.1_pt1 | contig 14346 bp, 10 predicted proteins | sample 1587741 | NCBI WGS metagenome assembly OIXH01 (sample SAMEA3888916, study PRJEB22519) | human gut metagenome | biome: human gut; feature: human-associated habitat; material: faeces | place: Denmark | collected 2011 | reverse complement strand
TTCCACACATCGCTGTTATCCTAACGTGGAGAACGTGTGGAAAGCTGTGGACGTTAAATTTGCCTGATTCTGGGAGTTTAAAAGTTACCAACCTTTCCACAATTTTTTCAACACCGGTTTTTCAGACGCCGCAACGGCTCAGACCGGTTTTCCACCAAACGAACAGCTCTACTACTACTACTAAAAATATGCTTTCTATCTTTCGAATAGACGAAACGTTTCTGATTAAGGAGGCCGCTCATGAAATTTTCCTGTGACAAGTACGTTCTGCAGCAGGCTGCAGCATCCGCAGCCCGCGCCGCCGCACCCAAGAGCCCGATCGCCGCGCTCGAGGGCCTGCTGCTCGAGGCAGGTGCGGATCTGCGCATCACCGGCTATGACCTGAAAAAGGCCATCTACACCAACATGGAAGCAGACATCCCCGAACCGGGCAGCGTGCTCGTCGGCGCGCGCCTGTTCTGCGAGATGCTGCGCCGCATGCCCGACGGCGTCGTAACCGTCGAGGCCGAAAACGGCACGGTCACCGTCAAGTGCGGCCGCTCGTCCTTCAACCTCGTCGGCATGAGTGCGGAGGATTATCCCGACCTGCCGAGCGTGGAGGCCGAAAACGGCGTGTCCCTGCCGCAGGATCTGCTCAAGAAGATGATCAACGAGTGCTCCTTCGCCGTGAGTACGAACGAGAGCCGCCCGGTCTACATGGGCACGCTCTTTGAGATCGCGCACAACGAGCTGACCATGGTCTCCGTCGACGGCTACCGTCTGGCGCTGCGCCGCGAGCCCGTTGAGGGCTATGGCGACGACTGCAGCTTCATCGTGCCGGGCACGGCGCTGAGCGATCTGGAGCGTCTGTGCGGCGACAGCGACGAGCGCGTCAAGATGTCCGTCGGCAGCAAGCACATCTCGTTCACCGTCGGCAGCACCGTCATCCTCTCGCGCCGGCTCGAGGGCGACTTCCTCAATTATAAGAAGGCGATCCCGGAGTCGTTCCGCATCACGGTCAAGACCGCGCGCACGGATCTGCTCGACGTGGTCGAGCGCGTGTCGCTCATCGTCTCGGAAAAGCTGAAAAACCCGGTCCGTTTTCATTTTGACGGCAATTATGTGCAGCTTTCGTGCGTGACCGCGATCGGCAAGAGCTACGATGAATGCCCGATCGACGGCTGCATCGAGGACCTGGAGATCGGCTTCAACAACCGCTATATGCTTGACGCGCTGCGTGCATCCGGCACGGAAAAGGTGCGGCTCCAGCTCAAGGGCTCGCTCAACCCGATCGTTATTTCCCCGACCGAGGGCGACAAGTTCACCTATCTGGTCCTGCCTGTGAGGTTGCGTGCAAATGACTGAAATCAAGATCGAAACCGAATTTATCAAGCTTGACGCCCTGCTGAAGTTCGCAAATCTGGTATCCTCGGGCGGCGAGGCCAAGCTCCGCATCGCGGAGGGCGAGGTGCTGGTCAACGGCGAAAAATGCACCATGCGCGGCAAGAAGCTGCGCCCGGGAGATAGGATCGAGCTAGGCGGCGAGGCCGTTGTGATCGCATAAACGCACACAATGTACAATAACGAACGAGATTTTGCGTGTACGAAAACGTACAGATATACGGATAACGTGGAGTGACCGGGCAGAATGCACATCAAGACATTGAAATTACAGAATTTCCGCAATTACGAGAATGTACGCTTTGTCCTCGACCCGGCGGTCAATCTGATCTGCGGCGAGAACGGGCAGGGCAAGACCAACCTGCTCGAGGCGGCGGCGGCCTGCTCGACCATGCGGCTGTTCCGCACGGCGCAGAAGAAGGAAGGACTGCGGTTCGGCGAGGATGCGGCATTCATCTGCTCGGAATTCGAGGCGCAGGGGCGTGAGAACACACTCGAGCTGCGCCTGTCGCGCCTCAGGGCGATGGAGATCTACAAAAACGGCGTGCGCCAGAAGCGGCAGAGCGACGTGCAGGGCCTGCTCAAGACCGTGCTGTTCTGTCCGGAGGATCTGATGCTCGTCCGGGCGGGCGCGGCGGCGCGGCGGCGCTTTCTCGACACCGCGCTGTGTCAGCTGCGGCCGAACTACGCGCGTTATCTGGAGGAATACAACCGTCTGCACGAGCACAAGACGCGCATCCTGCGCGACAGCGAGGAAAAACCGTCTCTGCTGTCGATGTGGGAGGACTTTTCGCTGCGCATGGCGCGCATCGGCGCGCAGATCATCCGCTACCGCGCGTATTACTGCCGCAGGCTGCTCGCGGCGGCGGCAGCGGTCTATTCCGATATCGCGCCGCATGAGGCGCTGTCCGGCGTCTACCGCACGGTCAGCAGCGTCAGCGATCCGTTCGCGTCCGCGCAGCAGCTCGAGCGCGAGCTGATCGACCATGTATTCCGGCACAAAAACGCCGAGATCGCGGCGAAAAGCTGCCTTTCCGGACCGCACAAGGACGATCTCGAGCTGCTGCTCGACGGGCGGAGCGCGTCGGCGTTCGCCTCGCAGGGACAGGTACGCACCTGCACGCTGTCGCTCAAGCTGGCCGAGCGCGAGCTCTTTTTCGAGGAGGACGGAGAGTATCCCGTGCTGCTGCTCGACGATGTTCTGAGCGAGCTCGACCGCCGCAGGCAGGACTTCGTTCTCAACCGGATCTCTGCCGGTCAGGTCATGATCACCTGCTGCGAGGACGGCATTTCGGAAAAATTACGCGCCGGTGCGGCATTTCATATCAAAAACGGCAAAATTGTATAAGTCTCCGATACACAAACGCGCGAAAATGTGGTATAATAAAATAAATAATCATTCCGGAGGAATATCATGTATTTACACCTCGGACAGGATTACATTGTGCCGCTGCAGAATGTCGTAGCGGTTTTTGATATGGATACGGCAACCATGTCCGGCCGCACGCAGCGTCTGCTCTCGCGGCTTCAGGACGAGGGGCGCATCATTGAGCTGTACGACGATCTGCCGCGCGCGGCTGTGCTGTGTGAAAGTGCGCTCGGCGAGACGCTGTATCTGACGCAGCTGTCGCCGCAGGCGCTCCAGCGCAGAGCGGAAAAGGCATACGCGATATAAAAATATTGAAAAACCTCGTTTTTCGATGAGATGGCGCGCTGATGCGCGATTTTTCTGTTATCGCAATTTTCGAAAGGAAATTTTTTTATATGAGTGAAGAGATTGAAATCAAGGACGAAGTGCTCGATCTGAAGGTCACAGAGACCTACGACGAGAACCAGATCCAGGTCCTCGAGGGTCTGGAAGCCGTCCGCAAGCGCCCGGGTATGTACATCGGTTCTACCTCGGCGCGCGGTCTGCATCATCTGGTGTACGAGATCGTCGACAACTCGATCGACGAGGCGCTCGCGGGCTACTGCACGCACATCGAGGTCACGATCGAAAAGGGCGACATCATCCGTGTCACGGATAACGGCCGAGGCATTCCCTGCGGCATCCATCCGCAGATGGGCATTCCGACGCTTGAGGTCGTTCTGACTGTGCTGCACGCAGGCGGCAAGTTCGACGGCTCGGGCTACAAGGTCTCCGGCGGTCTGCACGGCGTCGGCTCGTCGGTCGTAAACGCGCTGTCCGACTGGCTCGAGGCCGAGGTCCGCGACGGTCACACCAAGCACTATATGCGCTTTGAGCGCGGCGTGACGACCGTAAAAATGCGCGATACACCGTGCGAGAGCGAGACCGGCACGACCATCCGCTTCCATGCTGACCCGGAGATCTTCGAAACCACGGTCTACGAGTACGATGTGCTCGAAAAGCGTCTGCGCGAGCAGGCGTTTCTGAACGCAGGTCTCAAGATCACCCTGCGCGACGAGCGCGACGATGAGCCGGTCGAGGAGGTCATGCACTACGAGGGCGGCATCCGTCAGTTCGTCGAGCATCTCAACCGCACCAAGACCCCTCTGCACGAGCAGGTCATCTACATGGAGGGCAGCCGCGACACCTCGATGGCCGAGGTCGCCATGCAGTACACCGACAGCTACAGCGAGCTGATGCTGTCCTTCGCCAACAACATCAATACCACCGAGGGCGGCACGCACGAGACCGGCTTCAAGGCCGCGCTGACCCGCGTTCTGAACGATTACGGCAAGAAATACAAGCTGCTCAAGGACGACGAGTCCTTCAAGGGCGAGGACGCGCGCGAGGGCCTGACCGCTATCATCTCGGTCAAGCTGCAGGAAGCGCAGTTCGAGGGTCAGACCAAGACCAAGCTTGGCAACAGCGATATGCGTGCGCTGGTCGACGCGATGGTCTCCGAAAAGCTGATGACCTTCTTCGAAGAAAATCCGCAGGTGGCCCGCACTATTATCGAGAAGGCGCAGACCGCGGCCCGCGCCCGTGAGGCGGCGAAGAAGGCGCGCGAAATGACGCGCCGCAAGTCTGCGCTCGATTCCGCTTCCCTGCCGGGCAAGCTCGCAGACTGCATCGAAAAGGACCCGACCTACACCGAAATCTACATCGTCGAGGGTGATTCCGCAGGCGGCTCCGCCAAGGAGGGCCGCGACCGCCGTCATCAGGCGATCCTGCCGCTCTGGGGCAAGATGCTGAACGTCGAAAAGGCGCGTCTCGACCGCGTTTACGGCAACGACAAGCTCACCCCGATGATCACCGCCTTCGGCGCGGGCTTCGGCGACGACTTTGATCTCGCAAAGCTGCGCTACGGCAAGATCATCCTCATGGCCGATGCCGATGTCGACGGCTCGCATATCCGCACCCTGCTTCTGACGTTCTTCTTCCGCTTCATGCGTCCGCTCATCGAGCACGGCCATGTGTTCATCGCGCAGCCGCCGCTGTTCAAGAACGAAAAGGGCAAGGACGTCCGCTATACCTATACCGAGGAGCAGCAGCGCGACTGCATCGCTGAAATGGGCGATAATGTGCGCGTACAGCGCTACAAGGGCCTCGGCGAGATGGACCCGCAGCAGCTGTGGGAGACCACCATGGACCCTGAGCACCGCACGCTGCTTCAGGTCACGATGGAGGATGCGGCGGCGGCCGATGAGACCTTTGCGCTCCTGATGGGAGAAAAGGTAGAGCCGCGTCGCGAATTTATTGAAAGAAATGCGAAATATGTCATGAATCTTGACGTTTAAGGGAGAAAAGTCATGCTGTTTTTTGTAAACGATTACGGTTTCGGCGCACACCCCAAAGTTCTGGAACATCTGACGGAGACCAATATGCAGCCGCTCATCGGCTACGGAAATGACGAGATCACCGCGTCCGCTGCGGAGAAGATCAAGGCGGCCTGCGCCTGCCCGGAGGGACAGGTTTACTTCCTCACCGGCGGCACGCAGACCAACATGGTCGTCATCGACGCGCTGCTGCGTCCGTATGAGGGCGTTGTCGCGTCCTCCTGCGGCCATGTGAACACCCATGAGGCCGGCGCCATCGAGTCCACCGGACACAAGGTGCTGACCGTGCCGCATAAGAACGGCAAGTTGGACGCGGACGATCTGCGCGAGTACATCGAGACGTTCTACGCGGACGAGAGCCATAACCACATGGTATTCCCCGGCATGGTGTACATCTCCCATCCGTCCGAATACGGCACGCTTTACACGAAAAACGAGCTGGAGCGCATTTCCACCGTGTGCAAAGAGTTCGATCTGCCGCTCTTCCTCGACGGCGCGCGCCTCGGCTACGGCCTGACGGCGGATACCGATGTCACACTGGCAGATATCGCACGGCTCACCGATGTGTTCTACATCGGCGGCACCAAGTGCGGCGCGCTGTGCGGCGAGGCGGTCGTGTTCACACACGGCAATATGCCGCGTCAGTTCGAGACCATGGTCAAGCGCCACGGCGCGATGGTCGCAAAGGGCCGCCTGAACGCGGTTCAGTTCGACGCCCTGTTCACCGACGGCCTGTATGAAAAGATCTGCGCACCGGCGGTGCGCCTCGCGCTCAAACTGCGCGACGGTCTCGCGGCAAAGGGATACCGCTTTGCGATCGACTCCCCCACCAATCAGCAGTTTATCATCGTCGAAAACAGCAGGCTGCTCGAACTCGGCAGCAAGGTCGCGTACAGCTTTATAGAGAAATATGACGCGGAGCATACGGTCATCCGTCTGGCGACGAGCTGGGCGACGACCGAGGAGCAGGTAGACGAGCTTCTGAATATACTCTAAGCGTTAAACTCAGCTGAGAATAACCAAAACAGCTGAATAAGCCAACAATTCTGGAGGCAAAGAATGAGTCAAGAATACGAACAGCAGAAAATCATGCAGGTCGATCTCGAACGCGAGATGAAGAAAAGCTACATCGACTATGCAATGAGCGTTATTGTCGGCCGCGCGCTGCCCGATGTGCGCGACGGTCTCAAGCCGGTACACCGCCGCATCCTGTACGCCATGTACGAGGATGGTCTGACCTCGGACAAGCCCTACCGCAAGTCGGCAACGACCGTCGGTAACGTGCTCGGCCGCTATCATCCGCACGGCGACGCATCGGTCTATGACGCAATGGTGCGTATGGCGCAGCCGTTCTCGCTGCACTATCCGCTGATCGACGGTCACGGCAACTTCGGTTCCGTGGACGGCGACCCTCCGGCAGCATACCGTTACACCGAGGCCCGCATGGCCCGTCTGGCGAACTTTATGCTGGCGGACATCAAGAAGAACACAGTCGATTTCCAGCCGAACTTTGACGAGGAGCGTCAGGAGCCGGTCGTGCTCCCGTCCCGCTTCCCGAACCTGCTGGTCAACGGCTCGTCCGGCATCGCGGTCGGCATGGCGACCAACATTCCGCCGCATAATCTTTCCGAGGTCATCGACGGCACCTGCTATGTCATCGACCACCCCGAGGCTGAGCTGGACGAGATCTGCCAGTTCATCAAGGGCCCGGACTTCCCGACCGGCGGCGTCATCATGGGCCGCAGCGGCATCCGCGCCGCCTATGCGACCGGCCGCGGTAAGATCAAGGTCCGCGCAAAGACCGAGATCGTAGATCTGCCGAACGGCAAGAGCCAGATCGTCATTACCGAGATCCCGTACATGGTCAACAAGGCCCGTCTGGTCGAGGCAATGGCAAATCTGGTCAAGGACAAGCGCGTGGAAGGCATCACCAACATCCAGGACCATTCCTCCCGCGAGGGCATGCAGATCGTGGTCGATATCCGCCGCGATGCGAACGCGCAGGTCATCCTCAACCAGCTTTTCACCTATTCTCAGCTGGAAGACACCATTTCGATGATCCACATCGCGCTCGTTCCGGGCGCGGGCGGCAAATTGCAGCCGCGCGTACTGACGCTGCGCCAGATCCTCGATCAGTATATCGGCTTCCAGAAGGACGTTGTCGAGCGCCGCACGCGCTTCGACCTCAAGAAAGCGCGCGACCGTGCGCACATTCTGGAAGGTCTCAAGGTCGCGACCGACAATATCGACCGCATCATCGCCATCATCCGCGCGTCTAAGAACGAGGCGGAAGCCAAGGAAAACCTGATGGCGGAGCCGTTCTGGATCGACCAGATCGCGCTGCTCGGCATCGTGGACGGCTCGGAGCACTTCGAGTTCCCCCTCGACGAGCCGCAGGCGCAGGCGATCGTAGATATGCGTCTGGGCCGCCTGTCCGGTCTGGAGCAGGAGAAGATCAACGACGAGTACAAGGACCTCGAGAGCCGCATCGCAGGCTTTGAGGAAATCCTTTCGTGTGATGCGAATATTCTTGCCGTTGTCAAGCAGGAGCTCCAGGAGATCAAGCAGAAATACGGCGACGAGCGTCATACGCAGATCGAAAATGTGGCCGACGAGATCGATATCGAGGATCTCATCGAGCAGCAGGACTGCGCGTACACTCTCACCCACTTCGGCTACATCAAGCGCCAGCCGACCTCGGTCTACCGTGCGCAGCGCCGCGGCGGCCGCGGTATCTCCGCGATGAGCACCCGCGAGGAGGACTTCGCGAAGGACATCTTCACCGCGTCCACGCATGACACCATCCTGTTCTTCTCCGACCGCGGCAAGGTCTACAAGCTCAAGGGCTATCAGATCCCGGAGACCGGCCGTTCCGCAAAGGGCATGAACATCGTCAACCTTCTGGAGCTGGAAAACGGCGAAAAGATCACCGCTATGTTCCCGATTCAGGAGTTTGCGGACGATAAGTTCCTGTTCTTCGTCACCCGTCAGGGCATTGCGAAGCGCATTGTGCTCTCCGATCTTCAGAATATCCGCCGCGCAGGTCTGCGCGCGCTGAGCCTCAACGAGGACGACGCGCTGGTCGACGTCCGACTGACCGACGGCGAACAGAACATCCTCATCGCGACTCACAACGGCAAGGCGATCTGCTTTGACGAAAACGAGGTCCGCGCGATGGGCCGTACTGCAACCGGCGTGCGCGGCATTAAGCTCGCGGACGGCGATTATGTCATCGGCGCGGCGCGTGCACGCAAGGACGCGTATGTGCTCTCCGTCACCGAAAACGGCTACGGCAAGCGCACCCCGGTCGAGGAATTCACCGTGCATCATCGCGGCGGCGGCGGCATCATGCTGCATAACCTGACCGAAAAGACCGGTCTGGTCGCCGGTATTGCGGTCGTTGACAGCGAAAACGATGTCATGATCATCACCGACGACGGCGTCATCATCCGCACCGGCGTCGAGGAGATCCGCGAATGCGGACGCGGCTCGCAGGGCGTTATCGTCATGCGTACCGGCACGGACGTCAAGGTCATCTCGATTGCCCGCACGGACAAGGAGGAAGAGGACGAAACGGCGGAGGAAGCCGCAGAGAGCATAGAAACGGCGGAAACCGTGACCGATACCCCGGCAACCACCGGCGAAGAATAAATTTTATCGGGAAATCCGGTTTCCCGCGACTGAGAGCATCGTTTGAAAGAACGGTGCTCTTTTATCGTGCTTTTGTATCGATATTGAAACCTGCTATGGCTTGACAATGCAAAGGCGGAAACGTAAAATAGAAAACAGTATGAATGTCGGCGCGAAGTCAGGGAAGAGTCAGAGCGGCGGCAGGAGATTAAAAGGGGATAGTTCCATTGAAAAAGCAAATTCTAAGCGGTGTTTTAGCCGCTGTAATGTTGCTTTCGCCTGCTTATGCGGCGGAAAGCGGCACATCGGACAGTTCGGCGAATGCCGCCGTCACGACGGCTGCCGAGGCGCGGAGCGTCAAGCTCGTGTTCGCCTCCGACAAGACGCTCACCGGCGCGAACGGCGATACGGTCAAGGAGATCTTCAGGAGCCGCTTGGACGCGCTCGGCTGCAAGGATTACACGTTGACCGTGGCGGATGACGGCTCGACCATCACCGTCGAGTTCCCGGCCTCCGCGCAGGTCTCCCATCTCGCAGAGTATCTCGTGCAGCCGGCGGCCTTTTCCGCATCCGACGCGGACGGCAAGGTATGGCTGACGAATGAGGATATCAAGCAGGTCACGAGCACCAAGGGCAGCAAGGACGGCACCGGCTGCGTCGTGCTGACGCTGACGACTAGGGGCCGCCAGAGCCTCAAGGAGGCGACCGCCGCGATCGCGGACCGCGACAGCGACAAAAAGCTGTACATCAAAATGGACGGACAGACCATCGCCTCTCCGACTATTTCAAGCAAAATCGACAGCAGCAGCGTCAATATCGAGAACAATTTCACCGAACAGGTCGCGGAAAACTACGCGCTCCTGCTGAACGCGGGCGCACTTCCGGTCACGCTCACCGTTTCGAGCGCTCCGGCGGCCGGCGACACGCCGCTTGACGGCGACGGCGACACGGACAACACCGGCGACACCGGTCACGGCAGCGCCGAGACCCCGTCCGCTCCGTCCGACACCGAATTTGCGGACATGAAGGGCCACTGGGCGGAGTCTGCGCTCCGCAAGGGCATCGAGCTTGGCCTGCTCAAGGGTTCGAACGGCAAAATGCTGCCGAACGACCCGGTGCGCGGCTCGGAGGCGCTGACCATCCTCAACCGTGCGCTCGGCGCGTCCCAGCAGGACAGCACGGCCTCTCTCGCCGCTTCGCAGCAGGACCAGTGGTATACCGCTGAGCTCGGCAAGGCCATCCATCTCAACCTCATCGACGCGAACGACAGCCGCAATTTCGGCAATGCCGCTACCCGTGCCGAGGCGTTCGTGTACATCACGCGCGCCTTCGTCTATGACCGCGCGGAGTCGGGCGCAGACGAGCTGAGCATTTTCACCGATACCGGCTCCATGACCGATGACCAGCGTCAGGCGGCGGCGGCTCTCGTCGCGAGCGGCATCGTCAAGGGCGACACCGCGACCACGCTCGCACCGAATAAAAAGCTGACCCGTGCGGAATTTGTCACCATGATCACCCGTATCGCAGGCAATATCTCCTCGGAATACACCGGCGCGGCCGGCGGCAGCATCGTTTCGGGCGATACCGACCTTTCGGTCTCCAATCTGACGGGCGACGTCATCTTCTCCGCTCCGGTACATAGCGTCAAGCTGTCCGATGTTTCCACGCCGAACCGCATCGTGCTCAAGGGCTGCGACAACGTGACCCTGACCGCAGACGGCCAGGCGGGCATGTCCACGCTCGCCGCAGACCCGGCTGACAGCGCGGCCATCACCTTCGGAGACACGGTAAGCACGAGCAACCTCGTCATCGCAGGCGACGGCGGCTATGTCTCCTTCAACGGCAAGGCGGACAACATCGAGATCACCGCGAGCAACCGCGTCATCGACCTGTCCGGCATGGACGCGACCTCGCTGACCGTGACGGGCCGCGGCAATACGATCAACCTTGGCGGCTCGGTCGGTGCAGTCAGCATCTCTGGCAGCGCGAAGAATACCCGCCTTTCGGTCAGCGGCACGGTAGATTTCCTGCTCGCGGCAGGCTACGGCTCGACCATCGGCGGCGCGGGCAAGGCAAATTCGCTCGAGCTGCGCGCGGCAGGCTGCAATGTAACGCTTGCGTGCGATAACAAGGTCGAGAATATCGACGCAGGCATCAAGAACGTAAAAATCAATATCGGCGTGCCGACCAAGGTCACGGCAGGCGGCTCGCTCGTTTCTCAGGCGACCTTCTCGGGCGTTGACGGCACGAAGATCTGCAAGGCACAGTGGTATCAGGACGGCAAGCCGCGCTCCGACCTCGCAAACGACAAGTTCGAGCTGTCGAACGGCAAGGTCTCCAGGCATACCACCTACTTCACCTTCACGAAGAACATGAAGACCTCGGTCACCACCGGTCTCAAGCTGACTTACGTCAACCCGTCCACGGGCGAGACGGAGGAGATCTATGCGGAAAAAACCGTTCCGATCGAGAACTATTCGGACGAGTGGTATCAGCAGCGCGACGTAAACCGCGTGCTCAATCTGGTCTCCTCGACCTATCGCGGCAACTACACGACCTCGTATGCGGTCAAAAACGACTACAAGGCCTACGAGAAGGAGACCTGGGTCAACGCCAAGGGCTATTCGAGCAATTCGAACTATCTGGTCTGGATCAACCGCGCGTATCAGCACGTTAACGTCTTTACCGGCTCCAAGGGCAGTTGGAAGCTGACAAAGAGCTTTGTCGTCGGCACGGGTGCACCGGGTACCGAGACCCCGGTCGGCGTCACCAGAGTCACCTACAAGCTCAAGGCAGGCTGGACCACGAGCACGTATACCGTTCGTCCGGTCGTGGGCTTCTACCCCGACACCGGCTATGCGTTCCATTCCCGTCTGTGCACGCCGAAGACGGACAAGGAATACGACTTCAGCAGCGGCTACCCTGTATCGCACGGCTGCGTCCGTATGCAGAAGAGCGACATCAACTGGATCTACGATAACGTTCCGATCGGCTCGACCGTCGTAATCTTCTAAAAAGCAAAACAAAACCCCACCGCTGTGCGGTGGGGTTTTTAGACTGTCGAAAAACTTCGTTTTTCGGTAGATTTTTTACATATTGCCGCCCTTGCTGCCTTCCCACACGCCGGTGGCGAGAGCAGACAGATAAGCGTTGATGAAGCCGTCGAGATCGCCGTCCATGACTGCGTTGATGTTCGCGTTTTCGAAGCCGGTACGGGTATCCTTCGCGAGGGTGTACGGCATGAAAACGTAGGAGCGGATCTGGCTGCCCCATTCGATCTTCTGCTGAACGCCCTTGATGTCGGAGATCTTCTCGAGGTGCTCGCGCTCCTTGATCTCGACCAGCTTGGAGCGCAGCATGCGCAGACAGTTTTCCTTGTTCTGGAGCTGGCTTCGCTCGGTCTGGCAGGCAACGACGATGCCGGTCGCCTTATGGATGAGTCGGACCGCAGAGGAGGTCTTGTTGATGTGCTGACCGCCTGCACCGGACGAGCGGTAAACCTGCATCTCGTAGTCGTCCGGCTTGATCTCGAAGTCCGCGGAGGTATCCGGAATGTCCGGCACGACCTCGACAGCCGAGAACGAGGTCTGACGGCGGCCGGATGCGTCGAACGGGGAGATGCGGACCAGACGATGCACGCCGCTTTCGCCCTTGAGGAAGCCGTAGGCGTTCTCGCCCTCGATGAGGATGTCGGCGGACTTGATGCCGGCGGTGTCTCCGTCCTGATAGTCCATGATCTTGTAGGTAAAGCCGTGGCGCTCTGCCCAGCGCGTGTACATGCGGTACAGCATCGCGCACCAGTCCTGCGCCTCGGTGCCGCCTGCGCCGGCATGGAAGGACACGAGGGCGTTGTGGCTGTCGTATTCACCGGTGAGCAGTGTGCCGAGTTTCTGCTCCGCTACGGTCTTCTCGAGCTCCTTGAAGCCGGTCTCAAGTTCCTCGAGCATGGACTCGTCATCCTCCTCGATTGCCATCTCGCAGATGGTCAGCAGGTCGTCGCACAGCGTGCACATCCTGCCATACGCCTCGACCTTGCCCTTGAGCGAGCCCATGCGGGAGACGATCTTCTGGCTTTCCTCCGGGTTGTCCCAGAAGCCGGGCTGGGAGGACTTGATCTCGAGCTCCTCTACCTCGCGCTTCGCCTGCTCGATGCCGAGCGCCTTGTCGAGGCCTTCGATCTCCGGCTTGAGGTTGTTCAGTTTCACCTTGTATTCTTCAAATTGCAGCATAGAAATGCTCCTTCTTCTGTATTTTCAGCTATCTTATAGTATACCGTTTACGGGCGTTCTTGTAAAGATTTTTTCGAGAAATACAGGGGAAGCGGCGAACCTTTTCGTAAAGAAAGCGTCAAAAACATAAAGTTCGGCTTGACTAATCCGCCCTTTTCGCATATGATAGTTGTGTAAGAGGGAGTAGCTCACGCCGCACGGCGTGGTCGGCAACGCCATCCCCGGCGGGAAACCGCCCGGTGCCGGACCGCAAGCAGCGAGACTTTTATTGCACGCATGGGTGCAATGAAGGTCTTTTTTTTATGCGGTGCGCGATTTCTACCCGATCTGCGGCCTGTCCGCAGTATTCTAACAGCAGGAGGAACTGTTTATGCTGTCATTTGTCATGCTTGTCATCGGTTTCGTGCTTCTCGTGTGGGGCGCGGACAAATTCGTCGAGGGCGCGAGCGCACTCGCGCGTAAAATGGGCGTCTCGCCCCTGCTCGTCGGTCTGACCATCGTTGCCTTCGGTACGTCCATGCCGGAGCTTGCGGTCAGCGTCACGGCGGCGCTCCGGGGCGCGAACGAGATCGCGGTCGGCAACGTCGTCGGCTCGAACATGTTCAATCTGCTCGTTGTCGCCGGCCTTTCTGCCGTCATCTGTCCGCTCGTGATGGATAAGATGCTGCTGCGCCGCGACTGGCCGCTGTCCATTTTTGCGGCGGTGCTGCTGCTCGTCGCCATCGCGCCGGATCATGTCATCGCGCGCTGGGAAGGCGCGGTGCTGCTGGTCATCTTTGCCGTCATCCTCAGCCGCCAGATCAAGGCGGCGCTGAACGACCGCGCTCAGCTCGCAGCGGCGGAGGCGGAAGCGGCGGAAGAGGCGGCGGAAATGACCAAATCGCCCGTCATGATCTGGGTCAATATCGTGCTCGGCCTCGCCTGCATCGTGCTCGGCGGTCAGCTCGCGGTGAACGGCGCGACCGGCATCGCGCGCATGTTCGGTCTGAGCGAAACGCTCATCGGTCTGACCATCGTCGCCATCGGCACGAGCTTGCCCGAGCTGGTCACCTCGATCGTCGCGGCGCGCAAGGGACAGAACGAGATCGCCATGGGCAATGTAATCGGCTCCAATCTGTTCAATATTCTGCTCATTCTCGGCGTTTCTGCGGTTATTACGCCTATCCCGGTGCAGGCGACGTCGATCACCGACTGCCTGTTCCTCATCGCCATCAGCGTCGTGTTCTACCTGCCCGCGCGCAAGGGCAAGCTCGGCCGCCTGCCGGGCGCGGTGATGGCTGCGATGTATGTCGTGTACACGGCCTACCTTATCATGCGGTAAAACGATAAAAAATAAGTAGGCGGGTGAACGCAGCCTGCTGCG
>OIXH01003348.1_pt1 | contig 14346 bp, 19 predicted proteins | sample 1587741 | NCBI WGS metagenome assembly OIXH01 (sample SAMEA3888916, study PRJEB22519) | human gut metagenome | biome: human gut; feature: human-associated habitat; material: faeces | place: Denmark | collected 2011 | reverse complement strand
CATTAAGCAGTATAAGCCCGAAATAGTTGTAAATGTTGCGCTTCCGTATCAGGACCTGCATATTATGGACGCGTGCCTTGAATGTAAGGTGGACTATCTCGATACCGCGAACTACGAACCCGAGGACACCGCGAAATTCGAGTATTCGTGGCAGTGGGCATATCGCGAGCGTTTCGAGAAGGCGGGAATAACCGCCGTTCTCGGCTGCGGGTTCGACCCGGGCGTTACGGGAGTGTTCAGCGCGTACGCTCAAAAGCACGAGTTCGACGAGATAAATTATATTGACATTCTGGACTGCAACGGTGGTGACCACGGCTATCCGTTCGCAACCAATTTCAATCCCGAGATAAATATCCGTGAGGTATCGGCGAAAGGTTCTTACATTGAGGACGGCAAGTGGGTGGAAACCGAGCCTATGGAGATAAAGCGCGTTTACAACTTCAAGGGCGTGGGCGAAAAGGATATGTATTTGCTCCACCACGAGGAATTGGAGAGCCTTGCGCTCAACATCAAGGGTATCAAGCGCATAAGGTTCTTTATGACGTTCGGGCAGAGCTATCTTACTCACTTGAAGTGTCTGGAGAACGTCGGTATGACGAGCATTGAGCCAATAATGTACGAGGGTAAAGAAATCGTGCCATTACAGTTCCTCAAAGCGGTGCTCCCCGACCCCGCGTCGCTCGGTCCGAGAACTGTGGGCAAGACGAATATCGGCTGCATTTTCCAAGGCAAAAAGGACGGAAAACCGAAGAATTACTATCTCTACAACATCTGCGACCACCAAGAGTGCTACAAGGAGGTAGGCTCGCAGGCTATCTCCTACACCACGGGCGTTCCTGCGATGATAGGCGCGGCAATGGTGCTGGAGGGCTTGTGGAAAAAGCCGGGCGTGTTCAACGTTGAGGAGTTCGACCCCGATCCCTTTATGGAGAACCTCAACAAGTGGGGCTTGCCGTGGGAGGAAGACCGCGATCCCGTTTTGGTGGACTGAATGCTTAGGAGAAATATATTATGCCGATTTCCAAAATAACAGCCGAGTTTTCAAACGATATTCAAGAGGTGTGGAACGTTGTCACCCAGCCTCAAAACTACTCGGCTTGGCGCGGCGATCTTAGCAAAACCGAGATTTTGGACGATCTTCGTTTTGTTGAGTACACCAAAGACGGTTATGCGACAACATTCACAATAACGGTAACGGAGCCGCTGAAACGCTGGGAGTTCGATATGGAAAACGGGAATATGCGCGGTCATTGGACGGGCGTTTTCAGTCAAAAAGGTAACGAGACCGAAGTGGAATTCACGGAAGAAGTAACGGCGAAGAAGCTTTTTATGAAACCGTTTGTAAAAGCCTATTTGAAGAAACAGCAAACCGCGTTTATTACGGATCTGAAAAAGGCTTTGTCGGACAGTTTTTCATTTGGAGGTACAAAATGACGGAACAGGAATTTAAAACAAAGGCGACCGAGCTTGTAAAAGTTATCATAAATAATATTGCCGATAAAAAATATGACGAGCTTGCGGCTGTTGCTCAAATACATTCTTCTTGGGTAGAATCGGGGCAAACGCAGGAGCAGGCGTTTTTGGAGTTTGGGAAATGGCTTGACGAACAGCTTGCTATGTGGGCGGAAGATGAGGAAAAGGAGTTCGTTGTTGACCGTTTTGATGAAGCCTGTCTGGGTGATATTGAATTGGAGGAGGATAACACTTCTTTCACTACTTATAACCCCACTAATTCCGGCGAGGAGTTGGATTTTTGGTTTGAAATAGATTTTAAGGTTGAAGAAAACGGGCCAATAACGGCAACGTTTAATGTGAATTTTTAAAACACGCGCGGCGGTAAGGAGAGTTTTCAATGAAACATAAGGTCAAAGTGACGGTAATAGACAAAAAGCTGTACCCCGAATTACAGGCGCAGTATTGCGCCGACCCCAATTCGGGAGAATGTCCTTGTTATAACATCGGCGACGAGTTTATCTTTGAGAGAGACGACGTAAACGATCACTTCTGGCACGGCGGCTTGAATACGCTTGTAAAAACGACCGCCGACCCCGACACGGTGGCGGGCGGTCCGAAAATGCCGCATTGCTCAGAAGCTTGGGACGCTATCGCAAGGTATATCTATACGGGATTGCAGGGCGGCTCTATAATGCGCGGCTGGATGAAGGACGAAAACGTGATGATAGCGTGCTGCTCCGACGGCACAAGACCTGTTGTGTTCAAGATCGAAAGAATAGATTACGATTAAAAAGGCTGCCATGGGGGATAGAGCGGAATGTTCAGATTTATCAAGCTTTTCGGAAATCATTATCTCGGCTTCTGGATATTGGGAGTGGCGCTGTTTGCGGTGCAGGAGATACCCTATATGATAATGCCGTTGTTCAAATTGGAAACCAACCCGATTATGAACATGAAAGAATCGTCGGTAATTCTTGACATGGCGGAAAAGATACTTGGTTCGTTGTGTATCGCTTTTATGATTTTTATTGTTCATAATAATTCAAAGCTGTTTTCGGTCGCGGACGGTAAAGAAAAGCTGTTCTTTATTCTGACCGTTCTTGTTCTGTTGTTGAATTTTATCGGCTGGGCGTTCTATTTTGGAGGACACCAAAGCGTTTTTGTGATGATGTTCTTCATCGTTTTGATGCCGCCTTTATATTATGTTCTTATCGGACTGTGGCGAAACAATACGGTATTGGCGGTTTCGGGCGGAATATTCCTGATCGTTCATTTTGTTCACGTTTGGGGCAATCTGAAATTGTGAGGTGAATTTCAATATGGTTTTTGAAAAGGCAAGCATTGACGATCTGGATATGCTGGTAAAATTAAGAACAGAGTATCTGCTTGAAGACTACGGGGATATACCGCAAGACCGTCTGGCGCAAATCTCCGAAAAGCTGCCGGACTATTACCGCGCGCATTTGAACGGAGATTTGTTTGTTTACGTATGCAGAGCCGACGGCGATATTGTAAGCTGTTGTTTTTTGCTCGTCACGGAGAAGCCGTCAAATCCGAGATTTTTAAACGGTAAGACGGGATCTGTATTGAACGTATATACAAAGCCCGAATACAGAAGAAAAGGTATTGCGGGAAAACTGCTGACAATGCTGCTGTCCGATTCGGGAAAAAAGGGGCTTGATTTTGTGGAGCTTAAGGCAACAGATTCGGGGTATGATCTGTACAGATCCATAGGGTTTGAGGATGTGGTTTAAAAATATCATAATATGAAATTCATTATCAATACAAAGAACAAATTCTGATTTACCGCGTCAAGTAATCGGGAAACATTGATACTAAAGCGGATAGTATTATAGGCCGATTGACTTTGGAGGGACTGATTATGGCTGAGCTTACGTCTATCGGATTAGGTAAAACAATGGAAAAGAAGCTGCGTTCCGTTGGTATTGATTCTGCCGAGGAATTGAAAAAAGTGGGCAGCAAGCAAGCCGTTTTCCGTTTAAAGGAACTGTACCCCAACACTTGCGTAGTCATTCTCTATCATCTTGAGGCTGCAATTCGCGGCGTTGAGATAAAACAATTAGACGGCAACTGCAAATCAGAGCTGAAAGCCTATTTTAAGCAGCTTTAAATTGAACCGAAAAACATATCGCGCGGCGCGATACGGAAAAGGAGCGTTAATTATGGTCTTAGCGGTGGTATTGCTTTTAGTGGGTTTTGTCCTGCTTGTTAAAGGTGCGGATATCTTCGTTGACGGCAGTTCGGGGATAGCTCGAAAGCTCAAAATACCGTCAATCGTTATCGGACTTACGATAGTCGCAATGGGAACCTCCGCTCCCGAGGCGGCGGTAAGCATAATCGCGGGAGTTAAAGGCTCGAACGATATCGCCGTGGGCAACGTAATAGGCTCGAATATGTTCAACCTGTTGGGAGTGCTGGGCATTGCCGCGCTGATAAAGCCCGTTCGCGTGGACGGCGAGATAGTTAAAAAGCAGTTTCCGTTTATGCTGGTGGCAACGGCGGTGTTTGCGCTGTCCGCGTTCGACGTGTTTCTGGGGAGTGGGGAGAGCAACGATATCTCCCGAAACGAAGCGTTTATTATGATAATTCTGCTCGGTATCTTTTTATATTCGATAATAACGTTCGCCTTGAATAACCGTCAGCCCGAGCCGGAGGGCGCAAAGCCGGTAAGTCTTCCAAAGAGCATAATATTCACGGTTTTGGGGCTTGTGGGAATAGTTATAGGCGGCGAGTTGGTCGTAAACAACGCGAAAACCATTGCGATAGGTCTGGGAATGAGCGAAACGCTTGCCGGGCTTACGATAGTAGCCGTGGGAACATCGCTCCCCGAGCTTGTAACGAGCATTGTTGCCGCAAGAAAGGGCGAGAGCGACATCGCAGTGGGTAACGTTGTCGGCTCGAACGTGTTCAATATTTTCTTTGTGCTGGCGGCGTCGGCAGCTATCACGCCTATGAATATCAATACGCAGGGACTTACCGATCTGCTTATTCTTATGGGAGTTTCGATACTCGGATATATCTTCTGCTGTACAAAAAAGACCGTAAACCGCGTTGAGGGCGGTATTCTGGTCGCATTGTACGGCTGGTATATGGCGTATGCGATAATACGCTGATTTGAGGAAGGGAGACCGGATAATGAAAAGAGAGCTTGGAATAGCGCGGTGCGGATTGGCTTGCTGCTTGTGTTCCGAAAACGACAGGTGCGGCGGGTGCGCTTCGGGTGAATGTCCCGATAAGGAATGGTGCGAAAACTTGAAATGCTCGCGCGAAAAGGGGATAACAAACTGCTTTTTGTGTGAGAGCGACCGCAGGTCGTTCGGCGACTGTAAAAAGGGGCTTTTGGCGAAGATAAAGCCTTACGGTTTCACGCTGTTTGTCAAGAGATACGGAATTGAAGCTCTGCTCGACTGCCTGGAAAGAAACGAGAAAAACGGTGTTGTATATCACCGCGAGGGAATAAACGGCGATTATGACGATTTTGACGATGTGGAAGAGCTTATTGAGTTTATAAAGAGCGGGGAGCGGTAAAGACCATATCATGAAAGTGTACATACAATCGGATAAAAATCAAATCCCGCGTAATTACAACTTTATGAACGCGTATCAAGGGTTTCGTGAAATGGGATTTGAGATCGTTCATTTTTGTGACAAAGAAAAGCTCCGCGAAAGTGAAAAGGAAGATGTTGTCGTTGGATATGTCGATACGGTAAGAGAGCGGCTGTACGATTTTGGGATCGCCGCACCGGAAATAGATTATCCCGAGCAATTGCAAAAATATCTGGGTCGCAGAATTTGGAAAACAAAAATGAACGAAGTAAGCGACGACCCGACAAAATGGCCCATATTCGTAAAGCCTGTTGAGGATAAGCAGTTTACGGGAGTTGTCGTACGCTCTCCAAAAGACTTGGTCGGCTGCGGTATTTCGGGGGTAAATCAAGAGATTTATTGCTCCGAGGCGGTGGATTTTGCGGCGGAGTGGAGATGCTTTGTGCGGTACGGAAAAATATTGGACGTAAGACCTTATAAAGGAGATTGGAGAAAACATTTTGATCCAAATGTTATCAAAAACGCGGTCAAGGATTTTTCTTTCGCGCCGATGGGTTACGCGGCGGATTTCGGGATAACCCGCGATGAGAGAACGTTGTTGGTTGAGATCAACGATGGTTACTCATTGGGCTGCTATGGATTATTGTATGTTGATTACGCAAAGCTGCTGTCGGCGCGTTGGGCAGAGCTTACAAACACCAAAGACGAGTGCGCGTTTGATATGATTTAATGTTCGATTGCTTTTGGCAGATCAGCAGTGATTATCTTTGAGGTGAGAAAATGGCTATAACGATAAACATATATTACAGCGGAAATAATAAAAGCGCGAGGAAATTTGCCGAGGAAATGATAAGCTGCGGCGTTGTGGACGCTATTCGCGCGGAAAGCGGAAATCTCCGATACGAATACTTCTTTCCCATGGACGATGGGGAAACGGTTTTGTTGATAGACAGCTGGGAGGATCAAGCCGCGATAGACGCTCACCACGCGTCCGATATGATGCCTAAAATAACCGAATTGCGTGAGAAATACGATCTTCACATGAAAGTAGAACGCTACCTGTCCGAGGAAATGGGAACAGAGGATAAGTCGTTTATAAGGGAATAGGAATGTGGTGTGCGGAATGATACGATATGCTGATGATAACGATTTTGAGTCGTTGACGAAATACGATACTCACATATCCGAACACGATCTGAAAAACAGCATAGCGTCACGGCGTGTTCTGGCGTCGTATGAAAACGGAGCGCTTGTCGGCTGGCTGCGGTTTAATCTGTTTTGGGATAGCATACCGTTTATGAATATGCTGTATGTGTTATCGGAGCACAGGGGGAAAGGTCACGGAAGTGCGCTTGTTGATTTCTGGGAAAGGGAAATGCTGGAAAGCGGATATAAAATGCTTTTGACATCCACATTATCAAACGAGCGGGCGCAGTTTTTCTATCGAAAAAAAGGTTACACGGATTGCGGCAGTCTGTTGCTTCCGCATGAACCGTTGGAGATCATTATGTTAAAGGCTCTTTAGCAGAAAGGCTGTTCAATGGATCGGATAACCAAAGTAAAAACAAGGAGAAGTTTGAAATGAGCGTTGATTTGGATTTTTGGAGATATAAAGAGGGCGCGGCGCACGATAACGACAAGGTTTACAGACTCGCGTGCTGCGACGGTGAAACGGTTGAGGGTTTGGAAGATCTTCCGATAGAAGATATTTTAAAAAAGACCGCGTCCGTATTTTCAGATTGGAACGCATTGAGCGAGAATATTTACGAAAAAGATGACGCGTCCTTTGAGATTTCCGTCACCCCGCAGATTGTGCGGTTTGACTGCTACGGCGTTTCCGAAGATGATATGAACCGGTTTATCGACATAATGGCGGATTTCGGCTGCCCGCTTTACGATCCGCAAATTTCAACAAGATTTGATTCGTGGACGGATAGGTAAGTGCTGTGATGGATTGGATAACCAAAGTAAAAACCCCGTGCTACGTTATTGACGAGCGCAGACTTCGGGAAAACCTTGAAATATTGAAGCGCGTCCGCGAGGAGAGCGGCTGCAAAATTCTGCTCGCGCAGAAAGCGTACAGCGCGTTCGCAACGTATCCGCTGATAGCCGAGTATCTGGACGGCTGCACGGCAAGCGGTCTGTACGAAGCGCGGCTCGGCTATGAGGAAATGGCAAAGCCGTTCGGACGCGAAAACCACATCTTCTCCCCTGCATACCGCGACGAGGAGTTTGACGAGATAGCGAATATCTGCGGTCATATCAGCTTTAATAATGTGAGGCAGTTCTTGAAGTTTAGGGACAGAGCGGCGGGAGCGTCTTGCGGAATACGCATAAATCCCGAATATTCCACTCAGGAGCACGGAATTTACGACCCGTGTTCGCCGTACTCACGCTTGGGAACAACCGCCGCAAATCTGGATGAGCTGCCCGAGGGCGTTGAGGGACTGCATTTTCACACGCTCTGCGAGCAGAACGCCGAACCGCTCTGCGAAACAATGACCGAGGTCACAAAGAAATTCGGAAAATTTCTCGGCAGAATAGAATGGCTGAATATGGGCGGCGGACATCACATCACACGTCCCGACTACGACCGCGAGCTGCTTATCGAGGAAATACGCTTTATAAAGGGGCAATACGGCATTGACGTTTACTTAGAGCCGGGCGAGGCGATAGCTCTGAACGCGGGCTATCTTGTCACAACGGTGCTCGATACGTTTCGGAACGGTATGGACATCGCAATAACGGACGCGTCCGCCGCGTGCCATATGCCTGATGTTCTGGAAATGCCGTACCGTCCGAACATACAAGGCTCCGGGCAGCCTAACGAAAAAGAGTTCACCTATAGACTTGGCGGCAACACCTGCCTTGCGGGCGATATTATAGGGGATTACTCGTTTGAATATAAGCTTAAAGAGGGAGATCGGTTGGTGTTTGAGGATATGGCGATATACTCCATGTGCAAAAACAATACTTTCAACGGCATTGCGCTGCCGTCTATATACTTATTAAAGGAGAACGGCGAGCTTTTGCTGCTGAAAAAATTCGGCTATGAGGACTTTAAGGCAAGGCTTGGATAAATTTATCAGGAGGGATAACGGTGGCTGTTTTACATAATCTCGATTCGTTTGACGCGCTGAAGATATTCTATCAAGGCGAGACCGACGGATTTCCCGAGGAGGATTTTTCGGATAACGAAAAAAGGCGCGACGTTGTTTTGCCGTCCGTGCTGCGCAAATTCTTGCGCGAATATGGCTATATGACGGTGAACAGACAGTCCGACGCGCCGCGTTTTATTCACCCGAACATTATGACGAAGCGAGTTTTCCGCTACGGCGAAGGCAAGGAGCTGCCGCTGCTGATAGTAGGGCGCGTGGGGGAGTTCGAGATAACGGTCGTTGACGAGAAGTCCGACGACCCAACGGTCTTTTTGATGAAGAACACCCCCGAGCAAGCACAGCTGCTGCCCTCCGACGATACGCTTTCGGAATTGTTCAAGGTAATGCTGTGCGGGTTAATGGTCAAGATGAGCGGCGCGGTGATAGCCGACGAACCCGAGCTTGCCGTGAAGCTGCTGCGTGAGAACGGCTTCGATATCGACGCTATAACCAACGACCCCGCGCTGCACCGCGAGTATTCACTTTGCTTTTCCGAGGAAATGCGAACGCTTATGGCGGCGGAGTTCACCGAGGGAGAGCTGGCGCGGTTCTTTTTCCTGCGTTCCGAAACGTTCACAAAAAGTCATATCGACGCGCGGTGATTAAAAACGGACGCATTATTTTTCTTCCCCGCTTTGCGAGGGAGAAATATTGCGGTACGAAATGAGAAACGGAGGAAAATCAATGGCTGTTTTATATAATTTAGAGCCGCTTAAGGCTATCGAGCTGCTTTATGACGGCGAGCACAACGGCGTTTGGAACGGCGATTTTATCAAAAACGAGAAGAAAAACAGGTTGGAACTGCCGTCTGATTTGAGAGAGTTTTTGGAGAAGTATGCATATCTTGATATGAACAAGGGGCAGATAACGCTTTTTCACCCGGATAATATCCGTATGCTGAACCTGCCTATCGAGGACGGTGAGGTACATATTCTGGTGATCGGTAAGGCGGACGGGCTGCTCATAGGCATAGATATTGATACCGACGACCTTGATATTGCGTTCGGTGAGATTGACGACGAAAACCAAAGGATAAATTGGGGACCGACCGACGGGATAACGCTTGACGGGCTTATGCGCGTGATGTTCGTATCAACGCTGTTTAAAAGCTCGGATAAGTTCCTGTTTCAAGGCGCGGAGATCGACGCGGTTTTAAAGAAGCACGGTGCGGAGCGCTCTCGGATAACGCCGTCGGACGGCAGCACTCAGCACACCTCAATATGCTTTGACGAGGAAAACGGCGCGTTTATTGTCGCCGAATATGACGAGCGCGGTGAGAATATCGCGTTTTTGCACGTTGTTCCGCGAAAGACTTTTGAGCAGCGCAAGGCGGAGCGTTTCGCGTCCGTTTCTCTTGATGAGCTGAAATCGCTGTTTGAGACGGAGTTTTACGGGAACGCTCTGCATTGCGATTTTGCTCATGCTCTTGAGATCGAGCTGGAGATAATCAAACGCTTAAAGCAAGCGGGCGCGAACGAGTTGGAGCTTTCCGACCAATATAAGCTCGTTGGGCGCTGCTTGTGGTCGCTGAACCGCTTGGACGAAGCTGACGAGTGGTACGATAAAGCGGGCGGAATAATAAAAGAAAGCGGCGATCTTGACAGGCTCGCGAAGTTTTACGGAACCATGGCAAGCTTTTACGCCGGCACAGGCAGCTATTAGTAATAGGGATTAATCAGAAAATCGCTATACAATGGGATTTTCCGATAACCTATGAAATGGCAAGAGCCTATCAGAAGGCTAACGGCAAGTATTTAAGGCAAAATCAGTGGGAAGATATAACTCTCGTGATGAGCCTTGAACTTGGTAAATAAAAAGATTACCCCGTATCCGACGGTTAAACCGTTAGATACGGGGTTTTTCTATTCCCTGAATATATGATAAGCTCAAACCAACATTAAGAAAGGCGGAATTATTATGAAGAACAGTAAAGCAATCGGAAGTCCCATATCACAGAACGAGGAAAATGTCTAGACCTTTTTTGAAAATATTTATCTTGACAACGAAATTACGGTGAATGTTATTGATGATGGCGTATTGCTTCGTTGAGAAAACCGAAGGCTACACAGCCGAGGTAAATCACGACTTTTAGGGGACGGACTAACCGACCTCCTTTACTTTTTCGGGGATATGTGATATAATAAGTCAAGATTGAACAGAACGATAAATCGGAATTTAACGCACATCTAAAAAACGAGAATTCACAAAAACGTAGCCATAAAACGGTGATGAAAGGACGTATAACTTATGAGTAAAAAAGTATTTGTTTTGGTACACGATTACTGGCATCACGATGATTCCATCAAGCCTATGATGGACTATCTGTTTAACGCAGATTATGAAGTAACATTCACAAAGAACCCAAATGATTATTTCAACGGGCAGTTTGATTTGTTTTTGTCTTTCAAAGATCCTATTGAAAATGATCAGATTCCTACTCCAATCTGGTGTGATGAAAAATGGACGGAGAAATTTCTGAATGATGTTCAGAATGGTATGGGAACGATTATGCTTCACGCATCACTTACTGATTACACAGAAAATCACGCAATCCTCACAAATGTTATAAGAAGTAACTTTATCACTCATCCCGAACAATGTCCGCTTACTGTAAAACCGATAGCAGAACATCCGATTATTGAAGGCATTGGCAAATTCACATTCCCTGATTTTGACGAACATTATGTAATGAAAATGATTCCGAATGCTGATACAACGATTCTTGCAGAAACCGTTTCAAAGAACGGCGTTCAGCCTGCTGTATGGATTCACACCTATGGCAAGGGAAAAATCTGCTGTATCGTTCCTGCACACAATACCCAAAATCTGACCTGTGAACCATTTGTCAAACTTGTAAAGAATGCTATTGATTGGGTTTAATAGCATTAATGGAGTGTCAAATTACATTTGTCGTAAACATTTACATACTATTGTTTAGAAAAAAACAGTTCCGTTTATCCCCTCGAATTTCTCCTATAAGTGAAGGAACAATTTCTGACTTTATGACAGGGTTACATTCCCTGTCATTTTTATGGTCATTTATAGAAAAGAACAGGGGTTTACGAACCTTGCACACTATACCGATGATGGGGATAGCGGCACACTTTTTTGGATGAAATATCTGCAGATATTATGTATATATTTGACATATGCCAATGCAACCATATATAATTGTTTGTATTTGGGATAATAATCAGTAATCAAGGGGTATAAAAGATACATGAAAACAATAGAATTTGATACACATTTCTACAAAAAGCTGTGGACACTCATGGTCCCGATAATGGTGCAGAATCTGATGCTGGCGCTGGTGGCTGTGGCGGATGCTTTCATGCTTGGAGGACTGGACCAGAACTATATGTCAGCGGTTTCGCTTGCCACACAGATACAGTTCATCCAGAACATGTTTCTATCAGCGGCGACAGCGGGCCTTGCAATACTCGGAGCGCAGTATTGGGGCAAGCAGGATATAAAGGCGCTCGATGACATATTCGCTCTTGCAATCAGAATATGCTGTGTAGTATCAGTACTGTTTTTCGTGGCATGTGCATTCTTTCCTCGATATCTGATGCTCATTTTCACAAACGAGCCTGTGCTTATAGATTATGGTGTAAGTTATCTGAAAATAGCCTCTTTTTCGTATCTGTTGACGGGCTTCTCGCAGTGTTATATAGTCATGATGAAGATATCAGAGCATGCAGGGACTGCGGCGGCAGTCAGCTCGATTACAGTGCTAATAAATATCGTGCTGAATGCTGTGTTTATCTATGGTGCATTTGGCATCGAGAGCATGAATGTGAGGGGAGCGGCAATTGCCACGCTCATATCAAGAGTGCTGGAGCTTATGCTTTCAATCACATTTTCTTACAGACCGGGATATATCAGGCTTAAAATCAGGGAGCTTTTGGTGAGAAACAAGGAACTGTCAGCAGATTTTATGAAGTGCTCCGGACCGATTCTCGGAGCAAGCCTTGTATGGGGAATAGGCTTTACATCGTACTCTACATTTATGGGACACATGGGAACAGACGCAGCAGCGGCCAACTCCGTCGCAGCGGTTGTGCGTGATATCATTTGCTGTCTCAGTGCAGGTATATCAAGTGCAGCAGGCATTATGATAGGAAATGAGCTTGGTGCAGGGAATTTAAAGCGTGGAAAAGCATATGGCATCAGAATGGCAAAGCTGTCATTTTTGTGTGGAGCTGTTATGACAGTGCTTATGGCGGTTTCAGCACCGGTGATTTTACATTTTGTAAAGCTCACACCGCAGGCTGCAGAGTATCTGAAGCAGTTATTCGGTGTACTTGCCTTCTACATGATTGGACGATCGGTAAATGAAATCATCATAAACGGTGTCTTTGGTTCGGGAGGAGATACGATGTTTGATATGTACTCTCTTGCTGTTACGATGTGGGGCATAGCAATACCGCTTGCAGTTGCAGGCACATATTTTTTGAACTGGCCGGTGGTTGTGGTATATGCGTGCACCTGTGTGGATGAGGTTGGAAAGATACCGTGGACACTCATACATTTTAAAAAATACAAGTGGGTAAAGGATTTGACAAGATAATGGAAAATGTATGAAAACAAGCGTGTGCACAGGGAGTAGGTCGGTTATCGGCTTAATAAAGCGAGATGACGGATTGCCTGTCAACAATCTCAACATCCATAATCTCACCTAAATTACTGTCTGATTCATTGTCATGTATTTTCTTTAGGAGAAGCTCGGTTGCAAGCCGGGCTTTTTTTGGTACATTTTGTGATACCGATGTAAGCTTCGGCACGGTGTACTGGCATAGATTCAAATTATCATAGCCTATGACAGATAAATCAATCGGGACACGGTAACCGCCGAGACGTGCACCCTCCATGATGCCGATAGCACATATATCGGCAGTTGTTACCACTGCTGTGATTGGTGACTTGCTGCCTGCAATGGCACGGCCGGCTTCGATACCGCCCTCATATGAAGGTGGATAGCTGAAAATATATTCAGGACGGAAAGGAATATGACTGTCCTCCAAAGCTTTTTTGTATCCGTTAAAACGTTTGGTGAGGACGATATTTCCCTCATAATCAGCTACAAATGCAATCTCGGTGTGCCCGTGATTTATCATATATTTGGTCGACAAATATAAGCCCTTTTCATCATCAGATATTACATTTATGAGATTAGGGTGAGAGTAATTGCTGTCAAAGGTAGCAATAGGGCAGTTGGCTGCATCCATCAGCTTTTCAAGATTTTGGGCAGAGGTGGGGAAAACCAGAATCATCCCATCGACATTCCAGTTCTTAACCAAAGATAATATGTCTGAGCTTCTGGATACTGATTGAAGCATGGTGAAGTATCCGTTTTTGTGAAGCTCTGTTTCTATTGTACCAATCATTGTACTGACATATGGGTTCTCAAAATAATTGTATCCTGAAGCATATTCTTTCTCCTCTAAGAATGTAACAACTCCGATAATGTGTGAGGAATTGTTTGAAAGACTTCTTGCGTTCATATTCGGAACATAATTATATTCCTCTATAATTGAATTGATTTTATCCCTTGTTTTCTGTGAAACACGGCTTGTCTTTCCGTTGATTACGTTTGAGACGGTCATTGTGCTCACACCTGCCATTTCGGCAATATCCTTAAGCGTCATATTAAACTCCATTCTATTCAGTATTATAATTTTTTTACTATAAAGTTTATACATAAACCACAATAAGTTTGAACATAAACAATGATGAGTTTATACATAAACCGAATATGATTCAAAATATGGGTTTATAAATTATCTTAAGTATACATTTTTATTTTGCAAATAGCAATCGGTTTTTGCAAATATTTAGACAAAACCCTAATTTACATGTAAAAATGCACAAAAAACATATGAAAATAATATGAAAAGTGATAAAAAAACAAAAAACTATTGACGAATGTATAAGGTGGTGGTAGATTATAGTCAGATTTAGCGCTAAACTAATTTGAACGAAAAAGAGGATATTGAATTAAGAAAGTGAGGATTTCTATGAAGAAGAAACTTATTGCAACAGTTATGGCAGCTACAATGGCAGTGACAGCGCTTACAGGCTGTGGCAGCTCATCGGCTTCATCAGCTAAAAAGGACATAAAGGTACCAACAAAGCCATTTGGCGATACGGTGAAGTATGACCCTTC
>OIXH01003345.1_pt1 | contig 14377 bp, 8 predicted proteins | sample 1587741 | NCBI WGS metagenome assembly OIXH01 (sample SAMEA3888916, study PRJEB22519) | human gut metagenome | biome: human gut; feature: human-associated habitat; material: faeces | place: Denmark | collected 2011 | reverse complement strand
ATTTAACGATATATTAAAACGTCTTTTTGGTAACAAGGCTGACCGGGATATGAAAGAGTTGTTACCAATTGTTTCAAAAGTAAATGCGGAGTGGGCGAAGATCAAGGGAGTGAGCCATGATGAGTTGAGGCAAATTTCGGCTGATCTGAAAGCAAAGATTCACGCTCACGTGAAGGAAGAAGAGGATGAAATAGCTTCTTTGAAAGCAAAAGTAGAGAATGAGAAACCTTCGATCGAGGAAAGAGAGGAAATTTATAACCGGATTGATAAGCTGGAAGAACAGATTAACACAAAACTGGAAGATGTTTTAAACGAGATACTGCCTTTGGCTTTTGCCGTGATGAAAGATACGGCAAGACGTTTCAAAGAAAATAAAGAGATCGTAGTGAAGGCTAACGATTTTGATCGTGATTTGGCCGTAACGAAAGATTTCGTGGAGATTGACGGGGAGGATGCCGTTTATTTCAACTCTTGGTTGGCCGGAGGTAACGAGGTAACTTGGGACATGGTTCACTATGACGTGCAGTTGATAGGAGGTTCCGTGTTACACCAAGGTAAGATTGCCGAGATGGCTACCGGTGAAGGTAAAACGTTGGTGGCTACTTTGCCTGTATTCCTGAATGCCTTGACGGGTCGTGGAGTACACGTGGTTACGGTCAATGATTACCTGGCAGCGCGCGACGCCGAGGAAATGGGCAAGGTCTACGGCTTCATGGGACTGACCACCGGGTTGGTCGTTCATGGGCAGACGCAGGCTGAAAAGCACGCCGCTTACAACGCGGATATCACGTACGGCACCAATAATGAGTACGGCTTCGATTACCTGCGTGACAACATGGTGGTGTATAAGGAGCGCGTGGTACAGCGCGGGCACGCTTTTGCCATCGTGGACGAGGTGGACTCCATTCTGATCGACGAGGCACGAACGCCGCTGATTATTTCCGGAGAGGGCGAGAAGCCCACGGATCTCTATGAGCGGGCGGATCAGTTTGTCCGCACCCTGCGTAAGTACGTCGTGACCGAGCTGGATGCCAAGGAGGAGCACGATGACATCGACGCGGACTACATTGTGGACGAGAAGGCGAATACTGCCGTTCTGACGCCGCACGGCGTGGTCAAGGCAGAGAAATTCTTCAGCCTGCCCGCCGGAACCTATACCAATGCCGAGAATGCAACTCTGGCGCATCATATCAATCAGGCAATCAAGGCGCATGGCTGCATGAAGCTGGACGTGGATTACGTGGTCAACGAGAACGGCGTCATGATCGTGGATGCCTTTACCGGACGTCTTATGCCCGGTCGCCGTTTCTCCGACGGGTTGCACCAGGCGATTGAGGCGAAGGAAGGCGTCAGCATTCAGAAGGAAAACAAGACGCTTGCCACCATCACCTTCCAGAACTACTTCCGTATGTACGGCAAGCTGTCCGGTATGACCGGTACCGCACTGACCGAGGAGGAGGAGTTCCGCGAAATCTATCAGCTGGATGTGGTGGTCGTACCGACCAATATGCCAATGATTCGCAAGGATCATGATGATGCGGTCTACAAAACGACAGCCGGCAAATACCGCGCCGTTGTGAATCAGGTGCGGGCGTGCCACGAGAAGGGACAGCCGGTGCTGGTCGGCACTGTCTCCATTGACAAGTCCGAGGTGCTGTCCGCCCTGCTCAAAAAGGAGGGTATCCGGCACACCGTTCTGAACGCCAAATACCACGCCCGTGAGGCGGAGATCGTGGCGCAGGCAGGTAAGTTCGGCGCCGTGACCATTTCCACCAATATGGCAGGACGCGGAACCGATATCATGCTGGGCGGAAACCCGGAGTACATGGCAAAGGCAGACCTGCGCGCCGCCGGTGTGGATGAAGGTCTGATTGCGATGGCAACCGGCAGTGCCGACACGGAAGACGAGGCGGTTTTGGGCGTGCGCAGGCAGTATCAGGAGCTGTACGCCAAGCACCGGGAGGAGATTGCTCCGGAGGCGGACGCAGTGCGTGCCGCCGGCGGTCTGTTCATCTTGGGTACCGAACGTCATGAGAGCCGCCGGATTGACAACCAGCTGCGCGGCCGTTCCGGACGGCAGGGTGACCCCGGCGAGTCCAAGTTCTTCATCTCGCTGGAGGACGACCTGATGCGCCTGTTCGGAAACAATGAGCGCATCATTGCCATGATAGACAGACTGGGCGTGGATGAGGATACGCCGATCCAGGCGCGTATTCTGTCCAATACCATCGAGTCGGCGCAGAAACGCATTGAGGATCAGAACTTCAAGCGCCGGAAGTATGTGCTGGCGTATGACGATGTCATGAACCAGCAGCGTAACCTGATCTACAAACAGCGTCAGCAGGTTCTGGATGATGAGGATCTCACCGAAACCCTGCGCCACATGATTCATGAGACCATTGAGGCGACGGTGCTGGCGCACACGGCGGATGACCACGCGGAGAACTGGGAGCTGGACGGACTGCGGGCGTCCCTGCTGGGCTATGTCTGCCGGGATGAGGATCTTCGTTACTCGCCGGAGCAGCTGAAGTCGCTGAAGCGCGAGGATCTGCTGTCGTCCCTGCTTGCGCAGGCGGACCAGCGCCTTGCCGCGCAGGAGCAGCTTTTCACGCCGGATACCTTCCGCGAGGTGGAGCGCGTTATCCTGCTCCAGAACGTGGACAGAGCGTGGATGGATCATCTGGATGCCATGGACGAGCTGAAAAACGACATCGGATTGCAGGCGTATGCCAACCGTGATCCGGTCAACGAGTACAGATTGGTCGGCGCGGATATGTTTGATGCCATGGTCGCGGAGATACGCGACAAAACCGTGCGTATGCTGCTGACCGTTGCGCCCAAGCCGCGCGAGGAAATCAAGCGTGTGCAGGTTGCCAAGCCTTTGATCGAAGGATTTGAGGGCGGTTCCAAGCCCTCTGCCAAAAAGGTTGTGCTGGCGCCCCGCCGTGCCGCGCCCAAGGTGGGACGTAACGATCCCTGCCCCTGCGGGTCGGGGAAAAAGTATAAGAACTGCTGCGGTTCCAACGTGAACCGCACGGTGTGACGCGCAGAACGGCGCAAGACCGCACGGCAAGGGGGAAACGCTGAATCATGGGCTTCGGATTGTTGCTGGCGGGGTACTTTACCCTGACCTTCCTGTCGTTCGCGGTGGGGGATTACGCTTTCGCTTTCTATGCAGTCGGCGGCGCTGTGAGCTTTATAGCCGCCGGAAAGCTGTACGAGTACAAGCACCGTTTCGGTATAACCGTGGCAACCTCGCTCGGGTGGATCGCATTGGGCGTGTACGGGGCTGTTGCGTTTCTTGGCGAGGTGTTCCTGTGGGAGCTGCCTTTGCCGGGGATGGACGCGACCGTTCCGAACCTTGTGCTGTTCCTCCTTCAGCTGGTGCATACAGCGGGACTGCTGTCCGCGACGGACTGCCTGGCGCGCCAGGTTGGCGCGGAGAAAGTGAAGAGTGCCATCCCGTGGGACGCCGGGATACTGGGGACGTGGGCGGTCGGACAGGTCATCCTGCTTCTGTTTCCGGCGGTCGCCGCCTTTGAGGATCAGACCGTGACCAAAATCGTCCTGCTGATCCAGCTTATCGGCTATCTCATGGTCTGCCTGACGTTGCTGCGTGCCTACCGGCTGATCTGTCCGGCAGGTGAGGAGGAAAACGCGCCGCGCAAGCGCTCCCGCTTTGCTCTGATCAACCGCATCAACGACAAGTTGGAGGAGCGTTCCAAGCGGGCATTGGAGGAAAGCATGGAGTACCGCCGTCAGCGGGAGGAATCCCGCCGCACGCGCCGGAACGGAAAAAGAAAAAAGTAGAGGTTCCCCGAAAGCCGGTAGCCGGCTCCGGGGACCGGGAGCGGAGGTGTGCGTATGAAAAAGAGCAGACGCGATGGCGCGTTGGGACTCGGCTGTATCGTGGCGGGTGCTGTGTTCCTGTTTGATCCGTTTGTCGGCGTTTTTGACCTGTTGCCGGATATCATCGGGTACCTGCTGATCCTCCGCGGTTTGCGCAGGCTTGCGCTCTTGGAGGGACACTTTGACGAGGCTATCCGCCTGTTCCGGCGGCTTGTCCTGTTGGCAGCCATCCGGATTCTGGCGATCCCGTTCATCTTCGGGCTGACGTCGTCGTCCGAACAGCCGGTGGAACAGCTTTTGGTGGTATTCACCCTTGCCATCCTGGATTGTATTGTGCTGTTTCCGGCATGGCGCGAAATCGCGCTGGGATTGACACAGCTTGCTTTTCTGCACGACGGGCAGGCAGTTCTCAAATCAGACGCGTTCGGGAACAGCAGTACCGATCGGCTTTTGCGGCGCACGCTGGTGTTCATGACACTCCGCGAGGTGATGGCTGTCCTGCCCGAACTGACGGTGTTGTTCAGCAATCAGAGCGGTGAGGACAAGTGGCTCCGGTGGTCCTTCCTGTACGGGTATGTGGGACTGCTGAGGTTGTTTTCGGTTGCGATCATGCTGGCGTTCGGCATCGTGTGGCTGGTGCGCGTAATCCGCTATGCCAAAGCGGTGCGGCGTGATGAGCCATTCCTTGCCTCCCTGCGGTTGTCCCTGGACGGCTATATGGAGGCACATCCCGATCTCGTGCGTTGCCGTGCCGTGCGCCGGGGACTGTTTCTTTTGGGCGCATCCGCGGTCCTGACAATTGACTTCTTTGTGGACGGAATCAATGTTCTGCCCGATGCGGTTGCCGGGATATGCGTGCTGTGTGCCGCAGTTTCCATGCTGAAGTGCGTGCGGATGCGGTATGAACCGGTCATGGGCGTGGCGACTGCGTTTCTGCTGATCGGAACGGTGGCGACCGTCCGGCAATCCGCTATCCTGCACGGGTTTGTGTCCGGGGGCGTCATGGACAGCGATTCCTACTCCCCGACGCGGTACGCCGTCCTGCTGGAAAACGCAAACCGGATGCTCAAGGACGCCGCTGCGCGGACGGATTTTTACGTAGCGTGTGCGATCCTTCTGCTGGCACAGCTTTGCTTCATCCTGCTGTTGCTGGTGGTGCGGCGTATGCTTTCCGGCGTGATTGATCGCTATACAGGCTCCCCGATCGGGCGGGAGAGCGATCCGCGTCTTGCGGGTGCCGATGAGGAGATACGCGGTCGCCTGAAGCGCGGCGTCTTGATTGCAACCGTCATCGGTTGCGTGGTGGCTGTGTTCCCGGTAGTATATATGTTCACGCTCCCGCGTGCGTTGGGCACGGTGATGGAAGCATTCGGACCGCTGAATACCGTGCTGGATATCGTGTTTGCCGTAGCCTATATCAAGGTGCTGGGTGATATCCGACGGCAGATGGATACACGATACCTGCTTGCGTGAGCGCGATACCGGATTTTTGTGACTGTTCCGCATAAGCGGCTGGAATGTGGGGGAATACTTTTCCTGAGGCAGGGCGGCGTCCCGCTTGCCGTGCCGAATAAGAAAGGATGGTGTCTACTCCATGCAGAACCAGAACCGCAATCAGAACAGAAACCAGAATCAGAATAAGAGTCAGAACAATCAGAACCAGAACAATCAGAATCAGTCCGAACAGAATCAAAACCAGAATCAGAATCAGAATCAGAACCGCAACCGGCAACAGTCGGAGGACGAGGCAGACTGACCTTCGCATAGACCGTCGGCGCGACCGTACTTTGAGTCTCCGGGGGCTGCCGCACGTGCGACAGCCCCCGCCGGGCTTGCTTTGCAACGGGGCGGTTCCGGAAGCCGAAAATGAAAGGATCATACATATGACGGATAGCATGACCATGGCAGAGCTTGCCGCACCGGCGGCAGGCGGACTTGATGCGCGCTACCTTGCCGCAAAGCGTGCCCTGTTCGACCGGGTGTACGCCGGGTTGAACCTGAAGCAGCGGGAAGCGGTATACGCAACGGAAGGACCGGTGCTGGTGCTGGCAGGCGCCGGAAGCGGCAAGACCACGGTGCTGGTGCGCCGCATTGCCTTCATTATCCGGTACGGCAACGCGTATGAGAACGACGATGTGCCGGAAAATCTGACAGAAGCACGCGTTGCGGAACTGGAGGCGGCGGCTGCGCCTGACTCTCCGCTGAGCGCTGCCGAAATTGAAGCCGGTATCCTGCCGGAGTTTATCACCGATCCCTGCCCGCCCTACCGGATGCTGGCAATCACCTTTACCAACAAGGCAGCAGGCGAGATATGCGAGCGGCTGGTCAAACAGCTGGGTGACGAGGAGATGGCAAAGGATGTCTGGTCGGGAACCTTCCATTCTGTGTGTATGCGTATGCTCCGCCGGGACGGGCATCGCATCGGGTATGATCGTTCCTTTACCATTTACGACACCGAAGATCAGAAGAAAACGCTGACCGCGATCCTCAAGCGGATGTATATCGACGACAGGCAATTCCCAGTCCGGAGCGTGATGAATGCCATCAGCCGGGAGAAGGATAAACTGCGCACGCCGGAGGATACCGCCGAGGCGGCTGGTGCCGATTACAGGGCAGGGAAGATCGCTGCCATTTACCGGGAGTATGCCGCCGAGCTGGCGCGCTCCAACGCGATGGACTTTGATGATATCATCATGCAGACAGTGCGCCTGCTCCGCACGTGCGACGACGTCCGGGAATACTATCAGAAGAAATTCCGCTACGTCTGCATCGACGAGTATCAGGATACCAACCAGGCACAGCTGGAGCTGGCGGTCATTTTGTCCGGCGGGCACCATAACCTGATGGTGGTGGGTGACGATGACCAGTCCATTTACAAGTTCCGCGGGGCGACCATCGAGAATATTCTCGGCTTCGACCGGCGCTTCTCCGATGCGCGGGTCATCAAGCTGGAGCAGAACTATCGCTCGACCGGTACCATTCTGGAGGCGGCGAACCGGGTTATTTCGCATAATCAGGGGCGTCGGGGCAAGAACCTTTGGACGAGTGCCGGTCAGGGCGAAAAAATCATCCTGCGCACGGCGGAGGATCAGGTGGCAGAATCCCGCTCCATCGTGGATACCATCCACCGCATGATGGCAAAGCCCCGCCCGGACGGCACCCCGCGTTGCTTCCACGATTTTGCCGTACTGTACCGCACCAATTCGCAGTCCAGCTCCGTGGAGCGTGCCTTTGCCAAAAGTGCGATCCCATACCGCATGGTGGGAGGCACGCGCTTCAACGACCGCAAGGAGATACGCGATGCCATCGCATACCTGCAGTTGATCAGCAACCATGCGGATAAGGAACGGTTGCTCCGCATTATCAATGAGCCGAAGCGCAAGATTGGGGACAAGACGCTGGACGCCATCCGCCAGCTGTCGGAGGAGCAGAACTGCTCCCTGTTCGACATCATGGCGCACGCGGACGAGTACCCTGCGCTTGCCCGTTGCGCCGCCAATCTCAAGGCATTTACCGCGCTGATTGACGAGCTGACCGATGTCGCCGCGCAGTCGGATATGGCGGCACTGTTTGATGCCGTGATGCTCAAGACCGGCTATATGCGGATGCTGCTGACCAGCACCGAATCCGAAACCGAGCGCATTGAGAACCTGAACGAGTTGAAATCCAACATGATGGAGTACGAGCAGAAGACCGAAAATCCGACGCTGGTCGGCTTCCTGGAGGAGAACGCCCTGGTCGCCGATGTGGATAAGTATGACGATAAGGCGGACGCCGTGGTGCTGATGACAGTACACAGTGCCAAGGGACTGGAGTTCCCGGTCGTGTTCCTGCCCGGCATGGAGGACGGCATTTTCCCCGGTATGCAGACCATCATGGGAAAACCCGAGGATATGGAGGAGGAACGCAGGCTTGCCTATGTCGCCCTCACCCGCGCCAAGGAGCAGATTATTCTCATCCACGCCAAGACACGCATCTGGTATGGGCAGACCGTGTACAATCCGGTGTCCCGCTTTGTGGAGGAGATTCCGGCGGAGCTGATCGTGGAGGAGGATCTCACGCAGATGCAGCCGGCAGAGCCGGCGGCACCCGCCGAAAGACAGCGCCGTCGGGCGCCGGTTCACACCGACCGCCTGACGGTCGGACAGCAACCGGTCAGCCCCGCAGACGCCGACGCCATGGCACGGCGCAAATCGGACATGAAGGCGCTGAAGCCCGGCGATCGCGTTGCGCACCAGACCTTTGGCGAGGGCGTTATCCTGTCGGTCAAGCCGATGGGCGGCGACATCCTGTTCGAGGTCATGTTTGACACCGCCGGAACCAAAAAACTGATGGGCACGTACGCCCGACTGAGACATATCGGGTAATAGCCACGGAACGGCGAAGCCCCCGAAGCTTCAGGCGCATCGGAGCCGCGATTACTGTCGTCACAGCAAAACCGGCACCCGTCCAATGGCGGGTGCCGGTTTTGTCTGTTCCAAAGTAGCAGATTACCGACTCCGGATGTCTCTACCGTCCCATAAGGCGCATGGTTTTCTCAAGCCAGACGGCGGTTTCCCCGCGCGTCATACGCCCAGCAGGGGCGGCGGTGTTGTTCGGACTGCACAGAAGCCCTAACGCCTTGAGCGAGGACAGGGCGGGCACGGACCAAGTCGGGATTGTGTCTGCATCAGCGAAGGCATTGACCGCCGTGTTGCGGGCGTAGCCAATGATGTTGGAGAGAAGAACAGCTGCCTCGGCACGGGAAATGTCCTCGTCCGGGTGCAGGTAGAGCCTGCCGTCCGCGCCGTTCTTCCCGGCAAAATAGCCCTTCTCCAACGCAAAGGCAAGCGTTGTGCGCATCCCGACCGGAATACTGCCTGCATCGGCGTAGCCGGAGAGAATACGTGCGGCTGCGCTGTCAGTGAATCCGTTGCTGTCCGGGCTGATTCCGGCGGCATTCATGGCAGTGGCGATGAACTCGGCGCGTGTAACCGCGATATCCGGGCGGAAGTAGTCCTTGCCGCCGACCCGGATGCCGTTCATGATGCCCGCCTCCCCGAGCCGCAGTGCGGCGGCGGCACAGGTGCTTCCCTCGGTGTCGGCAAATGATACGGCGGTTGGAATGGCGTGTACACGGACAGACACCGTTGCGGCAGTGGAGTAGTTGCCGTACCGGTCGCGCACAACGTAGCGGAATTCATCGTTTCCTACGTAACCGGCGTCCGGGGTGTATAGGTAAGCGCCGGTGTGACGGTCTGTCAGACGGATGCGCCCGTGGGCGGCGTAGGACGTGATTTCATAGGTTATCTCATCCCCCTCCGGGTCGTAGGCAGACAGCGAGCCCTGTGCGGGCATATCCATATAGGTCATGACTTCCAGACTGACGGATGACGCCAACGCCACGGTAGGCGTGTAGTTGATGCGTTCCAGCAGACAGAAACGGCAGGTTATCTCATACCCACTGCCGACGACCGTAAATACGGCGGTCGCCTCACAGGGGGCGTCGCGGTTGGCGGCGGCAAAGGACAGAAGCGGAAGCGCCTCGACCGGAACCGTCTGCCCGACAGCTGCCCCCGCCGCACCGACAAACAGAGTGCCCTTTGCGGGATCGGGCAGGGCGGTCAGCGTGATTGCCGAAACCGAGGACAGGTTCAGTGCACGGCAGAGGTCATCCCTCGTAACCGTGATCTCGTTGCCGCACAGTCCGGAGAGCACCATTTCTTCGCGGGCGGACAGCACCCGCAGTCCGTATGAGACCGGTCTGGCAAGAGGATCAGTGGTTGCCGTTGCTTTGACATCGCCGGCTGCCTGCCCGGACGTTGCCGAAGCATCAATGCCTGTTTTGAGTCCGCTCTGCGGAGCGTTTGTGTCGGCGGCAGAGGCAGCCAAAACCGTCGCCCAGCACAGAAGAAGTGTGAAAAAGAGCGCGGACACTGTCCTGCGTCGCACGTACCTGATATTCCGATTCGGAAACATGGTCTGTACCTCCGTATCTATGGTTTCGTACAGATTGTATGCGGGGATGGTGCCGGATATGTGTCCCGGACGGAATCCTTTGCCGCCTGTCGGGAAATTTCCCGCGCTCTGCAAGCATCCGCTGAATAAAGCCCTGCGGTCTGCTCCATACTCCAGGCGACGGGCGTTGCCCGAATCTTTACCTGTACGGAGGAGTATTCCATGCAACTGACTCAGAAGGAAGTGTCCCTGCTCAAGGATATGCGCAACCAGGAAAAGCTCTGCATCGACAAGTATTCCAAGTATGCCGCGGAAGCGCACGATCCCCAGCTCCGCCAGCTGTTCGACAGCATTGCCGGAACCGAACGCGCACATCTGGATATGCTCAATCAGATCGAGGCAGGGCAAAGCCCCCGCACCAGCACGGCTACCGATCCGGCGCCTGCCTTTCAGGCATTCTATCCTACCTCCCAGACGCCGGAAAAGCAGGCTGACTCCTATCTGTGTGCCGATCTGCTGTCCACCGAAAAGCATGTGTCGGCTTTGTACAACACCTGCGTGTTTGAGTTCACGCAGAACGATCTGCGCAAGGTGCTCAATCGGATCCAGACCGATGAGCAGTACCATGGCGAGCAGCTCTGGAAGTATATGAGCGTCAACAGTATGTACAGCTGACCGAAAACAAAAAAGGGGCGGAACTGTCCGGGTGACAATCCGTCCCTTTTGGGTGTCATGAGAGCAATGCCCGCAGCGCGGAGAGGAGCAGGCACAGCACGATGCCGACCGCCAGCGGCAGTGCCGCCGCGAGTAGCGTCCAGCGTAGGCTGCCTGTTTCGCGCCGGACAGTGAGAAGCGTGGTGGCGCAGGGGATGTGGAAGAGGAACAGGCAGAGAAATCCGATGCAATTCCAGATATCCCATCCGGCGGCGGACAGGGTTACGCCGATGGCACCTGCCCCCGGTGCGTCTGTCAGGTTGCCTCCGCTTTGCAGGATCAGAAGCAGTACCGGAACGGTCAGCTCATTTGCCGGCAGGGAGAGCGTCAGTGCCAGCAGAACCGCACCGTTGACGCAGAGCCATGCGCCGACAGGATCCAGCGCCGCCGAGAGCGTCAGGAGCAGGTTCCCGTCCGACGTACCGATATGGCTTACCAGCCATAGCACGGCGCCGGCAGGGGCTGCCGCCGCCACCGCACGCCCCAGTACGAACAGCGTCCGATCCAACAGGGAACGAACCAATACCGTGGGAATATCCGGCACCCGGTACGGTGGTATTTCCAACAAATACGCGGACGGCTGACCGCGAAGGAGCGTTGCGGAGAGCAGGCGGGAGACCATCAGAGTCAGGAGCACGCAAAGAAGTATCATGGCAGTAACCAGCAAGGCGGGAAGCAGGCTTTCCGTCGCACCGCGACCGCTCCCGGCGAATTGCAGGCAAACTGCCGCCATGACAAGCAGTGTGGCGAATTTCCCGTTGCAGGGCATGAAGGCATTGGTCAGGACTGCAATCATACGCTCCCTTTGGGAGTCGATGATGCGGCATCCCGTCACGCCGACAGCGGAGCAACCCAACCCCATACACATGGTCAGCGCCTGCTTGCCGCAGCTGTGACAGCCCTGAAAGCACCGGTCAAAGCTGAAAGCAATCCGGGGAAGAAAGCCGAAATCCTCCAGCAGTGTGAACAGCGGGAAGAAGATTGCCATCGGCGGAAGCATCACGGCTACCACCCGCGCAATAGTCGCATACACGCCATCCAGCAATAACCCGGAAACCCAGGCTGGGCAAGCCGACCATAGCGTGAGAGTTGCCAGCCGGTCACCGAGGAGATTCAGACCGTCCGCAAGCAATTCCGATGGGCGGTTGGCGCCGTATATCGTGATCCAAAGAATCAGCGCGAGGAATAAAAGCGCGACCGGTGCCGCGGTCACCCGTCCAAGCACCACGCGGTCAAGCCATGCTCCGGATGCGGTGTGCCGTTTCCGCCGACCCGGTGCGCGGCGGAAACGCCGTCCGGTGGTGGTCAGGGAGACTTCCGGTGCAACGTAAGGGCGGACACAGGCGGCACAACAGTCGCGCGCACGGGCAAAGCAGGATGCTGCCGGCGGGATCGAGGCATCTGCCGGCGCCGTCACGGCGGTGCCGTTTTCCTGCATCATGCGGAGTATCTCCTGCCGCACCTCACTCACCCCGCGCCCGGTGCGGGCGCAGGTAAGCACTGTCCGAAAACCGGAAACCGCCTCCAGCGCCTGCGGCGAAACCGTCATTCCCTGTGACTCTGCCTCATCAATCAGGTTGACACAAATCAGGATACGGCTCTGCGGAAGGAGAGACTCCAGCTGAAAAGCAAGCGGCAGATTCCGCTCCAGGTTCTGCGCATCGCAGACCACCACCGCGCCATACAGACGGCTGGACAGCAAAAAATGCAGTGCCGCGCGCTCCTCGCCCGTGCGCGGAGACAGCGAGTAACAACCGGGCAGATCTGCCAGTGCGATGCGTGTGTGCCGTTCCCTCCGCTGACCGCGCAGGTATCCGACCGCACAGCCAACTGTTTTTCCCGTCCAGTTGCCGGTATGCTGATGCAAGCCGGTGAGCGCGTTGAAAAGACTGGATTTGCCGACATTGGGATTGCCCGCCATCACGAAGACCGGCTCGGCGCAGCAGTCGTGCGCTGCGTTCCGGTCACGGAAACGCCCTATCCCCATAGCCCCTTCTCCTTCCGCGCAACGAGACGCACGCGGCGGGCGATCCGGACGGTCAGCACTCCTGCATCCCGACGGCGCAGAGCGATGACGGTTCCGTTCCCCGCGTCGGAGGCGGGCAGGATGCGGTACGCGACCGGGTTACCGAACAGACTGACGCGCTCGCATCGGATATGCGTTCCCTGCATCAGCCCGAAATCGCCCAGCCGCTCCAGCAGGGGTGAGGCAGGGTCAATGCAGAGCACACAGCCGGTCTCCCCGGGGCGGAGACGGCTGAGCGGAAGACGAATGTGTACGGTATGCCGACGCGTGTCGGAAACAGATTGCATAATGCCGATCCCTCCTTGTACCGGAGGCATAGCGACGGCAGACCTCCGGAATAACAGCCGACCGAAGCCGGACGACGGTTGGTATCAGCATATGAGGGGTAGGGGAAAGGGGTGAATCCTGTCGGATATGCGAGGGTGCCCGGAAAAGCGCTCCCGTCATAAAGCAGGTAGCCTCGGGCGGTTTTTAATGATGGTAGAGCGTTTTCTGCTCGTATACAGGATCGCAGGTCACATAGGCACCGAGCTTACCGAACAGCTTCTCGTCCGCGTGCGCAAGGATAACCGTTGAATGCACCTCGCAACCCTCAAGCCCTGCCAACGATTCCATCGCCAGTGATGCGTACCGGTCGGTGACAGCGCAGATGGAGAGAGCCAACAGTAGTTCATCCGTGTGCATCCGCGGGTTACGGTTGCCGAGGTGCTCCGCTTTCAGATGCATGATCGGGCGGATGACCTCCGGCGAGATGAGATCAACACTATCCGGAATTCCGGTGATATACTTGAGCGCATTGAGCAACGCCGCCGACGAAGAGCCAAGCAGGTCGGTTGTCTTGCCGGTGACGATATGTCCGTCCGGCAGCCGGATGGCAGTGGCAGGGCGTCCGGTGCGTTCGGCAACGGCGCGGGCGGCAGGAACCGCGACGCGATCAGTCTCCCGAATGCCGGCTTCCTCCATGAGCAGTTCGATCTTGCGCAGCTCATCCGAGTCGCCGTTGTTCCGCAAGCGCGCGCACGCCGCCCGGAAATAGCGCCGCAGGATCTCCTGCCGCGCCGCTTCCCGCACAGCATCATCATCATAAATGGCAAAGCCCGCCATGTTCACGCCCATATCGGTGGGGCTTTTGTAGGGGCAGACCCCGAAAATACGGGACATCATGGCATCCAGCACACGGAAAATCTCCACATCCCGGTTGTAGTTGACAGCCACCGTGCCGTAGGCGTCCAGATGGTAGGGGTCGACCATATTCACGTCCGCAAGGTCGGCAGTCGCCGCCTCGTACGCCAGATTGACCGGATGCTTGAGCGGCAGATTCCAAACAGGGAATGTCTCGAACTTGGCGTAGCCTGCCTTGACGCCCCGCTTGTTTTCGTGGTAAAGCTGGGACAGGCAGGTTGCCATCTTGCCGCTGCCGGGACCCGGTGCGGTGACCACGACCAGTGAACGGGTCGTTTCGATGTACTCGTTCCGCCCGAAGCCGTCCTCGCTGACGATGCGCCCGATGTCTTTCGGGTAGTTCTCGATAGGGTAGTGGCGGTATACCCGGATTCCCACGTTTTCCATGGCGCGCTTGAACGCATCAGCTGCACGTTGCCCGCTGTACCGCGTCATGACCACGCTCCCGACGTACAGTCCCTCCCGGCGGAAGCTGTCGATCAGCCGCATGACCTCGCGGTCGTAGGTGATGCCCAGATCCTCCCGGTATTTGCTGTTCTCAATGTCGGCAGCGTTGATGGTAATGACAATTTCCGCATCATTTCCGAGGGCACAGAGCATTTTCAGCTTGCTGTTGGGTAAAAAACCGGGCAGGACACGTGACGCGTGGTAGTCGTCAAAGAGTTTGCC
>OIXH01003338.1_pt1 | contig 14402 bp, 7 predicted proteins | sample 1587741 | NCBI WGS metagenome assembly OIXH01 (sample SAMEA3888916, study PRJEB22519) | human gut metagenome | biome: human gut; feature: human-associated habitat; material: faeces | place: Denmark | collected 2011 | reverse complement strand
TTGAGGTCGATGTCGGGCGTCGGGTCGAGCAGCGCCTCGGGTTTGTAGATGCGCACATAATCCACGGCCATCCACGTTCCGTCGGCCTCTTCGTCCACGAGCGGCGACCAGGCCGAACCCCACGGGATATTGGCCAGGATGATGTGCATCCTGTCGCCGTTGTAGCCGCCGAGGTAGTTCCAGTCCTCTTGTCCGTATTTGCCGTAGGCGCGCTGTTCTTCGAGCGGATTCCATACGGGGGCTTTGCCGACGCCCGTGTAGTATTGGTCGGGATAGGTCTTGCTGGTCGTGCCGCGCCAGAGTTCTTCGCCGTCGAGGTAATAGATCATCTCGTTCTCGCCGTACCACAGTCCCCAGACATGGTATTCGTCGAAATCGTGTTCGACGGCGATCCCGGCGGCGATGTCGCACTTGTTGCCGTTCTTGTCGAGGGCGTAGGGATAGGTTTTCCAGTCGTGATAGGCCAGATGGCCGCTGCCTTTTCCGGTGCGGACATTCTTGCGGGCCTCCACGATGTCGATCTCGTATTTGTTGCACCAGGTGTTGTTGGGCGGAGTCTTGCAGGCGAGCCAGAAGGCGTTGTTCACGCCCGACGAAGCCCCCGAACGGAACCGGCATTCGATGTAGACGTTGTGTTCCAGCGGCTCTTTGAGATAGACATAGCCCGCGATCCATTTGACCTTCTCGCTGCGGTTGACCTTGCGGACGTTGAGACGCAGCTCTCCGTCGCGTACCTCCACGGCCTCGGGGCCGCGGCTGGTCTCGTGTTTGATGTTGTCGGGATTTTCGGCGGCCCAGATGTTCCAGTTCATCTTTTTGCCGTCGAACTCGTCCGAGAAGATCAGGCGGTAGCCGCTCAGGTCGATGGTCTTGTAACCCTCTTCCCCCGATTGGGGCGGGACGGGCGTTTCCGGCGTCTCTCCGGCACAGGAGGCCAGTACTGCGAAATGCAGCATTGCGATCAGCAGGAATGCTTTCAGTTTCATAGGGCGGTCGTTTTAGTCTTTCGATAGTTTGAATGTTCTGCTGCGCACGAGCTGTCCGTCGGTGGTGATGCCCGAAAGCTCGATGACGATCTGCCGGGCTTCGGCCGGAACGGGAGCGGTGAATTCGAAGGGATAGGAGGCGTCGGTCAGGGCCTGAGGCCGTCCGCCGTCGATGCTGTAAGTCATCGACACGTTGCGGAAGCGGCTGTCGTCGTCCTGCAGGTAGATGTAGCAGGTTTTCAGTTCCCGCCCCAGATTGAGGAGCATGGCCCGGGCGCGTCCGAATTCCAGTTCGCCGTAGTCGTGGCGCCATCCTTCGGTGTCGCGGTCGGTCAGTTGTTGCTGGAAGCGGGGGCGAATATCGACTCCGCGGATGATGAGGGCCGTGATGCCTTCGGGCGATACCTCGATGCCGGTTTTGCCGTCGGTGACGGTCACTTCGCCCGTCCGGCGGTTGTCGCGCCATACTTCGGCCGTAAGACTTTTTCCGGTGAGCATCGGCAGCAGCTCCGGATTGAACGTGACCACGGAGGAGACCGTGCGGGCGCTCTGGTTCGTGAAAGCCACCAGCAGTTCCCCGTCGCCGCGGGCCGCGAGGTAGTTCAGCTCCACGTCGGAGGTGGCGAGCAGGCGGCGGGGCATCCAGAGCCAGACATTCTCCCGGCCGTAGAAGCGCCCTGGGTGGCTGCCGTAGAACTTGGCCTGCAAATAGCCGTAGCCTTCGATGTAGTCGCCGCGGAAAGCGATGGCGCCTCGGGACTTGTTCGTCGCGTCGGTCACCAGATAGTCGTACAGGACGGACAGCAGCGGGAACTGGTGGTTGTAGTGGAACGAGTTGACGCTGATGCTGTCGTGCGGACGCAGCGGAAAGTCGGGTTTCTCGTAAGCTGTCGTGCGTTCGGTGTTGATGTGGTAACCCGGGAAATTGGCGTAGCGTCCCACGATGGCGCTGCGGGCGATGTCATGGAGAAACTCGTCGCCCGTGAGGCCGGCGATGCGCAGCATGTAGGGAGCGTGGTGCGCCATGAATACCGCGCGGTGGCCGATGCAGGTGGTGGAACTCTCCGGCACGAGACCGATCTCCGAGAGCCGCCATGCGGGAACGCTCTCCTCGGGGCAGTGCTGTCGGGGAATACCGCGGCTTTTGAGATACCAGTACCACGGAGCCAGACCTCCCTTGTTGACCGTGACATCCTCCTGCGGGATGGAGGGGACCATCCAGACGAACATGGCATATTCGCGGGCCCCTTCGTGGGCGGCTTCGAGGTAACGCCGTTCGCCGGTCTCTTCGTAGAGTTCCAGCAGGTTGATGTAGAATGGGGCGTAGCGGTTCCAGAAAAAGGCGTTCTGGAATTTTTCGGGCTGCGTGCGGATGAACTTTTCGATATAGATGTCGGCCTGTCTTTTCGCATGGTCGAGGTAGGCCGTCTCTCCCGTTGCGCGGTACATTTCCAGCGCATCGTACCAGCTGCCGCCGGCGCCCGGGATGCGTTTTTCGACGGGTTTGTGCTTGTAGTATTTCTCCTCGGCGAAATAACGCAGCACGGGACTTTTGCCGCCCGAGAGGCGGTAGAGTCCGGCCAGTTCGCTGACAGGCGCGCAGGGGCCTGCCAGTTCGCGCGAGGGCGACTGCACCTTCTGCGTCGTGTCGAGGCAGAAGAGCGTGTTCTTGCGCGAGAGCATATACTCGACGATCGGGTAGGCCCGGCGGCGGTAGAGCTCCCCGTCGTCGGCGACGAGGGCTACCGAAAGTGGGTTGAGTGAGCTGACGTTCTTCGTCGAACCCGGCACGTCGGTCGAGTAGGAGCAGCCTTTCAGACTGTCGATGAAGTTGCTGTAAGGGCTCAGCGTGTAGTCGATGATGTTGTCGATGGTGTTGTTGAGCGTCGAAATGGCATTGCTGCGGTAGTCGTGGAAATCGTAGAGGTTGCGGGTCATGGTCTGGAAGGCGATGTTCAGCGGTTTTTCCTCGACCCACAGCCGCATGCGGAAGGCGAAGGCTTTGCCGGGCTCCATCTTCGAACCGGCGTGTCCCAGCACAGGGGCGAAGAGCATCGGCTGGACCTTGCCTTCGGGGTTGTGCAGGGCCACGCCGAAGCGGTTGTTATCGCGTGTCGGCAGGGGTTGGAAGGGCATTTCACGGCTGTCGGCCGCAACGCCCGCCGTTGCGCCGCCGACATGGACGAGCGTGGCCGGGATCGGGCAGGTGAAGGCCAGCGACATGTAGGGCTGCGAAGGGAAGATCCGCCGCTGCCAGACCATCGGTTGCCACAGCGCATCGACCCGGCTCAGGTCGAAGGACGGGGCTCCGAGGTATCCCACCGAGTAGTAGCCTTCGCGTGCCGGGGTGAATCGGAACTCCATGCCCGGCGCTGAGCCGTCGATGGCCCAGACGCGGCATTCGAGCGTTCCCCACGCCGTGGCGGGGTAGCTGAAACGGATGGTGTCGCCCTCCATTTCCGCTTTCGAGGGGGTGAGGTCGGTGAACGGGGCCGCGGCGAAAAGGTCGAACGTGCGGCCTTTGACCGATCCGTTCACCGAGTCGTCGATGCCGTCGCCGCCCATGCTTTTGCTCTGTTTGATCTGCGCGATAGCTTTCTCCGGTGCGAGGTTGTCGGCTATCCACGAAGGGGCGAAAAAGCGGCAGTCGGGCAGGGTGCGGAGTTCCATCTTCGGGTTTTTGTCGGTCCGGAACAGGCGGAAGTCAGCGCGGAATGTGAACCGGGCCTTGCCGTTCGTGACTACGACGGCGCCTTTTTGCAAGGTGGCCGTCATCTGCTGCGGCTCGCGGGGGGCGGCTTGCAGGGTCATCGCTCCGGCGATCAGGCCGGTCAAGAGGGTGATTCGTTTCATCGTTGTAGGGTGTTAACGGGATATACGGGGCTCCAGTCGCTGGCGTAGCCGTAACGAAGCCGTTTACGGATGCGCAGGTAGTGTCGTGCGCCCGGTTCGACGACGGGCAGGTTGCAGGCACCCGTCACGGTCGTCAGGATGTGGCGGTCGAGTTTGTCGGGGGCTGTCCCGTATTCGAATTCATAGCAGAAGTCCCCGAAATCGCAGGCATAGCCGACCTGGATATTCCCGCCCTCCTGAGCCAGATGGCGAATGACGGGCGGCAGTTCGGCGGCGCGGGTGCGGACCCGGACGATCTCGGCGGAGGGAGTCTCTCCGGCATCGTTCACGGCGACCAGCTGGATCTGATATTCCCGGCCGTATTCCAGTTTCGGCAGTTCGATGAATCTGTCGATGGTCGGGGCGCTTCGGTTTTCGAGCCGGTCGGTGCCGTAACGGACATACCATTCGTCGGCCGTGAAATCGCGGTTGAACCGGATGCGGATGATCTCCTGCCCGCTTTCGGTTTGGGTGATGATCGGTACGGCGGGCGCAGCGAGGCTCATCACGGCGTCATGTACGGCATAGCCCGTCGGGGTGATGAGTTCGGCACAGACCTTTGCCGCCCCGACGGTCGGGAGGGACAGTTGCAGGCTGAACGGCTTGTCGCCGGGTCGGATGACGGGCAGCGTCCGCACGGTGCGTCGCAGCGTGTCGCCGTCTGCGCCGAGTGCGCTGAGCCGCACGGTGTACCCCTCCATCCGGAAAGCCGGCAGGTCGAGCCGCCCGCGCGGGGTCAGGGCGATTTCGACACCGTCTTCGGTGAGCGTCAGACCGAATCCGGCGAGCGGGGAGTTCTGGCGCTGAAGTTCGCGGAAACCCCGTTTCGGTGTGCCGTATACGTCCACGACACCCCAGGGGCGGTTGCCCGTGGCCGCCGTACCGCTGTCGCGGTAGTTGGTGCGGTAGTCGTTGAAGGTCCAGACCGAAGCGCCGATCAGGTGCTCGCGTCCCCGCATCGAGGAGAGCATGGCGGCATAGTCCGAGAGCGTGTTATTGGGGTCTTCGCTGTTGGCTTTGGTGCCGTATTCGCTGTAAAAGATCGGTTTGCCCGGGTAGCGGCGGTGCACCTCGTCGGCCCGTTCGCCGTGAGCGCCGTATTGGTTGAAAAGGATCATGTCCGACAACAGCACCGGTTCGTCGTATTGCTTGGCCGCGGTGTGCGTGACATAAACCGCCAGGCGCGTGGAATCGAGCTCGCGGATGCGGCGGAAGGCCGAGGTGAGATAGCCTTCGATGCCGGGATTGTCGCTCAGGCGGCCGATCTCGTTGCCTGCGCTCCAGCCGATGATGCAGGGATGGTTGTAGCGCTGGGTGATAAGTTCTGTGAGCCAGCGCATCGGCACAGGGTGGTCGGCTTCGACATAGTGGTTCTTGTTCCAGAGCGGAATCTCCTCGAAGATGAGCATTCCCTTTTCGTCGAGGTAGTCCAATACCTCTTCGGGCAGGGCCAGGTGACTCAGGCGCGCCATGTTGACGCCGCAGCTCTTCATCCGGTCGATGTCGCGGCGGTAGATTTCGGGAGGCAGCGTATTGCCGTGGAACGGATCGTAGGGAACCCAGTTCGCGCCGTTCAGCCGCACGCTCTCGCCGTTGAGCAACAAGCGGTAGCCGTCGATCTCGATTTTGCGGATGCCGAAGCGTTCGGTAACAGGCTCTCCGTTGCCGTAGGCAGCCGTGGCTGTGTAGAGATGCGGGTGGTCGAAGTCCCAAAGCCGGGCCTTGCGGATGCGAAGCGGGATGAGTACCTCACCGCGTCCGGCGGCACGGGCTTCGCTCCGGGCCACGATGCGGCCCTCGGGGTCTGAGATCGAAACCCGGACGGTGCCTTGTTTTGCGCCGTTGAGGAGGAGCTTCACGCCGATTTCGGCGCTGCCTTTTTCGAGGTCGGGTTCGGCGCTGATGAATACGCTTTCGATGCGTTCGCGGGGCACCGTGCGCAAGGTGACCGGACGACGGATGCCGCCCCAGTTCCAGGTAGCGCCCAGCTTGAAGCTGTTTTCAGCGCGGACGACGAGCCGGTTCACGGCGCCCGGCGCGATGCGGTCGGTGATGTCGAATCCGAAGGAGGTGAATCCGAAATCGTGACTGCCCAGGTGTTCGCCGTTCAGCCAAATGTCTGCGTCGGCGTAAACTGCCTCGAAGTCGAGCAGAATGTCGCATCCCGCGGGTTTCTGCGGCAGGACGAAAGAGGTGGCGTACCACGCCGCACCCGTATAGTCGGCGTATTCGAGGCGGGTGTTCCAGCATCCCGGGACCTCCGTTTCATCCCATCCGCTGCGGTCAAGCGTGGGTGCGTACCATGCCTCCCGAATACCTGCGTTCAGCGGGTCGGTGCGAAAACTCCATTTTCCGCCGAGTGGCGTTTCCGCGGCTGCGGCTGCGGCACAGCAGCAGAGCGCAAGCGGTATGAGCAGTCGTTTCATGGCCGTTTAGTATCTGAGCAGGGTTTTTACGGGATAGAAGATGATGTCGCCCGATTCGAAGGATTTGTCCAGACGAACCCGGTTTCCCTGTTTGTCGATAAGGTATACTTTGCCTTTCTTGACCGTAACGGTCAGCGGGTGGCTCGGGAAAAGGGTGTAGAGCGTCTGCCCGTCCTTGAACACTCCGGGAACTAATTTCCCTTTGATGATATTGTATTTGAGTGTGTTGCGCAGACGCGGAGGATTGCCGTTGGCTGAGCCTTCGGTACGGTAGTAGACCTCGATACCGGTGTTGTCGGGAACGATCACCGTATATTTTTTGCCGTCGGTCAGATAGTCGGCGAACGTGCCGTCGCCGGTGTACATCGCATACATGCGTTTGTATTCGGTGACATAACGGTCGTATTTTCCGTTGTCGGTCCGGGAGAGCAGTTGCAGCGCTTCGCCGCCGATTTCCCCGGTTTGCTGGGCATGGACCGGCGTGAATAAGCAGAACAATGCCAGCAGGGCTGTGATCGTGAAGGTTTTCATCGTTCGGTGGTTTTAGGTTCTATATCGAAAGTGAAAGGCGGCAGCGGAAGGCCGCTCTTGTGGTAGACCGTGAGGGTATTGACGTTGCCCCAGGCATAACGGACTCCGGTCGGAACCGGTACTTCCGCAGAGGTCAGTTCCAGCAGGTTGCCCCGAATGTGCAGGTCGGCCGGATGCCAGTTCCCCGCCATGTCGCGCAGTTCGAATCCGGATTCTTCGCTGCGTGAGGCGAGACCGTTGCGGATGCCGCCGACAGGAACTGTTACTTTGCAGCCTTCGACTGTGACGGGGCCGGGCAGCGTCAGCGTTCCGGGTTCCTTGCCGCCGTAAACGAGTTCTTCGGCCGCGGCGGCGAACCGCATACCCACGGGATATTTGTTTTTGGGGTGGATATTCTCCGCATCACCGCAGTCGGCCGTTACGACCAGGGCTGTGCGGGGGACGGTGCGGGCCGTGCCGAGCTGCGACTGGCGGAGGCGGGCCCAGCGGTCGCCGCTCTTGTCGCCCGGAACCCGGTAGGAGGGGAGTTGGGCGAAGATGAAGGGCAGATTGTCGTTGCCGAAGAAGCGGCGCCAGTCGGCGATCAGTCCCGGGAACAGGGTGGCGTACTGTTCCGGAAAATAGCCGTTGCTCTCGCCTTGGTACCAAATGACGCCGCGAACGGTCAGGCCGCGGAAACGGGCGAGCATCTTTTCGTAGAGCACCGACGGATTTTTGTAATGGCTTCCGATGCCGTCGTAGATCTTGCCGACGGCGGCTTTCAGCGCCGGATCGGACGCGAATGCTTCGGGACTGATCCATGCTTCGGCTGTCGAACCGCCGTGCGAACAGTTGACGATGCCTACCGGAACGCCCAGTTCGCGGTGTAGCTCCCGGGCGAAAAGGTAGGCTACGGCGCTCCAATCATAGATGCGGCGTCCGTAGGCTCCCGACCAGGGACGGTCGGAGGTGTCGAGCAGTTTGCCGCCGCTGACGACGTTGGCCCGGTAGTAGCAGCGGACGTTGGGGTAGTCGGCGTCGCGGATCAGTGCGAGGCGGTCGTCGAACTCCATGCCGCGGACTTTGAAGGCCATGTTCGACTGTCCTCCAGCCAGCCAGACTTCACCTACCACGATGTCGCGGATCGTCACGGTATCGCCGCCGCAGCGGATCTCCATCGTGCGGTTTCGGTTGCTGGCTTCCAGAGCCGGAAGCGTGGCCTGCCATACTCCCTGTGCGTCGGTTTCCGCCGTGACGGTATGGTCGGCGAACGATATTTCGACGGAGCTTCTGGGGGATGCCGTGCCTTCCAACGGAAGCGGCATGTCCCGTTGGAGCACCATGCTGTCGCAGAGGTAGGGTGCCGGAGTGAGTTTCTGAGCCTGTACGCTGGCGGCGGCGGAGAGCAGGACGCCCAGAATGAGAAGGCGGATCGGTTTCATGGTCGTCTATTTTTCGAGCGTGAGGGTTTCCCATTCGGTCACGGTGCCGTCCTTTTTCCGGGCCGAGGTCCGGATTTCGAGATGTCCGGCGTCGGCCGGGAAAGTGAATTCGTAAGGATAAGTCGCCGAACCGAGGCGTTTGCCGTTGACCTCTGCCGTTGCCGAAGCGTATTCCGTGTCGCTGATGTTGAAATAGACATAGGCGTGGCAGTCGCCTTTGCCCGTGTTGAGCACCATGCAGCGTACTCGGTCGTCGCTGCTGGCCGCATAATCCTTGTTCCATGCCTCGGGAACTGCCAGCAGACGCTGCTGGACGGCGACTTTCGGCCGGACGCCTTCGATCTTCACAGCAGTCAGGGAATTGGGTTTGACGGTGACTTCGAATGCACCTCCGTGCACGTCCTGGCATGACCCTTCGGGACTTAGCAGGCGGACTTTGCAGGTCGTGTTCCGGTCGATGCCCAGCCGTTCGGTGTCGAGCCGGACCGTGGAGATGACCTCGCGGCCGCATTGGTTCGAGAAGGCGAGGTAGAGGGCATCTTCACCGCGGGCGGCGACGTAATTGAGTTCGATGTCAGAACTTTCGGCCAGTCCGTCGGGCATCCATAGCCACGCTTGCTCGCCGTAGAACTCGCCCGGACGGTGCCCGTAGAATTTGCTTTGCAGATAGGCGTAGGCTTCGATGAATTCGCCGGGAAACCGGATTGCGCCCCGGCTGCGGTACAGTGCGTCGGTGACGAGATAGTCGTAGAGCAGCGATACATGCGGCATGATGTGGTTGTAATGGAACGAGTTGACCCCTAATTCCTTGTGGCCGCGCAGCGGATAATTCTCCTTTTCGTAGACCGTCGTGCGGGCTGTGTTGATGTGGTAGCCCGGGAAATTGCGGTAACGTCCGACGATGGCGTTCTTGGCGATCACGGCCAGAAAATCGTCTCCGGTGTAGTGCGCCAGCCTTACGAACCATGCGGCGTAATTGGCCATGAAGATGGCGCGGTGTCCGGTGCAGGTTCCCGACGATTCGGGGGTGAGCCCGATTTCGGAGAGCCGCCAGGCGGGAGCATCTTCCCGCGGGGCATCCATCCGGGCGTGCCCTTTCTGTTTCAAATAGGCGTAATGCGGGGCTTTGCCGTCGGGGTTCACGGTGATGTTCGCATCGGGAACTTCCGGACAATACCAAATATATTGGGTATAGAGCCGTGCGCCGCGGTGCGCCGCTTCGAGATAGCGCTTTTCGCCCGTCGTTTCGTAGAGGTCCAGCAGGGCGATCCACTTGGGGGCGAAACCTGTCCAGAAGAAGAAGCCTCCGGCCGCAGGGTCCGAGAAGTCGGAGGCCGGGGTGTCGATGCGGGCTGCGATATAGGCATCGGCGCCGCGCATGGCTTCGTTCAGGCAGGCCGTGTCGAGCGTGGCCCGGTAGAGGTGCAGGGCGTTTTTCCAAGTGTGTCCCTCTTCCCGGACATCGAGGTTGCGGACGCGGCTCCTGCTGTATTCCTGTCCGGCGAGGCGCACGAGGAACGGGTTTTTGCGCTGGAAGACGTTGTAAAGCGTCGTCAGCTCCGAAATAGGTGCGCAGGGGCCGTCGAGCTTGCGCGACGGGTACTGGATGCGCTGCGTCGAGTCGGCCGAAAAGAGGAATTTTTCGCGTGAAAGCATGTATTCCAGAATGGGGTAGGCGCGTTTTTCGTAAACGGCTTCGTTATCGTTCAGCAGGGCGATCTCCAACGGGTTGAGCGCCGAAACGTTCTTCACGGCGCCCGGCACGTCGGTCGAATAGGCGCATCCCTTTTGTTTGTCGATGAACCAGCTGTAACGGCTCATCGTGTAGCCGATGATGTTGGCGATGGTGCTGTTGAGCGTCGAAATGTCGTTGCGGCGCAGGTCGCGGAAGGCGTAGATGCGCTCGGCGGTACGCTGTACGGCGTCGGTCGTGTTTCCCTTGCAGGCGAATAACAGAGCGCTGAAACGATAGGTGTCCCCTGCCGCCATCTTTGACTCCGCACCGCCCGGAACGGGGGCGAAGAGCATCGGTGCGGCTTTGCCGTCGGCGGTGCGGAGTGCAATGCAGAAGCGGCTGTTCTCTGCCGTGGGCAGCGGATCGAAGGGAAATTCTGCGGGATGGGCCACGATGCCGCGGCTTACGCCGTCGGTAGTGACGAAGGCCGAAGGCACGGGGCAGCGGAACGCCAGCGTGGCATAGCTGCGGTCGGGAAAGCGGCGTTCCTGCCAGATCATCGGCTGCCACAGCTCCGTGACATGCGCCGTGTCGGCCGCTTCGTAGCCGGTGAAGCCTACCGAGTACCAGCCGTCGGCCTTGGGCCGCAATGTGCAGGAGAGCATCGGACAGCCCGAATCGGAGTCGATGCTCAATTCGGCTTCGAGAGCGAAAAGTGCGTGCTCGGGGTAGGTGAAGCGGATTTTCGTTCCGTCGGCGACGGCTCCGGAAGGGCGCATTTCGATATTCTCGCCGACATTGAAGAGCGAAAAGGTCCGGGATTCGACGGCTCCTTCGAGGATGCTCGCGTCGAATCCGTCGCCGACCTGATCGTCGGTGCGCTCGACGCGCCGGGCGTCGCCGTTCTCCGAACGCCAGGTGGCGGCGTTGTAAAGCACGTTCCCGATTCCTGCCGGGCGCATTTTCAGCTCCGGGTCGCGGGGCGTGCGGATGATCGTGAAGACCGGAGCATAGCTGTTTTTCGCGTCCTCCGTCCGGAACGTGATCGAGCCGTTCTGTGCGACGCTGACATCGCCGTCCGGCGACGGAAGGTGTATCGAAGAGCCGCAGCCGGCGAGCGATAAGATTGCGGCGAGTGCCGCTGCCATCAATCCGTATTTCATCTTATTTGCGTGTTATTTCCCATATTTTAAGTCCGAATCCGTCGATCGTGCAGTCGGTTGCTTCCGTGCCCGGGAGCCGTCCGGTTTTCGCTGTCAGGGCTCGGGTCCGGCCGATGCCCTGCCAGCCGAGTTTCGAGACGTTGAGCGTGATCCGGCCCCGGTTTTCGTGCGCCGAACTGCCCAGCAGAACGACGTAAAGCCGTCTGCCGTCGGTCGAGAGCGCCGTCAGGCAGTCGAGATCGGGACATCCCGTCCGGACGAGCCCCGGACGTAGGATCAGGTTCGCTTCGTCATCTCCGATACGTCCGGGCGCGAATCCCGTGATGCGCTGCGGTCCGACCTTGGGCGTCACGAAGCCCCGTGGGAAGGCGATCAGCCCGTCGCTGCGGCATTCGGCTTCGCAAAGCAGGTAATCGACGATCCATCCCAGCTGCCACCAGGCATGATGCGGGAAAGGTCCCGGGCCGCGGTCGAACTGCGACCAGTAGTAGGTGGCGATCTTCGTGTCGGGATGAAGGAACTCCTCCCGGGCGATGGCCGCCGTGCGAGCCAGATCGACGAAGAGGCTGTCGCCGGTCATTGCCGCCAGCCGGGTGTAGAGCCCGCAATGGCTCGTCAGCAGGATGGGACCGCTCTTGGTCGCCGATCCCGTGCTTCCGCCGTGTTCGAAGCAAAGCCCCGTCTGGCTCAGCTGCCAGTCGCGCAGTTCCCGGCCCTTCCGCCGGACGGGTGCATTCTCCGACCGCGGGTGGGTGTATACGGAGCAGGCATAGAGCCGCGCCGCGCGGACGGCTGCGTCGAGATAACGTTCGTTTCCGCTCGCTTCGTATGTTTCGAGCAGTGCCTGGGCACTTTGCACGGTGGCGAAGTCGTTGATGAAACGGGCGTCGCCGCAGACGCCCAGGAACCGTCCCCGATCTACGGCGTGTTCGACATACCAGTCGGCGCCGCGGAGTGCTGCGTCGAGATATTTCCGTTCGCCCAGGATACGGTGGGCGACCAGCAGCCCGTAAAACGTGGGGCGCAGGTCCTCGAGGTCGGTGAAGAGCGCCTTGCTCGTGAGTTTGTCGTAGGCCACGTCGAAACCGCCGTCCGGATGCTGGAGTGAGAGCAGCAGATCGGCACCTTCGCGCAGTTTCTCGCGCAGCAGCGTGTCCTGAGGCTCGAAGAGCAGGATGTTGCCGATGTCGATCAGCGTGTAATAGGTGATGCCGATCGGTTCGATGTGGTTGCCCCACTCCTCGACGAACGCTCCCTTTTTCGAAAGGTAGTATTGTCCGAGCGCCGCGCCGCGGTTGCGGTCGCCGTGTCCGCCCTGCTGCATGAGTTTGAAGTTGCGGATATAGGGCAGGCGGCCGTGCCGGAGCAGGCTGTCGCCGGTCATCGCCGCGAGCATCCACACCGCACCGGCGTCGGCGTTCTTCATGGCGTCTTTCTCCGAGCCGACGACACTGCCCAGATAGGCCTGTGCTCCGATTTCGATCCCTTCGCAGTATTCCGTGCGCCAGAGCGAGAGCGAGTCGTCGCAGACATAGCGGCAGATTGCTTCGAGCCGGTCGGTGAGCGAGATTCTGGAACGTCGCAGGGCGAGTTCCTCTTTCAGCCCGTAGATGTCGTAAACGGCGTGTTTGAAAACTTCGTACCAGTCGGTGCGGCGCAGGGTGTAACGAAATGCAAAACAGGTTTGGCCGCCTGCTTCGAGCCATGAACCCTCCTCGCCGAGTACCGGGTGCCAGGCCGTAGGGCAGAGCCGTCTGTCGCGTGTCATGTGCGAAAGTCCTGTGCGCCAGCATTCGCCGTGCGTGCGCCGGTCGCCCACGTAAGGTTTTCGGTCATAGCCCGGTTCGGGAATGACGGCCAGCGTGAGTCCCTGCGTGTCGGTCAGGAGCGAAGCCATCGTGGTTACGGTGTTTTCGTTGCAGATCACCGGCAGATGCGGCAGTCCCTGACCGTACATGTAGGCCAGGTGGAAATCGGGCTCGATGGCGGCGCCCTGAAAGAATCCCGGGACGCAGCCCCAGGCCAGCTGCTTTTCGGGAAGCGTGGCCGTTGCCGGCGTCGAAAGCGAATAGTAGCCTGCACGCGCTGCGGTGAAGGTCATCCGCACGCACAGATCGCCCGGATGGATCGTGTCGGCCCACCATTCGGCGGTGAGCTGTCCGGGTTCGCCCGAGGCTTCGAAACGGAGGGTGTCGCCGCTTCGGTGCATTTCCTGCGGTACGAGCCGGAAGGCTTCGCCCGCGCGGTTCAGCGGCACGGAGGAGGTGGCTTTGCGGTAGCTCGGGGCGATACAGTGGAAACGGTCGATGTCGAAGCGTAGCGTGTCGCCGCCCCGGTTGACGATGGTTTCTCCCTCTGTCGGCGGCGTTTCCGGTGTGTAGAGCACGGTGTATCCGCCGTCGGGAGTGCCCCAGACGAACGTCTGCCCTTCGTCGCGGAGCTCTATTCTCCGGGGCTGCCAGCCTTCGCGGCTTTTCTGCCACGAAATGTTGATCCGGGAATCGCCGATTCGCGGCCCGCTTCCGAAAACGGTCAGCGGGCCGAGGAGAGCGAATATGCAGATCCGACGCTTTCAGTGGAAATATTATCCAAAGTAAGACAAGAGAGAGAAACTTATGAAAAGACCCGGGATTCAAGGCAGGATGAGTATACAGACAAGAAGGGCGATTATATTGCTGCAGAGCAGGAAGTGAAGCATGCCCAGGAAGCTCTGGCTGAACATGAGGGTATTCCTCTTCCTCAAGAAGAAATTGGAGAAGCGTTTAAAGAGAGATTATCAAAAGCACGAGAAGAGATAAAGAGGCTTAGAAGTCGGCTTAATATCTTAGAAAATGAAAAGCGTTCTTTGGAAAAAATCTCTTATCAGGTTAATAGTGAACTTGAGGGGTATTCAGAAGGAATTGTTGCTGAAGGCACCATCTTGAGCGCGAATCCGGATGAGCAATGGAAAACACTTAAAGCAAAACTTATCTTTAGCAAGACTGAATACACTCGAAAGAGAGAGGAATTATACAGAAAGATACAGACTACTGTCACGACTTATAAGGACATCGCGCTGGCGGAGATTGTAGGGAAATTGAACGCGATTGGCGGGATGATCGATGCTACTGAGATTAAAGGCGATCGCCTGTTTACAATAAGTGAAAGCATTACCGCAATGATTGAATCTATTCGCAAGATCAATAGCAAGATTGAAACGGATCTTAGGGAGATTACGAACGATTTCAATGATTTGGTCGAACAGTGCTTCTTACAGGGAAAACGAGTGTACGAAGATCTCAGAATGATTGCCAGTAGCTCAAAGGCAC
>OIXH01003332.1_pt1 | contig 14443 bp, 10 predicted proteins | sample 1587741 | NCBI WGS metagenome assembly OIXH01 (sample SAMEA3888916, study PRJEB22519) | human gut metagenome | biome: human gut; feature: human-associated habitat; material: faeces | place: Denmark | collected 2011 | reverse complement strand
ATTAATCCTTCGCGGTTCCACAACGCTTGCACTTGATATGGAACGTAAGAATTCGGGTAATGCATCGGCCCTGTTGGGATTCCTGATGTTCGTGTTTGGAGGGCTGCTGTCCCCGTTGACGGGAATAGGCAATATGCTTTACTCTACCGGTATCATTATCGTGGCTTGCTGTGTCGGGACATGGTTCTTTACTTATAAAGCAACCTCATCCGCCCGCTAGCCGACTATTACAAGACAAGATATGGAAAATACAGCTTATTCACTTTCCACATTCCGTACCTTGTCTTATTTTTATTTCTTATCTTTGCCTCAAACCCCTGGACATGAATTCAGATATGAAACGAGCCATTATCATCGGAGCTACTTCAGGTATCGGCCGCGAAGTGGCAAAACAACTTCTCTTACAAGGCTGGCGCCTCGGCATTGCAGGGCGTAGGCTTCCGGCACTTGAAGCACTGCAAAGCAGTGCTCCGGACCTTATAGAAATCGCAGTTCTGGATGTCACCCAACCGGATGCAACACCCAAACTCAATAACCTGATCAGACGGGTCGGAGGCATGGATCTGTTCCTTCTAAGCTCCGGCATCGGTTACCAGAACATGGAACTGAATCCGGACATCGAACTGGATACCGCCCGTACCAATGTAGAAGGATTCATGCGGATGGCAGATACCGCTTTCCACCACTTCCGTGAGCATGGCGGCGGTCAGTTGGCAGTCATCAGTTCCATTGCCGGGACAAAAGGATTGGGAGTAGCCCCTGCCTATTCTGCTACGAAACGGTTTCAGAACACCTACATCGATGCATTGGAACAGCTGGCCGGAATGCAAAAACTGAACATCCGCTTCACGGACATCCGCCCGGGATTCGTCGCAACGCCGCTGCTCTCCGGCGACGGCCGCTACCCGATGCTGATGCGCACGGAAAAGGTCGCGGCACGCATCATGCACGTACTGCGGCATCCCCACCGCCGTGTGGTCATCGACCGTCGCTACGCCCTCATGGTCTTCTTCTGGAAGCTGATTCCGGAGTGGCTCTGGGAGCGGCTGAACATACGCAAGGACGACTGACCAGACAAGGCCCCGCAGAAAGATTTCCGCGGGGTTTTTCTTCGCAGGGGCGAAAAAATCACTACATTTGTTCCGCATGGCACGACAGCGACATACCCCCAAAGGGCGGCTTCTGATAACGGGAACGGTTCTGCTGATCCTGCTCGTGGCGGGCATCCTGATCGCCGGACGCACGATCAACGGCGTGGCCGTGCAGATGAGCGGCCGTATCGTCAGGCATATCAGCGAATACCATTACAGACTGTTACAGGTCGAGTTCGAGCGTTCGGAGGGGGTGCTGGACGCCTCGGTGCAATTCATGCGCGAGCGCACCGCGCCGACGGACGCCGAACTGCACGTGCTCGCGGCGACGCTGATGCGGATGGACCCCAAAGCCGGGTGCGTCTGGTTCGCTGAAGCCGGGGGCCGCACGATCCGCAGCTACCCGCGCGGAAAAACGCCCCGCACCACGGAGGCAGCCGGAGATTTCCGGCAGCGGCTCATCGCCGCAACGGACGGCGACTCGGTGCGCAGCCATGTGACCGGTTCGGGACGGATTCAGGTCTGGAGCATGGCCTGCCCGGTGACGGACCGCACGGGCCGCAGGCATATATGCGGCATTGATTTTCCGCTGCCCGAAATCTATACCAGCATGACGCAGAGTCCGGCCAGCAGCGGATACGCCACGCTGTTCGATCCCGAAGGGGTGATCGTCTACCATCCCGACAGCCTCAAACTGGGCCGTCCGGCGAGCGACTCGACGGGACTGGCGGCATTCCGGAAGGTCGCAGCCACCGGACAGAGCGTCACCGTTCATGCGATCTCGGACTATCTCAACATCGACGAGGAGCGCATCTACTACCCCATTCAGCTGGGCGGACGCCGCTGGGTGGCGGGCATCGGCATCCCGCGGCTGGTCATCGAGCAGGAGATCGACGATTTTCATTTCTACACGGTTTTCGCCGCCGTGATCTCGGTGCTGTTCTTCGCCGTGCTGCTCGTCCTGGCACAACGCCGCTGGCGCCGCGAATACGATCTGCGCCGCCATTCGGAACGGGAGTCGGCACAGCTCCACCTGCAACAGCTGCTGGAGCAGATCGACCCCCACTTCCTGTTCAACTCGCTCAATTCGCTCTACGCGCTGATCCGCTGCAACCCCGATCAGGCCCGGGAGTTCACGCTAACCCTCTCGCGCGTCTACCGCCGGGTGCTGGAACGCCGCAAGCAGATACTCTCGACGCTCGCCGAGGAGATCGACTTCACGTGGCAGTACTACACGCTTCAGAAAATCCGCTTCGACGACCGCATCGAACTCACCTCGGCCATCGACCCCGCGCTGCGCAACTGGCGGATTCCCTCGATGAGCCTCCAGACGCTGGTCGAGAATGCCGTGAAGCACAACAGCATCACGGGCGGCAACCCGCTGCACATCCGCATCCGCACCGAGGGCGAAAGCTTCCTGATCGAGAACAACTACACGCCGCGCAGCGACGGCGACAAGGAGTCGCTCGGCATGGGACTGGAACGAATCCGCTCGGTATATCGGTTCTACACCGAAGAGAACATCTCGATTTCGGTCGGCGACGGAACCTTCCGGTGCCGTCTGCCGCTGCTGCCGCCCGAAAAGTAATCCGCCTGATTGAGGCATTCACTCCCCCGATCCGGGCATTCGCCCCCGATCGTTTTTCCGGTAAACATTTAAATTTTATTATTGCATCCTGCGGATTTTACCGATTCGCGCGATAACTGCAATAATAAACGATGAACAAGAGACGATTGATCGGGAGCATGCTTGCGCTGGCGACGCTCCTCCTGCTGACGGCCCCGACGGCCGAAGCGAAGGGCAAGCCGGGCCGCAAGTCGAAGAAAACCGAAGCCGCGGCCGAGAAGGCCGACACGACCCAAAAAGAGAAGAAAGGGTACGAAGAACTGCTGAAAGGCGCCGTGACCGACAAGGGCATGTTCGACGTGCACCGCAAGGGAACCGACTTCCTGTTCGAGATTCCCGACTCGCTGATGGGCCGCGACATACTGATCGTCAACAAGATTTCGGGCGTTCCCTACGCCCTGAACGACACGGGCGTCAACAAAGGCATGGGCTACGGCGAGAAGATCGTGCGTTTCCGCAAGGACACCCTTTATAAAAAGGTATGGGTCATGACCTACGACCCGCGCATCACCTCGCCCGAAGGCGACCGCATCACCCGCTCTGTAAGGGACAACTACCGCGAAACGGCGATCGAGCAATTCCCGATCGATGCCTACGGCAAGGATTCGGCATCGGTGGTCATCAAGGTCAACAAGGTCTTCGACGGCAGCGAAAAGAGTTTCAACAACGTTTTCGGCTCCATCGGACTGCCCGGTTCGCCCAAGAAGGACCTTTCGAAGATCGAATCCGTCAAGTCGTTCCCCGAAAACATCATCGTCAAATCGCTCCTCTCGACCTCGCACACCGAGGAGGGCACGACGATCCCTCTGACCGTGGAGATCACCTCGAACCTGGTGCTGCTCGCCAGGGAGCCGATGCAACCGCGGTTCTCCGACGACCGCGTGGGCTATTTCGAGATCGGGCACCTCTACTTCAACGACGAACAGCAGAAGGCCGAGGAACGCGCGTTCATCAACCGCTGGCGGCTGGAGCCGAAACCCGAGGACGTGGAGCGTTACAAGAAAGGCGAACTGGTCGAACCGCAGAAGCCGATCGAGTTGTGGATCGACCCGGCGACCCCGCCCGTATGGGTTCCCTACATCAAGAAAGGCATCGTCGAGTGGCAGGAGGCCTTCGAGGCCGCAGGCTTCAAGAACGCCATCGTAGCACGGGAGGTCACCCCCGACGACCGGGAGTTCGACATCGACGACGTGCGCTACTCGGTGGTGACCTACGCCGCCTCGGAGATGGCCAACGCCATGGGCCCTTCGGTGATCGACCCCCGGAGCGGCGAGATCATCGAGGCCGACATCATCTGGTGGCACAACGTGATGAGCATTCTCCACGCCTGGATCCGCCTCCAGACCGGCGCCGTGGACCCCGCAGCGCGCGGCAACACGCTGCCGACGGAGGTGATGGGCAATGCCGTGCGCTTCGTCTCGTCGCACGAGCTGGGGCACAGCCTCGGACTGAAGCACAATTTCGGGGCTTCGTACTCCGTGCCGGTGGATTCGCTCCGCTCGAAGAGCTACACCGCAACGAACGGGACGGCCAGTTCGATCATGGACTACGCCCGCTTCAACTACGTGGCCCAGCCCGAGGACGGCATCACGCAACTGACGCCCAAGATCGGAACCTACGACAAACACGCCATCAACTGGGGCTACCGCTGGCTCGACGTGCAGGACCCGCACGAGGAGCTGCCGACGCTCAACGCCTGGCTGCGCGAGCACGAGAACGATCCCGAATACTGGTACGGCGAACAGTCGCGCGAAGGCATCGACCCCCGGTCACAGTCGGAAGACTTGAGCAACGACGCCGTGCTGGCCAGCACATACGGTCTGAAAAACCTCCGGCGCATCATTCCCCACGTGACGGACTGGACCTCGGAGGAGGGCAAACTGCAATACGAAGGCGGCCGGCTGCTGATGGCCATCGTCTTCCAGTGGCTGGCCTATGCCGACCATGTGAAGACCAATGTCGGCGGTTTCTACCTCAACAACGTCGTGGCGGGACACGACATCGACCGTTACGTGCCGGTTCCGGCCGACTACCAGCGCAAGAGCGTCAAATACCTCATCGACGAAGTGTTCACCACCCCCGAATGGCTGTTCGGCGCCAAGGCGTGGGACAAGGCCTATGCACAGCGATCGTCGCCCGTGGGACAGATGGAATACGCCCCCTACAACTTCGCGCGCGAACTCCAGTACAAGACCTACTACGAACTGCTGGCCGACCAGCGGCTGGTCCGCATGTACGAGGTCGAGGCGCGGCAGGGGCGCGGGGCGAAGACCTACACGCCCGAGCAGATGATGGACGACATCACGCGCGCCGTCTTCATCCGCCCCGGAGGCCGCTCGCTCTCGATCTGGGAACGGATGAGCCAGAAGAACTACGTCGACGCGCTGATCGTCTCGTCGAACCTGACGATGGTGAAGACCACCAAGCTGGGATCGACGCTCCGCGATCACGCGCACGACGGGCGCGGATGCACCTGCTCGCTGATGCAGGACGCTCCCGAGCTGAACCTCGAACCGCTGCCGAGACCCGAGGAGATCGGCTTGCGCACGGCGCGCAACTACGACATGATGCAGCGCGTGAGCGAAACCACGTCGGCCAAACGGGCTGAAATGCGAAGGCTGCTGACCGTCGTGCAGGGCCGCTTCCAAAGCGGCGACCAGGCGACCCGGAACCATTACCGCGATCTCGAATTGAGGCTGAAAGAAGCCTTGCGAATGTTATAAACCAAAACGCTGCAAAAGCCGTCTTCCACCCCGGGAAGACGGCTTTGCGGCAACTGAAAGGGCTGTTAAAGAGGTTACGATCTCGAAGCAATATCGGAAAAACAGATTCGATTTAACAGAAAAACAACTCAAACACATCTATATTTGTAATATGAAAAAATTCCTTACGCTATTCGTTCTGGTCTGTCCCCTGCTGGCGCTGGCGCAGCAGACCCGGCAGATCACGGGCCAGGTGCTCGACCGCGCCGACGGAGCGCCGCTCGTAGGAGCAACCGTCTTCATCGCACCCGAGGAGACCCAGGCCAAAGACTACAATCCGCAGGGAACAATCGCCTACGAGCAGGGACGCTTCGCCTTCAAACTGCCCGCAAGCGTCCGGAAAGTCGTGGTCAGCTACCTCGGCTACGAAGCCCGGACCCTCGATATTTCGGGCAAGAGCGATTTCACGATCTACCTCTCGGCGTCGGACAACAAGGTGGACGCCGTGGTGGTGACCGGATACCAGCGCATCGAGAAACGCAAACTGACCTCGTCGATCTCTTCTGTCAAGATGTCGGACATCGCGCGGGACGGCGTGGCGAGCGTCGACGAAATGCTCTCCGGCTCGATCGCCGGTCTCGTGTCGACCCCCACCTCGGGCGGACCGGGCGCGGCCAGCAAGATCAAGATCCGAAGCACCGTGACGCTGAACGGCAACACCGACCCGCTGTGGGTGCTCGACGGCATGCCGCTCGAAGGCAACGACATTCCGAAGGACTGGTCGTCGAAGGAGAGCGTCGACAACCTCTACAACATGTCGATCGCGGGACTCAACCCGTGGGACATCGAGGACATCACCGTACTGAAAGACGCCGCCGCGACGGCCATTTACGGCGCCCGCGCGGCAAACGGCGTCATCATCATCACCACCAAGAAAGGCCTCCGCAACCAGGCGATGCGCGTCAACGTCTCGGCATCGCTGTTCGTGACCGACCGTCCCGACCTCTCGCGCCTCAACCTGATGAACGCCTCGCAGAAGGTCGATCTGGAGCTGGGGCTGGCGGCGAACGCCCGACTCAACTACCTGCCGGGCATGGGCGGCGTAGCCCGCATCCTGGACAAGGCCGGGGAGCGCCCGGCGCTCGTCAACGGCGGAAGCCTCGCATCGCTCTCCCCCGAGACGCAGAGCGCGATCGGCGCCCTGCGCCGCAACGGCACCGACTGGGGCCGCGAAATCTACCGGACTGCGCTCAACCAGCAGTACAGCGTCAGCATTTCGGGCGGCAGCGGCAAGACCGGCTACTACTTCTCGGGCGGCTACTACAACGAGCAGGGAACGACCGTCGGAACGGGATTCGAGCGTCTGAACCTCACGATGAAGACCGACTACGACCTGCTGCAGAACCTGCGCTTCGGAGCCTCGGTGTTCGTGGGGCAGAACAAGAACGACTCCTACCTCTCCGACACGGACGTGTTCACCAACCCGTCGCGCTACACCCGCACGGTGAACCCCTACCTCAACGCCTACAATCCCGACGGCAGCTACGCGTACGACCCCGACATGACGGTCAATACGGGCAACACCGACGTGCTCGACTTCAACTTCCTGGAGGAACGCGCCCGCACGGAGTACACGCTCAAGACCCGTTCGATCAAGACGATTTTCGACCTGGATTACCGTCCGGTGAAGGGATTGAAACTCTACACGCAGTTCGGCCTGCAAGTCGACAACTCCGCGACCGAGAAAATGGCGCAGGAAAACACCTACTTCACCCGCAAGTATCAGCTCAAATCAATGGTGGATCAGGTAGTGCGCCTGCCGAAAGGCGGCGTAATCCAGAACTGGAACGGCGACCTCTCGCAGTACAACTGGAAAGCGCAGGCCGAATATGCGGGCACGTTCGGCGGAAAGCATGAACTGGACCTGATGGCCGGTCTGGAGATGCGCGGCGTAACCAACACGACCGTACACACCAAGGGATTCGGATACGACCACAAAACGATGACGACCAAACCGATCAACGTACCCGAAGACAGCGACCTGCTGGACGACGAGAGTTTCAGGCAGTATACGAAAAGCTTCTACGAAAACCGCTACATGTCGTACTTCTTCACAGGGTCGTACACCTACGACAACCGCTACACCGTTTTCGGTTCGATGCGCTACGACGGCACGAACCTCTTCGGCGTGGACCCCAAATACAAGTTCAACCCGATGTGGTCCATCTCGGGCGCATGGAGCATCAACCGCGAACGGTTCCTGCGCGACGCCCGGTGGCTCGACAACCTGCGTCTGCGGGTATCCTACGGCGCCCAGGGCAATATCGACCGCACCACCTCGCCCTACATTCTCGGTACGTGGAACAGCACCTCGCTCGGCGGAGCGAGCGAAGACCGCATCGACGTAACGTCGCCGCCCAACCAGAACCTGCGCTGGGAGACGACCTATTCGTGGAACACGGCCCTCGATTTCGCTGCTTTCGAACACCGTATCGGCTTCACGTTCGAACTCTACGGACGCCGAAGCAAGGACCTGATCACCACGCGCACGATCCCTTCGGAGACGGGATTCATCTCGACATCGAGCAACTACGGCGAAATCTCAAGCAAAGGTATCGAATTCACGCTCAACACGGTGAACGTCCGCACGCGAGACTTCCGCTGGGAGACCTCGATCAACATCGCCCACAATACCGACAAGGTCGAAAAGGTGCGTATCGACGACAACAGCTGGAGCCCCTCGCTGCAAGGCTATTCGTCGGGCGCCGTGTTCGCCATCAAAACCGCCGGGCTGGACGCAAACGGCATTCCGATGTTCTGGCGCGACGGAAAGAGGATCTCGCTCCAGGAGTTCGTCGGTTTCCGCGTGGAAGCCAGCGACCCCTGGGGACTGGGAATTCCGGAATATTTCGAATACGGTCCGGCGATGAATGTATCGCAGAAGGACGTGCGCAGCTACCTGACCTACGTCGGTTCCCGCAACCCGGATGTGACGGGAGGTTTCAACAACCGGTTCTACTACAAGAATTTCGACCTGGCGATCTCGTGCAACTTCGTTTTCGGACAGCTCATGACGCGCTCGCCCTTCTACAACCCCGCGCAGACCAACCCCGGGCAAAACTACACCACCGAAATGAACAAGGTGTGGTCGCCGTCCAACACCTCGGGAACCTATCCTTCGCTCACGGGCAACCTGCAGGCCGACGGTTCGGCCTGGGGCGACTGGGACGAGAATCCCGATCCGTACAGGGTCTATTACTGGATCATGGACAATTTCCCGACAAACGTCAACCTGTTCAACAGCCTCGACATCTGGAACAGGAAGATCAACTACTTCCGCGTGAACAGCATCCGGCTGGGATACTCCTTCCCGCAGCGAATCACGCGCAAACTGCGCATGACGGGATTGCGCGTGCACTTCGAAGCCCGCAACCCGCTGGTGATCGCCACGAACTACGACGGCTATTTCGATCCCGAGACCTACGGCAACATCTATGCGCAACCGATGGCGCGCACCTACTCGGTCGGACTGAACATTACCTTCTAATACGTTGAAAAAATGAGAAAAAACGCATATATCCTGCTTGCCGCACTGGGACTCGCCTCGTGCAACTACCTGGAAATCGAGCCTGTCGGAAAGGTGATTCCCCACAAGACCTCGGAATACCGGGCGCTGCTCACCGAAGGTTACAGCCGGTTTCCCTACACCAGTTCGAAGGCCTACACCGGACTGCTGTCCGATGAGGTCGGCATGTTCCACGAAGGCAACTTCTTCGACAGCAGCGACGCCATAGCCCTCTCCTACAACTACACCTGGCAGTACGAAACGCAGATGTGGGAGTATCCCTACCAATATTATTACCGCGCCGCCTTCCAGGCCAATGCCGTGATCGACGGCGTGGCGGACGCGGACGACGACTCCTCGGAAGACAAGCGGCAGATTCTCGGCGAAGCCTATGCCATGCGCGCTTACGCACACTTCGATCTGGTGAACCTCTACGGGAAGCCCTACGATCCGCAGACCGCTTCGACCGACCGGGGCGTACCCCTGTCCACCTACATTGACATCGAGCAGAAATACCGCCCGACGAACGTCGCCGCAGTCTACCGGCAGATCGTCGAAGACATCGAGGCCGCCGAAAGGACGATGACCCTGGAGAAACAGGAGAGTCCGACGCTCAACTACCGGTTCTCGATCGATGCGCTCGCCGCCTTCAAGGCACGCGTCATGCTCTACATGCGCAACTGGCAGGCGGCTTACGATGCAGCGACGGGCCTGCTGCCCAAATACGAACTGGTGGATTTCAATGCCTCTCCCGAAAGCGGCGACCTGCCGTGGAAAGCGACCTCTCCGGAAGCCATATTGGCCTGGGAACGCCCGTTCGGCGGCGGAAACGGCGATCTGCGCGGCGCCAGCATCCTGTCGGACAAGATCCTCGGGCTACTGGACGAAGCGACGGACAACCGCCGCAACTACCTCAACCCGGTGAATGCCTACGACGAAAACTGGACGCCGACGCTGCTGGGATACTGCGTGAACCGCTCGTCGTCGGACCGCGTGTCGATCCGCATCGCCGAGATGTACCTCATCGCCGCCGAAGCCGGCTCGTACCTGCCTGCGGAACTGGAAAAGGCCAAGGGATACCTGCTCGACCTGAAGGCCAAGCGGCTGAAACCCGAGGCGATGGAGACCCAGCGCACGAAGGTCGGAGCAATGGATGCGGAGCAGCTGCGCACAGAGATCGCCGACGAGCGCGCCCGCGAACTGATCGGAGAAGGACACCGCTGGATGGACCTCCGCCGGACGACCCGGCCGGCCATCGTCAAAACCTACAAGGACCGGACCTACACGCTCAATGCGAATGACGCGCGTTACACGCTGCCCTTCCCGCAGTCGGCCATCGACAGCAACCCCGAGCTGAACGACTGAACCGAGGGAACGGTCCGGAGACCTTCGGAGTCCCGATGAAAAAACAGTCCGGTTTTTGCACCGGACTGTTTTTTTTATAATTTTACACGCCATGAGAGCCATTATCATAGAGGACGAGCCGCTGTCGGTCGCGGAGCTGCGCACGACGCTCGCAGAGGTCGCGCCGCAGATCGAGGTCGTCGCCACGGCATCGTCGGTCGCGGAGGCCGCCGCTGTCATCGCCGGCGTCGGTCACGACCTGATTTTCATGGACATCCACCTCGGAGACGGCAGCGGGTTCGACATCTTCCAGCGCACGGAGATCTCCGTGCCGGTCATCTTCATCACGGCCTACGACTCCTATGCCCTGAAAGCCTTCGAAAACAAGGGCATCGACTACCTGCTGAAACCCTTCGGACGCGAGGATTTGCAGCGGGCGATCGACAAGCTGGGGCTTCTATCGGGGGGGGGGAAGCGCGTCTGCGGAGCACGGAGCCCCGACGCAGACGCCACCGGTTTACCAGGAACGGTTCCTGGTACACATGGGCGCCCGGATGAAATCGGTCACCACGGCCGAGATCGCCTATTTCATGGCCGACGGCAAGTACCTCCACCTCGTGACCCACGACGGAAAAGACTACATCGTCGACCGCACGCTGACCGAAGTGGGCGAAAAACTGCCGCCGAACCTCTTTTTCCGGATCAACCGCCGTTTCATCGTCGCCTTCGACGCCATCCGGGAGATGATACGCTACTCGGGCAGCCGAATCAAGGTGGTGCTCCACCCGCCCCTCGCCGAAGGGGAGGAGGCGTTCGTCAGCACCGACCGCGTGCCCGATTTCAGGCAGTGGCTGAACCGGTAGCACTCCAAGCCATCAGCCATAAAACCCTCCGAGAACGGATTTTTCGGATTATCCCTGCAATTTTTGATTTTAAGCGAGTGAGTTTCGCGCATCGTGAAAAACGGAGCGGATGGGTAGTACTTGAAGTACATTCCATTCGCCCCGTTCGAGGGATGTGCGGAAACAGCCGCTTATAAATCGAAAATCAAAAAGGCAGGTCGTCCGGATCGTCGGCCGGGACTGAAGGAGCCGCCGGCTGGGGCTGCGGAGCCGCTGCCGGACGGGGTGTCTGCTGCTGATAACCGCCCTGCTGGCCATAGGAAGCCCCCTGCGGCTGTGCGCCGTAGGAGGGAGCCGGAGCGCCGTCCGAAGCGGGATTGTCCGAGCGACGCCCCAAGAGGTTCATCGTGTCGGCCAGAATTTCGGTCGTATAGCGTTTGTTGTTGTCCTTGTCCATCCATTCGCGGGTGCGCAGGCGCCCCTCGATATAGATTTGCGAGCCTTTGCGGACAAAACGGTCCACCACGTCGGCAAGACCGCGCCACAAGGTGATCGTATGCCACTCGGTGTGTTCCTTCGTCTCGTTCGACGCCCGGTCGAACAGACGCTCCGTCGTCGCCAGACGGACGCGGGCGACCTTCACGCCGCCCTCGGTCGTACGCACCTCGGGATCGAGGCCCACGTTGCCGATCAATATAACCTTATTTACCATAAGTTTACAGGTTTTTAATCATTCGACGGAAAAGAAGCTCCATGCGCACGCCGGCCTTTTTGCCCTGACGCTGCACGTCCTCGTGATCGCCCACCTCGTCCGAAAGGCCGCAGTTGGTGATAACCGACACGCCGAAGACGGGAATCGACATGTGACGCGCCACGATCACCTCGGGAACGGTCGACATGCCCGCGGCGTCGCCGCCGATGGCCTTGAAATAGCGGTATTCGGCCTGCGTCTCGAACGTGGGACCCGTGCCGCCGACATAGACGCCGTACTGGAGCTTGATCGACTCCTCTTCGGCGATCTTCGTGGCAGCGGCGATCAGCGACTTGTCGTAGCAGTTGTGCATGTCGGGGAAGCGCGGCCCGAGCTGGGCCATGTTGGGACCGATCAGCGGATTGGGCATCAGGTTGATGTGGTCGGTGATGACCATCAGGTCGCCCACGCGGAACGACGGGTTGATGCCGCCCGAAGCGTTCGACACAAAGAGGTATTTGATGCCGATCTGCTGCATCACGCGCACCGGGAAGGTCACCTGCTGCATCGTGTAGCCCTCGTAGTAGTGGAAGCGGCCCTGCATGGCGACGACCCGGCGGCCTTCGATCTCTCCGAAGATCATGCGGCCCTTGTGGCCCTCGACCGTCGAAACGGGGAATCCGGGAACGTCCTTGTATTCGATGATGAACCGGGCGTCGATCTTATCGGCGAAATCGCCCAGTCCGGTTCCGAGTATGATCCCCACTTCGGGCGCGAAATCCTCGGTCCGGGTTCTGACGAAAGCGGCGGTTTTCTTAATTTCCTCTAACATCTTCTTCTAATTTTTGCAGAAAATCCGTTGCCGAATCCTCTATGAATGAAATATTTATCGGTAAATAGTACAGGTTGCTGCGGACCCGGGCGGGGATTTTCGCCCGGTTGGTCATCTTGACGGCATCCTTCTCGGTGGTAACAATTACCGCGCCCGGATGCTTCTCCAGAAGCGCCGCGAGGGCGTTCATGTCGCGGACCTTGTAGACATGGTGGTCGTCGAGCGTCATCTCGGCCACGACCTCGTAACGTTCGCGGAGCGTCTGCACGAAGGGCTTCGGGTTGCCGATGCCCGAAAGGGCGATCACCGGCCGCCCCTGCGCCAGCGGCTCGCCGGACGCCTCCTCGGCATAGAGAGGCTGGGGCATGAAACTCTCGAAACGGGTGAAATAGACCCGCTGGTAGGCCACCTGGATCAACACCTTGCGCAGAATGCGGCGGTCGATCGGGGCCATCCGCTCGGGGCATTTCGTGACTACGAAATAGTGGGCGCGGTGCAACTCCTCCGGAAGGTCCCGCAGCGTCCCCACGGGCAGCATCCTGTCGTGCTGGACGGGCCGCGTGGCGTCGATCATCACGATATTGATTTTCGGCTCCACGTAGCGGTGCTGGAAGCCGTCATCCATAACGATCAGATCGACCTCGGGATGCTCGGCGCAGATGCGGCGGATACCTTCGGAACGCTTCTCGCAGACGGCGACCACCGTATCGGGAAACTTGAGTTTGATTTGCAGCGGCTCGTCGCCCGCGTCGCGGTAGTGCGAATCGGCCCGAACTTCAAGATACCCCTTCGTGCGGCGTCCGTAGCCGCGCGAGAGCAGCGCCACATTGTGCATCTGGGACATGTAGGCAATCACCATTTCGGCCATCGGGGTCTTGCCCGTGCCGCCGACGGTGATGTTGCCGATGCAGATGATCGGGATGTCGAACTTCTCGCTTTTGAGGATGCCCCAGTCGAAGAGGCGGTGACGGAACGTCACCCCCGCTTTATAGAGGAAGGCCGCAGGCGCGAGCAGGCATTTGAGCATCTTTCTATCGGTTTGAACAGATAACTTTCAAAGGTAACGATTTTTCCCGGGATTGCCAAACGCAAACCCGCAAATCTCGGCGGATCGCCGCAAATAGCATACTAAATGCAGCGGGCGACGCGTTTTTTTACTATCTTTACGGCATCTATGAAAAATTTCAGACTCACGATATGCGCCCTGCTGCTCATGACCGCAGGCGCCTGCAACCGGACGCAGGGTCCGGCGGCCGCAACGAAAGGGGCGGAGGAGCCCCGCAACCTGCTTTACGGCATCGACGCCGACAACTACCGCACCGAGACGGGCGAAGTGGGGTCCGGAGAGACGATGGGCAAAATACTCAACGGATTCGGCATCCCGGCCTACACGGTCGATCGGCTGGACAAGGCTTCGAAGGAGATCTTCCCGCTGCGCAACATCCGCGCGGGACACAAATACACCGCCTTCATCCACGAGGACTCGCTCTACGCCCCGCACCTCGACTACCTGGCCTACGAGCTTTCGGCGACGGATTACGTGGTCTTCGGGTTCCACGACAACGACTCGGTGTCGGTGCGCCGCGACTGCAAGGAGTACACGCTGCGCCGCACGAAGAAAAGCGCCGTCATCAACTCCTCGCTCTGGGGCGCCATCATGGAGCAGGACCTGCCCTACGCGCTGGCCGCCGAACTGGAGGACATCTACCAGTGGACGGTCGATTTCTTCGGCATCCAGAAGGGCGACCG
>OIXH01003329.1_pt1 | contig 14459 bp, 13 predicted proteins | sample 1587741 | NCBI WGS metagenome assembly OIXH01 (sample SAMEA3888916, study PRJEB22519) | human gut metagenome | biome: human gut; feature: human-associated habitat; material: faeces | place: Denmark | collected 2011 | reverse complement strand
AATCAATGAAAAGAGAACACTTGATAATTCGGAAAAGACCGGAAAAGCATTGCTTGAGTTGGCTGATATAGATGTAGATAGTTTAGTTAATGCCGACTCTTATGAAGATTATAAAGCCGAATTGGAGGCAACACAGGAGGCAATCTCGGAAGAACTATTCAAGTATTGGACAACTAATACAAATCTTCGTATTCTGTTTGATATAGATAAAATTGAGAATACTGATAGAACAGGGCAACATATTGTAGAGCACATATTAGACATTCGTGTTGAAAATTTGAGAAGTAGGGTATCACTACCTCTTGCAAATAGAAGCAAAGGTTTTAATTGGTTCTTTTCTTTCCTCGTATGGTTTGAAAAAATACAAGAGAATAAAGATGTACCTTATATCCTATTGCTTGATGAGCCTGGGCTTAATCTTCACGCTATGGCACAGCGTGACTTGCTTAATTTTATAGAAAACCTTTCAAGTGAGTATCAAATAGTCTATACTACTCACTCACCCTTTATGATAGAGTCTGATAAACTCAATAGAGTTAGAACAGTGTTAGAAAAGGAGGATGGAACACACGTTTCGGATTGCTTGCAGGAAAAAGACCCAAATACGATATTTCCATTGCAAGCCGCATTAGGGTATACGATTGCTCAAAATTTATTTGTTTCTGAAAACAACTTGTTGGTTGAAGGAATTGCGGATTTAGTATATCTGACTGTTCTTTCAAATATGCTTAAGTCTATGAACCGAATGGGGTTGGATGACGACATAACTATTGTTCCTGTTGGTGGTGCTGATAAGGTAGCTACATTTATATCCTTACTTCGCGGAAACGAATTGAATATGCTATGTTTGCTTGATACATTTACCGAACAATCGGCAAAGGCGCGCCTTGATAATATGGTAACCAAAAATATAATCAAAAACAAGAACATATTGTTCTATCACGACATTTTGGAATGCGATTTTGCAGATGTAGAAGATATGTTTTCTGATGAGGATTACATTGCTCTATTTAACGGTGCGTTTTCAAAGATGATTTCATTATCTGATATAGACTCATCAAAACCAATAATGCAACAGCTGAAAGAACAAAATGGTAAGAAAGAATTTAATCACTATACGCCTGCAAACTATTTGACGCAAAACGTGGGTTCTTTAACACTTTCTGACGCCACTTTAGACAACTTTGAAAAGCTATTCAAGGCAATCAACAAAAAACTATAACCGAAGTTATCTATGACCGCACTTTGACCTCAAAAAAATAAATAATACAAATAATTCAATCAAAATGCGCCGTTTTACATTGAATATGGCGCATAAAATCAAGGGATGATATGAAAAGCAAAAACAGCTGTACCGAGTGGGAATAGTCGCAAGTCTTGATAATTTGGCTTAATAATGCAGTTTATTGGCTCTCGAATGGCTATTTGATACCGTTTTGATACCGAAAACTGAAATTACAGAATAGTTTCTAGAGGTCTGCTTTTAATGTTGTTTGTTGTAATATAAATTGGAGGAATCAATGAAATTATTGTATTCAGATATACTGCCGCTTGTTACATCTGATGGCAAACAGACCATTATGGACTGTTTTACCGAGCAGATGAGAAAGTCTGATCGAATTGAGATTGCCGTAGGATATGTATCGCGTTCTTCGCTTGATGAACTTGAACAGCTCACTGCAAACAACGAAATCAAGAATATCTGCCTTAATATTGGTATGTATTTTATCGAGGGAATGCCTGAGCAAGCATATCACACAGCCGTTTCCATCAATCATAAGTGGCAGGAAAGCGGTTGCGGGGAAATCCGTATGGTAAAAGCTCTTAAATATCACGGGAAAATTTACTGTTTCTATAAGAACGGAAAGCCGTTCGCCGCGATTATAGGATCTGCGAATTTAGGTGTTATTAAGCTGACCGCGAATAACCGCCGCCAATATGAAATTGCTTCAATAACAACCGATGAGAACGAACTGAAAGAAATTGCAGAACATATTGAACTGCTGAAGGCGCCGAATATCTCGGCAAATATTGCTGATATAACAAATATGCCGCTTATTCGAGAACTCAACATATCGCTGACCGGAGTGGAGATGGTATCACAGCTGCCGCCGTCTAATGTTGATTTTTATCGTAACTGTCCTGCGCTGATTTCGTTCGTTTTGCGGCTTAAAGTGCCGAGGAAAGATGAGCGTCATCTAGATGACAATAAGCACTTTACAAAATCCAATATTAATGTTTGCTATGCATCTCCGCGAAGCAAACGCAAATCCAGAGACTGGTTTGAAACTCAGCTTACTGTTGGAGCAGATATTTATAAAATGGCAGGATATCCCGAAAAGAACCAGCCTTTTTGGGTTGTAACTGATGACGGATATTGGTTCAAGGCTCACACCACCAGCGACAATAACAAGCAGTTCAGTGCGGTTGGTGATGAGCTTATTATGGGGCGCTGGCTGAAAGGCAGACTTGTTGCCGCAGGTCTTGTTAAGCCTGTGAATGACACACAACTTGACACTGACCGCAAGGGAATGATAACACGGGAAATGCTCGAAGAATACGGCTGCGATTGCCTTGTGTTCAAGAAAACAGGTCAGACTGCGCTTGACGAGGACGGAAATCCGCTTGATGTATGGATGCTGTCTTTTGAAGCCGCCGCAGATGAATGAGAGGTGAAATGTTGTGCAGTATCTGAAAACTTATCTTCAGGCCATAATTGACAGAGGAAATATCAAACTCGCCGAATCAATAGAAAAGACCGCCGAAGATGTCGGCAGTCAGCATATAAAGAATTTCTCTTTTGTCAGTCACGAAATCGGACTTCTTTTCGGAAACGTTCAGTCTGGCAAAACAGGTCAGATGTTTGGCATTATGTGCAAAGCCGCCGATTTGGGATTTCCAGCTTTCGTACTTCTCACAACCGACAATGTTGTCCTCCAACAGCAGACTTTAGATCGTGTGAAAGCGGACTTGACGGGTTTTTGTGTCTGCGGCGAGAACGATTCAAAGCTGTTTGCGGAAAATAATCTCGAACAGCCCGTGATTGTCGTACTCAAGAAAAATGTTCGCATATTAAAGCTGTGGGCAAATATCTTCAATTCTACGGGATTTATGAAAGGAAATCCACTCTTTGTAATTGATGATGAGGCGGACGCTGCTTCGCTGAACACTCTTGTGAACAGAAACAGGCAGTCCTCTATTAACAAGTATCTCGACATTATCAAGGACGGTGCTTCAAGCAGTCTATATTTGCAGGTTACGGGAACGCCGCAGGCTATACTTCTGCAGACAAGAGCTTCGGGCTGGCACCCGCTTTTTACATATTATTTCAAGCCTGGTGACAGCTACCTGGGCGGAGATTTCTTCTTTCCTAATAGCGGAAAACCTGGCTGTGTTGATTATCTTGATAATATGCAGAACCCCACGCGAGAAGTTGTTCTTCGTCATTTGGCGGTTTCCGCGCAATTGCTTTCAACAGGCGGCAAAGTTTCAAACTGTTTGTTTCACCCAAGCGCACGTCAAGCAGCACATCAGAAATTCGCTGACGAGGTAAAAACGGAACTTACTTGGTGTGCTCAGCATATTGATAATGAGTTTGAAACGGAATTGAAAAGGTTTTATGATGTGATAACTCCTGCGAAGGCACTGAAGAATGATTTTAGCGTTATTCTTGATACCGCAAAAAGACTGCTCACAAATAATGAAATTAAAACACTTGTTATGAACGGCAAAACCGACATTGACAGCTCTGAATACTCGGAAGGGTGCAATTTCATTGTCGGCGGCAACACTCTTGGACGCGGAGTAACTTTCCCCTCGCTCCAAACTATTTACTACACTAGAACTAGCAAGAAACCGCAGGCGGATACGATGTGGCAGCATAGTCGTATGTTTGGCTATGACCGCGATAAGGGAATGATGAAAGTGTATATTGACGAACATTTGTACAAACTGTTCGCCGACATAAATGCTACCAACAATTCTATTATTGCTCAGATCGAGCGAGGTATTGAGGACGTTAAGATTTACTATCCTAACGGACTTAGTCCCACGCGGAAAAATGTTCTTGACAATGATCGTGTTGAGGTTATTTCAGGCGGCACAAACTACTACCCGTCCAATCCTGACAACGACTCGATCGAAGCGATTTCCGACATACTGAAGCAGTTCTCCGAGGACGAACCGTATTATCAGGCAAATTTGAATCTCATAAAGCAAGTGCTTTCTCACATTATTCCGAGTGATGATTTTAAGCTTGCGTCTTTTCAATCTGTACTTACCGCTATGCTTGCGGAAGTGCCGATTGTACAGGGGATTTTGATAGTTCGTCGAAATAGAAATGTTGCTCAGGGAACGGGTGCTTTGCTTTCATCCAACGATTGGCAGCTCGGAGAGACTTTCACCAATAAAGTAGTGCTGACGATATATCAGGTAACGGGAACAAAAGGCTGGCGCGGAAAGCCGCTATGGGTTCCGAATATCAAGCTGCCGTATAATGTTACTTATTATGACATTGATGAGAATGAATCTAATTGAGCAAAAAGGCGGTTTAAATGGCTGATAATCACTCGAAAGAAATTCGTAGCAAAAACATGTCACATATTCGCAGTACAAATTCCAAGCCTGAAGAAATGGTGAGAAAGTTTCTCTTTTCAAAGGGCTTGAGGTACAGAAAGAATGTCAGGGAACTCCCCGGCTGTCCCGATGTTGTGCTGAAGAAATATAAAACGGTTATTTTTGTGAATGGCTGCTTCTGGCATCACCACAACTGTCCTCGGTTTGTTTGGCCCGCTTCAAATACCGATTATTGGCGCACGAAAATTGTGCGTAATGAGGAACGTGACAGCGAAAACCAAAGGCTGCTTCAGGAAATGGGCTGGCGTGTATTGGTTATATGGGAATGTCAGCTAAAAAGAGACCAGGCAGAGAAAAGTCTTGAAGAATTATATGATGAACTAATTAGAATTTAAGGAGGTAATTTACTATGGCACAGGCAGGAAACACATATACCGTTAAGCTCAAACCCTCTCACCTAGATTGGGGAGAATATCGAAATCCAACTAACAGGGAGTTGATTTCGGGTGAGGGATATATCCCAATCCCTAAAAGATATGCTGTTCAATACAATATTTTTAATTCAAACAACAATCGAATAGGTTTAGGATATAATCTGTTTCGTGCGAGTTCTGTCGATGGGTTCCTGCAGGATGTACTGCTGCTTGCCCAAGGTTGTTCAGAAGCAGGTGACCCTTACGCAAAGCAGTTTTCCGTTGACAACAACTTAAAATTGATAGGACAATGGTATAAGAACTGCGGAGCGACAACCAACAACTCAGTTAGAGTGACTTGGGTAAGTTCTACCGACATTGTTCTCGAAATTGTATAAAGAAGAAAAGTGCGCTGATCGTCAGCGCACTTAATTTATTCATCAATGCTTGCCTCGACTGAGGGATACTCAACACCAGCAAATGATTTAAGGATTGCCTCAAATATTATTTTGGCTCCGTCACATGGTACAGCCATCCCTATCTGCCTGCGAACGCTTTCTTTGCTTCCAATAAATTCAAAGCTGTCTGGAAACGTCTGAAGCCTTGCGCGTTCCCGATTTGTGAGCGCACGAGGTTCACTCCAATGATACATATGAGTGCCGCCGCCGCCGCTCCCTGTAACTGTATAAGCAGGTTTATCAGGGTCAAGACGTTTATATATCTGACTGATTTTTGCGCCTTTTATGTTTAACTTTAACCTATCAGGCAAGTCAGCGGTAAAGGCATTCTGCCCGGGTTTTATATGTTTTAGCCGTTCAACCACTATCGGAGACTGCTTAGTCAGCTCATTGTTTAATGCGTCTTTAGGAATTGGAGGTTTTTCTAATGCTGTTTTGCAGGTGTTGTCAATGTTGGAAAAAGGTGTTGTTGATGGAACCTTATATTCAACATTAATGTTATTTCGTATTCCAACAATTATCAGTCTGTGCCGAGCCTGAGGTATCCCATATTCTTCAAACTTGTATAAATGCGGAGTTATAACATATCCTGCATCTTTAAATTCTGCCAAGATCTGTTTAATTGCTGCACCGTCATCAGCAGTCCTAAGTCCTCCGACATTTTCCGCAACAAACCACTGCGGCTGAAAAATTTTCAGCGCCTTAACGCCATATGAATACAGAGGTCCATAAGTACCTTTCATTCCACGCTGTTTGCCGACCGCACTGAAATCGTTGCAGGGAAAACCAAATGCCAAAGCGTCAATTTCTTCCAATTTTGTCATATCCAGTGTTCTGACATCCTCACAGCATACAGTATCAGGATTGTCGCAGCAAATATTTTTGGTATATGTTTTACAAGTATCAGCGTCATAATCGGTTGCCCATTGATGAACTATTTTATAATCAGGATTGTTTATATCTGCGTTTTTCGCACCCCAAGCAATACCGCCTGGTCCACAAAAAAGTTCTCCAAGTCTAAACATATTTACACTCCCTTTTTGTTAGGCGGTCTATTAATTCTTGAACAAGTTTTATGTCCTCGTTCCCTAATTTATCCGCATTGTTAAACATTAGGCAATAAATGCTTGCATCTCTGTCATTTATATATCCGCATTTCATCAGCACATTTATTGGTGAAACGCCATAATATCTAACTAATTTGAAGAAATCACATAAAAGGATTTCCGACAGTCCGTTTTCTAATTTACATAATTTGGAGTCAGAAATGCCGATGTCACTATAAACTGTTTTTAATGCAATATGTTTTTTATTTCTTATTGTTCTAAGTGCTTTACCAAGTTTGTCCATTGTATCACCCTTATTCATTATAGCATATTTGCTGCGATTTGTCAATATATATTTTAATTTTTATGCCAGAAATCCACTGGCTCATACTCCTGCAATTTTGCAAGGAATCCCAGTTTCCCAAGCTCCTCCTGAATTAAATCCAGCGTCTGTTCATCATCTGCAACAATTGTATGATAATGATATCCTGATGTTACATTTTTCAAAAGGCTGCTTTTCCCGCTTGCTATCTCTTCAAGATAATTCTTTATATCCCTGCGGGAATGTATATTCATCTCCGCTCTTATAACACCATATACCTTGTGATATACGAAAACATCTCTTATCCAGCCACCCATGTCAACTATTGCTCCAAGCTCTGCTTCCACCTCGTCATCTTCATGTTTAACCTTAAGTATACGGCTGTACTCCTGCTTATCATTAAGCACATAGCCTCTGTTAGTTGAGAAAACATCTATATTCTTCGCGCGGATAAGTGCTATATCCTGCACTATAACCTGCCTGCTTACATCTAATATCTGTGCAAGCTGTGTACCCGGCACTGGACTTGACGAATGTTTTAATATATCTACTATCTGATTTCTTCTCTCTTCTCCATTCATTGCTACAACTCCCCATTTCACCCCAACAATGATTACTCCTGTACAGGATGAAGATTTTTTAATGAAATGTCCATAATTGGCGCAGAATGTGTAAGTGCACCACTTGATACAAAGTCTACACCAAGGTCAGTGATTTTTGCAATGTTTTCTTTAGTTACATTTCCAGAAACTTCAACTAAAGCTTTTCCTCCAATTATATTCATAGCCTCACGCATATTCTCATGACTCATATTATCAAGCATAATAATATCTGCACCTGCCTCAACAGCTTCACGCACCATTGAAAGGTTCTCAACTTCAACTTCTATCTTTCTTACAAATGGTGCATATTCCTTCGCCATTGTAACTGCCTGCTTAACTCCGCCTGCAGCACCTATATGGTTATCCTTAAGGAGTACTCCGTCTGTAAGATTATATCTGTGGTTATTACCACCTCCGATTCTGACAGCATACTTCTCAAATATACGATTATTAGGTGATGTCTTTCTTGTATCAAGAAGTTTTGTCTTAGTTCCTGCAAGCAGCTTCGCAACACCATTAGTATATGTCGCAATTCCACTCATTCTCTGGAGATAATTAAGTGCTGTTCTTTCTCCACACAGAAGAACTCTTATATCTCCTCTTACAACTGCCATCTTCTGACCTTTCTTAACCTCATCCCCGTCTTTTGCAAAAAATGTAATCTCTACATCTTCATCAAGCAGTTCAAATGTTCTTGCAAATACCTGCAAGCCACATATTATTCCGTCCTGCTTGCATATAAGCTCGACTTCTCCAAGTTTTGGTTCTGGCATAACACTGTTAGTTGACACATCCTCACTTGTAATATCTTCTTTAAGTGCTCCAAGAATGAGCGGATCCACATTTAACTTTAAAGTAACTTTATCAAACATATCATTTCTCCATTTCTTTATTATGCGTAATTCTTCTTCTGGCTTTCTTCATAGGCTTTATCTGCCTCTTCAATCTTTTTATTGACTAATTCTGCATATTCTCCGTCAATTTTCGACTCATCTGCATATTTTTCTGCATCAAATGTATCAAAATATGTAATCTCATCCTGTGTCGGTTTTACAACTGCATTTTCAGTAATATCAAGTGCTGCCCTCTTTGCAAACACAAGACTTTCAAGAAGTGAGTTGCTTGCAAGCCTGTTTCTTCCATGAACTCCGTTGCAGGCTGTCTCGCCTATTGCATACAGGTTATCCATTGTTGTTCTGCTCTCATGGTCTACCTTAATTCCTCCCATGAAATAGTGCTGTGCAGGAACAACCGGAATACACTCTTTTGACGGGTCATATCCCTTATCAATACAATACTGCACTATATTAGGAAAATGTATTTTTAATTCTTCTTCAGGTATTGTCCTTAAATCTTCCCATACAAAGTCTGTATTGTCCTTTGCCATCTGTTTTCTAATCTCTTCTGTAAGCAGGTCTCTTGGAAGCAGCTCATTAACAAATCTCTTTCCATTCTTATCATAAAGCTTTGCGCCTTCGCCTCTTACTGATTCAGATATAAGAAAGCTCCTGTCTTCCTCTTTGTCAGAATAAAATGTTGTCGGATGAATCTGGACATAATTAATATCCTTTAATTCTACTCCATGCTTTATAGCAATTGCAATTGCATCTCCTGTAAGATGTCTGAAATTAGTTGAATGTCTGTATAAACCACCAATTCCACCTGTAGCAAGTACAACATCTGAAGCTTCTACCTTAATAAGCTCTCCATTGCCAGTCCTTATAACCGCACCAAGACATCTGTTATCTCTGCTTATTATATCAAGCAGTCTTGTGTATTCCATAATTGTCACATTAGGAAGAGTTCTCACCTTCTCTAACAGATGGCTTGTTATCTCTTTACCTGTAATATCTTCATGGAATATTATCCTGTTAGATGAATGAGCTCCTTCTCTTGTGTATGCAAGACTTCCGTCAGCCTCTCTTGCAAATCTTGCTCCACAATCGACAAGATCTTTTACTACATCTGCTGATGAACGAATCATTATTTCAACAGATTTCTTATCATTTTCATAATGGCCAGCTTTCATTGTATCTTCAAAATAACTGTCGTAATCTTCTTCGCATTTTAACATACACATACCGCCCTGTGCCAGAAATGAATCACTGCTCTCACAATCAGACTTTGTTATCATAAGAATCTTCTTATCGGCAGGCAGATTCATTGCCATATACAGACCAGAACAGCCACATCCGGCTATCAGCACATCTGTTTTAATTGTATTATTCATAGAATACCTCCATTCTTTCTGCACATACTACAATCTTACTTTGCAAGCTCAAGCATTCTTGTAAGCGGCTTCATTGCTTTCTTTGCAACTTCTTCATCTACAAACACTTCATTATTTTCCTGTTCAAGAACATCAAGCACCTTATCTAAGGTTACCATCTTCATGTTGACACATACCTGGTCAGGCTTTAATGTATACAGCTTCTTGCCAGGTGCCTTTTTTCTTATCTCACCAAATACACCATCAACTGTTGCAATTATGAATTCCTCACAGTCTGTATCTACAACATAATCAATAATTCCTGATGTACTGCCTATGTAATCAGCATATTTTAGCACTTCCTCTGTACATTCAGGGTGTGCTGCAAGCTTTGCCTGTGGATATTTCTTCTTTGTTTCAACGACCATATCCTCTGTTATCGCAACATGTCTTGGACAGAAGCCTTTATTAAGAATCACATTTTTCTCTGGAACCTGCTTTGCAACGAATCTTCCAAGATTCTGATCAGGAATAAAGAAAATATTTTTATTAGGAAGGTTCTTTACTATCTTTACTGCATTTGATGATGTCACACAGACGTCTGAATAAGTCTTTAACTCTGCTGTTGAATTGATGTAACAGACAACTGCAAGGTCATCATACTGTTCACGCATCTTAAGAATTTCTTCCTTAGTTGCCATATGTGCCATTGGACAATCAGCACCTGGCTCTGGCATAAGCACCTTCTTTTCCGGATTAAGAATCTTGGCACTCTCACCCATGAACTCAACACCCGCAAATACTATAATATCCTGATCCACCTTAGTAGCTACCTTGCTAAGATAGAATGAATCCCCAACATAATCAGCAACTTCCTGTACATCTTCATCTACATAATAATGTGCAAGAATAACTGCGTTCTTCTCTTTTTTCAACTTTAAAATATCACTTGTAACTGACATATTGCTTCTCCAATCGTTATGGTTTACATATGCTTGACTTGCGTTTTACATACATTGTGCTAGAGTATACCACGAATGTTTACATGTGACAAGACAGTTGTAAAATTTTCTGTACAGTTAATGTAAAAGCCATTCCTGATGCAATATTTAGATTAAATGCAAAAAGCCCCGGGGAAATCATTTCTTAATTGATTTCTCCGGGGACTTTTTCCTAATCCATTACCTATTCATTATGAATTTTCAATCATATCAAAACTTATAAATCTTCCTCAATATGTTCTCTTCCCTGTGCGATTATGCTTCTTACATGATCGTCTGCCAGTGAATAGAATATTGATTTACCTTCTCTTCTGTTCTTAACCAACTTGTTCTGTTTCAATATTCTTAGCTGATGAGATATTGCAGACTGTGTCATATTGAGAGCCTGTGCCAAATCACATACGCACACTTCTGCCTCAAATAATACATACAGTATTCTAATTCTCGTTGAATCACCGAATACCTTGAACAATTCTGCAAGGTCGTATAATTCATTCTCATCTGGCATTGTTTCATTAACTATCTTTAATAAGTCCTCATGTATTTCTATTGATTCACAGCATTCACAATCTGCCATTATATTACCTCTTTCTTTATAAGTTCTTTACGAATAATGCTCTTATTGCGTTGATTACAGCAATAACCATTACACCTACATCTGCAAATATTGCTACCCACATGTTTGCTATACCTATTGCACCAAGCACCAGACATATAAGCTTTATGCCTATTGCAAAATAAATATTTTCATAAACAATACGTAAGCATTTTCTTGATATCTTAATTGCCTTGGATATCTTTAACGGGTCATCGTCCATCAATACTATGTCAGCTGCTTCTATAGCGGCATCACTTCCTAATGCGCCCATTGCTATTCCGATATCTGCTCTTGAAAGTACCGGTGCATCATTAATACCATCTCCAACAAATGCAAGCTTTTTCTTTGATTTCTTATGTTCTAACAGCTCCTCAACCTTAGAAACCTTATCTGCCGGAAGCAATTCACTGTACACAGCATCTATATTTAATTCTTTAGCTACAGCATCTGCTACATTCTTTGCATCACCGGTAAGCATTACTGTCTTACGTACTCCAGCTTTCTTAAGTTCTTCTATAGCCTGCTTTGCATGAGGCTTTAACAAATCTGATATTAGTATAAGTCCTGCATATGCCCCGTCAACTGCCACATGAACCTGAGTTCCGGCCTCGTTGCACTCTGCATATTCAAGACCGAGTCTTCTCATAAGCTTTCTGTTACCTGCAGCCACTTCTCTTCCTGATACATTAGCCTTAACACCTTCACCACTGATTTCCTCAACATCTGTAACTAATGTCTTGTCAATCTCTTTTCCATAAGCTTTCTGTAAACTCTTGCTTATAGGGTGTGTTGAATAGCTTTCTGCAAATGCAGCATATTTAATAAGTTCATCTTTGTCAATAGTGTTATTATATACACCACTGACCTCAAATACTCCCTGTGTCATAGTTCCTGTCTTGTCAAAGACAACAACGTCTGTCTCTGCAAGTGCTTCAAGATAACTTGAACCTTTTACAAGAACACCCTGATTACTTGCTCCACCGATTCCTGCAAAGAAGCTGAGCGGAATACTTATGACAAGTGCACAAGGACAGCTTATTACTAAAAATGTAAGCGCTCTGTATATCCACATTCCCCACTGAGGAGATACTCCTAAGAATATCATGCTTACAAGTGGTGGAATTATAGCAAGTGCCAGCGCACCGTAACAGACTGCAGGTGTATATATCTTTGCAAATTTACTGATAAAGTTCTCTGAACGCGATTTCTTGGAACTTGCATTCTCTACAAGGTCAAGTATCTTAGATACTGTGGATTCACCAAATTCCTTAGTTGTGCGTATCTTAAGCACTCCTGACATATTAATGCAGCCGCTTATTACTTCATCACCAGCCTTTGCCTGTCTTGGAAGGCTTTCACCTGTAAGTGCGCTTGTATTAAGTGTTGTATTACCTTCTTCAATAATACCATCAATAGGAACTTTCTCTCCCGGCTGGACAACAATAACTGTACCAACCTCTACTTCATCAGGATCTACCTGCTCAAGCTTTCCATCAACTTCAATATTGGCATAATCAGGTCTGATATCCATAAGCTCACTTATGTTCTTACGGCTCTTTCCAACTGCAATATTCTGGAACAGCTCACCAATCTGATAAAAGAGCATAACCGCAATTGCTTCTGTAAAATCACCATCATCTACAAGTGCAATTATAATTGCGCCTACAGTTGCAACTGCCATAAGGAAATTCTCATCAAATACCTGTCTGTTAAGAATTCCCTTAATTGCTTTCCTTAAAATATCATATCCAATAACAAGATAAGGAACCATGTACATTATAAAAAGAACAACCGTAGGAATATCAACAAATGTGCTTATCACCTTAAAAGCAATCATAAGGACTGCTGCGATAATGATTCTTGTAAGCATCTTTTTCTGCTTTTTATTCATATTCTACTCCAATCTGCCAGAACAACTCTCACGGCTTTCTATTACAGATATATCTCGCAATCATCTTCTACTTTCTTGCAGTTCTTAAGAACATCCTGCATAACAGCCTTAGGATCCTGTCCTTCTTCAAATTCAACAATCATCTTAAGTGCCATAAAATTAACTGTAGCATCCTTAACACCTGCTGTATTCTTAGCTGCATCTTCCATCTTATTAGCACAGTTTGCACAATCAACATCAATCTTATAAGTCTTCTTCATAATATTCTCTCCTTAAAAACATTAAATAATCAAAATTCTTTCATATGAACATTCATTCATATGTTCATTTTCATTATAACACCTATAAAACTTCTGTCAACAAGAATTCACTATATTTTTCCGCAAACATTTTATGTCCTTTCTCATCTAAATGCTGTCTGTCAACTTCACTTGGTTCAGCAGCACCAGCGGCATCAAAATAATAAAATCCATTTTCCTTTGCTATTTTTTCATATTCCCATGCAAGCTGCCTTGAAACATTTTCAGAACTTTCATTAAATTCAGGATCAAAGCCTTCTTCACCTACACCTTTTCCAAGATGAATCGGAGAAACTATAACTATCTTTGCATGTTCTCCTGCTGTCTTGTTAGCCTTTCTTGCAACCGCCTCCATTCCTTTTGCAATTGTCTTAGCATCAGCATGAAATTCAGTCTTGCAGTCATTCGTACCAAGCATTATAGCTATAACATCTACCGGCTTATGTGATTCAACAACTACTCCAATAAGATCAATGCCCTTTCTTGCATCTCTTACAGCATCTGGAAATATAGTTGTTCTTCCGCACAGTCCCTCTTCAATAATATTATATTCATTTCCAAGAAGATTAGCTATTCTGCCTGTCCATCTTACATCATAATCATATCTTCCTGATTTATCAGGCTTATATCCATATGTATTAGAATCTCCAAAGCACAATATTGACTTCATAGCAAAACCTCTTTTCTTTAATTCCTACTAATTCTGTAGGAGTAGTATATTATAAGTTTTGCTACTTGTCAATATCGAATTAAAACAATTTTTTCAAATCTTCAAATTTCTCTATCTTATAGTCGTATTCATCCACATGTCCAAATCCATACTCTGCATATACAAACGGTATGCCTGCAATCTTTGCTGAATCGGCATCACCTTTAGTATCACCCACATACACGACATCCTTGAGATTATTTCTCTCCATCACAAGTTTTATATTCTCGCCCTTCGGCACCTGATTGTCACCCCAGTTCTGAAAATCAGTAAAGTATTTATTCATATTATGGGAGGTAAGAAATGTTTGAATATATCCTGCCTGTCCATTGCTTA
>OIXH01003326.1_pt1 | contig 14471 bp, 11 predicted proteins | sample 1587741 | NCBI WGS metagenome assembly OIXH01 (sample SAMEA3888916, study PRJEB22519) | human gut metagenome | biome: human gut; feature: human-associated habitat; material: faeces | place: Denmark | collected 2011 | reverse complement strand
ATGCCGGGCATGGAGGCGCGGGCGCCGGAACGGACGGAAACCAGCAGGGGGTTCTCCTTATCGCCGAACTTCTTGCCGGTGATCTCTTCCATCTTGGAAATGTAGTCCATGATCTGACCCTGGATCTCTTCGTTGATCCGGCGGCCGTCCTCATAGTACTGGGTGCAGGCCTCGGTGGTGATAGTGAATCCCTGAGGAACAGGCAACCCAATGTTGGTCATTTCGGCCAGGTTCGCACCTTTGCCGCCCAGAAGGTTGCGCATGTCTTTGGAACCTTCGGAGAACAGGTAAACATATTTGTGTGCCACAGTTCATACCTCCTAGAAAATGTGCTTGCGTATATTCTTTCAAACAACCAATTCATTATAGCAATGCACATGTTCCTTTGCAAGAGATAAACACCTTTCTCCTCGAAAAAATGCAGGAAAAATTTCGTGCCGAAGGACTGAACCGGCATGAACGAACGTTGCCGGGGGCAATATTCCTGCCGCAGCGAAGATGCTGTATCGACAAAATAAATTTGCACCGGATTTTCGTGTAAAAAACGATACCCGTAAAAAAGCAGGCGGATTTTTCAAAACAATAAGCCATGCCGGTCAGAGGTATTATATCTTTCTCGCCGGTTGCCTATTTTCATCTGCCGTGGTAATATAATGCATATGAATGAAACGGAATTCTATCAGGCTACGAAAAATCGCTCCCTGAAGGGTGCTTATCTGCTGTGCGGGGAGGAGGAACTCACCAAGCAGGAAGCTGCCGTACGAGTAGAAGAACTGCTGGACCCGGGCTTTCGGGAACTGAACCGGCAGAGCTTTACCCGGCCTGCTGCAGCGTCCGAAGTCTTTGCAGCCTGCGATCAGCTGCCTCTGTTTGACAGCTTTCGTCTGGTGGAGGTAAAGGAGTGGGACGAGAGCGTATCTCGCGGCCTGTTAGAAAAAGACAGACTTCTGTTTTTACCGGATACTACGGTGCTGCTGCTGCTTTGCAGGGGTGCCTGCAAAAAAACGGATCCTTTGTTTAAGCTCCTGGCGCAGAAGAACAGGGTAGCCGTGTTCGAACCCCTGACGAGGGATCGGACTGTGAATATGCTTTTGCGAGAGGCGGGACTGAAAAACGTGGGTCTTAGCCGCAGTGTGGCAGGACTTCTGGCAGACAAGGTAGGATATGATGCATACCGACTGCGAAACGAATTTTCCAAGGCTGCCGATTTTGTTGGCCCCTGCGGCGAGGTTACGGAGGCCGTTTTGGACAGCGTAGTGACTCCTACTGCGGAGTTTCAGGTTTTTGAGCTATTGGAAACACTTCTGGCGGGGCGCAGGGCGCAGGGCCTGACCATGCTTCGACAGGCTTTGCAGCAGGGGGAAAATGCTTTGGGTCTGGCTGCTTTTCTGTGCGGGCGGCTGAAGCTTATATTGACGGCCAGGGAGCATCTGGAAACGGGAAAGACTCCGGAAGCCGCAGCAAAATTGCTGGGAGGCAGCCCCTATGCTGCAAAAAAGGCTGTGCAGAGCGCCCAAAAACGTACGGCTGCTCAGCAAGTGCTGAAGGCTTTTGAACTGGTAGATATACAAACAAAGCAGGGCCTTGCAAAGGACAGTGATGCGTTGCTGCTTGCCGTCATATCTCAGTTTTGATTTTTCGGTTTAGACCGCTGATAATTTTTTACCCGCATTGGGAGAAAGGAAGCATCTGCATGAAATTCGCCATCGTTGGCTGTCAGTCTGAAGACTCCATCCATCTGCCTCACTATTCCGAGGTCATTACCACCCCTTACGGCAGTGTGAAGGTCTATCACGCCACCACGCCTGCCGGCAACGAGGTCATTCTGTTGACCAGGCACAGCCTTTCTCTGGTAGAGGATGCCTATGAGACAAATTACCGGGCTAACATTTATGCTTTGTATCTGTGCGGCGTGACCCACATCGTCAGTGCATCCATTGCCGGTACCTGTGATTATACGCATAAACTGGGCAGCTTCAGTTTGATTTCCGATTTTATTGATTTTACCCGTCTGCGGGAGAGCACTTTCCGCCGGGAACACCGGCTGGTGACCCATGTGGGTATGGATTCCGTATTTGACGAGGATATGAATGATGCACTGGAACACATCATCAAAGAGCGGGATATTCCTTACGAAGGACGGTGCGTGTATGCCTGTACCGACGGTCCCCGGTATGAAACAGCTGCAGAAGTGCGTATGATGCGGGAACTGGGGGCGCAGATACTGGGCGTTACGCTCGTGCCCGAAGCACCTCTGAGTCGGGAAATGGGCATGAAGTACGCTTCCATTGCCATTATTGCTCGTTATGGCACTGGCATGGACCATGACATCACGGATGAGGATCTGCTGCGTATCTCCGCTCAGCATAAGGGGAAGGCACTGGAAGTAGCGCTGACTCTGGTGGACAGCTATCGGGAGTAAAAACTCCCTTTCTGTTGGGACTGACAGGGAGCGCTTGAGGCGCTTCCTGTTCTTTTAATAAGAATGGAGGGCATATATGCGTTTTATCTGCCTGCTGCTGGTTTTGCTTTTCCTATTTCCTGACAGTGCAATGGGAGAGGAAAAAACGGAAGGTCCGGAGGCTTCGGCTGCACCGAAGGCCTCTGTGCTGACGGATAGAATTCATTACTCGTCAGATATGCCGGGATATCCGCGGCAGGTGCGGGATCGGGATCTGGATACAAGTTTTTCTGTAAGTGCCGAATATCCATTGCACATCGATATTCGAGAATCCCAGCCCGCCTGGCTTTGCATTGCCTGGGAATATGCTGCTCCGAAGCGTTCCGTCCGGTTTCTGGATAAAAACAATATCCTGCTGGAAGAAGTAAATACTCTCTTTCCTTTTCATAACGAAGTTTTATCCGTTCCCCAGAATACGCAGTATATAGAACTGCAGGGTTTGGAAGATGCCGTAGTTAGCATCAGCGATCTGTATTTATATGGGGAGGGGGCTTTGCCGGAACCCTGGTGTTATGATTGGCAGCCTACTCCGGAAAAGCTGGATTTTCTGGTGGTAGCCACTCATTTTGATGATGACGCCATCTGGCTGGGAGCGGTTATGCCTTTGCTTGGGGCCGAGGAGGGATATACCGGTGTCATTCTGTATATGACCTATCAGCAGCGGCTGCGCTTGAACGAAGCTCTGATGGGGGCCTGGACCATGGGAGAGCGAGACTATCCATTGTTTTCCATGCTGCCGGACGTATATTTGGAAAAATACCTTTCCGCTGCCCAGTTTTCATATGACATCGTGCTGCAATATATGGTGCGCTGCTATCGACAGTATAAGCCGTTGGTGGTCTTTACGCAGGATCTGGAGGGAGAGTATGGCCATTGGCAGCATAAACAAACGGCACGATGTGCCTTGGATGCCATTCCTCTTGCAGCGGATTCAACTTATGACAGGGAATCCGCGGAGAAATATGGGGTATGGCAGGTGCAGAAAGCATATACGCATCTTTACCCTGAAAATAAAATTCAGCTGGATACCAGGCGCGCCTTAACCGCTTTTGACGGAAAAACGGCAGTAGAAGTAGCCAATGACGCTGATAAAAAGCATGCCAGCCAGTTCTCTTATCATGCCTATAGGGTTGCGGATGACTATAAGTATTCCATAGCGGACTTTGGCCTTTCTTACAGTGCGGTACAGGATCCGGGGACACATCCGTTTGCAGGTATAGGCGATAGCCTTTTGTGCAGAAAAAGTGCTAAGGCATCGGAAGAAAAAACGGTGCCTACGGATACACCGGCACCGAAGCAAACCACTGCTCACACAGATGCACTGACGACACCGGCTGACCATACAGATACCCTGATGTCGACAGATGCGCCTGCGACTGAGGATACACCTTTGCCGGCTGACGGGGAAGAGGAAGAACCGGTGAGCCGCTCCATGGTGATCACAGGCTGTATAATATTAGCTGTCGGATTGTACTTTAAATGCCGGGATATTCAGAAAAAAGGGCCAGCAGGTACAAATGAAGAAGATGCGGAGGATGAAGAACTGGAAGAGGATCTGGATGCTATGGAGGAAGAAGAGGACGATTGATTCGTCCTGCCCGCAAATGTTCCACAAAAAAATATTTTTCCCCTTTACAAATCAGGGACCTTGTGTTAGTATACTGACAATGATTTTTAATCGGTACAGAGATGCCGGCAAGGTCACCATAGAAATGTTGGGCGCATTAGAGCCCGGCTAAAATGCATGGAACAAGCCTGCCGCATCGGCAGGCTTTTTTGTTGCCCTGTATCGAAAAGAAAGGAGCTTTCATGCAGTATAAGGCTGAGATCATGGATGAGGCGGCGGTGGGTCGTTCCCTCAAACGTATGACCCATGAGATCCTGGAGCGGAACAAGGGCACCGAAGGGTTGCTGCTGCTTGGGATCAAACGCCGGGGATTGCCTCTGGCCCGGGAGATCGCTGAAAACATCCGGCGGTTCGAGGGAGCAGAGGTGCCCGTGGGGTACATAGATATCACTCTGTACCGGGATGATCTGAGTGAGCTGACCCCTCTTCCGGATGCCGGAGATACCTGCATCCCCGTGGAGCTTGCAGGAAAGAACTGCGTGCTGGTAGATGATGTGCTCTATACAGGCCGCACGGCCCGGGCAGCCATCGAAGGTGTATTTCATTATGGGCGGCCGGCTTCCATCCAACTGGCGGTGCTGGTGGACAGGGGGCATCGGGAACTGCCGATCCGTGCCGATTTCGTGGGCAAGAACATACCTACTTCCAAAGAAGAAATGGTGGCCGTCACCGTTCCGGCTATCGATAACGAACCGTACGGCGTAAAGCTGTATGATCGATGAATAGATGTAAGTCGTCCCCTGCGGGGGTATAGCATACAGGAAACAGGACAAAACGGATCATGAAGGGAGTAAAAAACATGGATCTCATCTACAACATTAAAGACAAACCCAAATTCTCCGAACTAATTGCTTTCTCCTTCCAGCAGCTGCTGGCTATCATGGCTGCAACCATAGCTGTGCCTGCCGTAGTGGGAAATGGGATGACCGCTTCCGCTGCATTGTTCGGCGCAGGTGTCGGCACCATTGTCTATCAGCTGTTTACCAAGTTCCGCAGCCCTGTGTTTCTGGGCTCTTCCTTCGCTTTTCTGGGCTCCATGTTTGCGGCCTTTGCAGGGGCTACATCCATGACGCTGGGGTATCTGGGGCTGATCCTGGGCGCCGCTTTTGCCGGTTTGGTGTATGTGATCCTGGCCATCGCCGTAAAGGCGGCAGGTGTGCAGTGGATTAATAAGCTTATGCCCGCCGTAGTCATCGGACCCACCGTGGCTATCATTGGTCTCAGCCTGGCCGGCAATGCCGTAGGCGATATGCTTCGGGGCGATGTGACCATAGAAAATGTTGCCGCAGCTTCCCCCAACGTTGCGCTGCTGTGCGGTCTGGTCACTTTGTTTGTGGTTATTATCTGCTCCATTTTCGGCAGCAAGCGGGCTCGGCTGGTTCCCTTTATCATTGGCATCATGGCCGGGTATGCGGTAGCGCTGGCGTTTACGCTGATCGGCATGGCCACCGGAAATGATTCCCTTCTGATTATCGACTTTGCTCCCTTTAAGGCACTGGTAGCGGACGGTGTCACGCTCAAAACCTTCCTGACTCTTCCTGAATTTACCTTTGTAACGGCGCTCAAGGGGGTAGGCGAGCTGAATGGCGCATATGTAGGGGCTATCGCTGTGGCTTATGTACCCGTGGCCTTCGTGGTCTTTGCCGAGCATATTGCAGACCATAAGAACCTGTCCACCATCATTAATCAGGATCTGCTGACTGATCCCGGTCTGGCCCGCACCCTTCTGGGCGACGGCATCGGCTCCATGGCGGGTGCATTCTTTGGCGGCTGCCCCAATACGACTTACGGTGAAAGCGTTGGATGCGTGGCCATCACCCGGAATGCATCCGTAGTGAGCATCACCGGCGCAGCGGTTCTGGCCATGCTGGTGGCTTTCCTTTCTCCGGTAGTAGCCTTCCTGGATTCCATCCCTGCCTGCGTCATGGGCGGCGTGTGCCTGACTCTGTACGGCTTTATCGCAGTGTCCGGACTGAAAATGTGCCAGGATGTGGATCTTAACGATAATCGGAACCTGTTTGTGGTTTCTGCCATCCTCATTGCGGGTGTAGGCGGCCTGACTCTGACTTTCGGTAAAGTGACTATCACCTCCGTAGCCTGCGCACTGATTCTGGGCATTCTGGTGAATGTAGTGGTTCGCCGGAAGGATCATCCGGAAGGGCAGGAGCATGAACCCCAGCAGGTAATCAAGTAATCTCCTGGCAACAAGTTCATAGGATTCCCCTCTGTAGACCCCCGTATGCCCTTGAGCTACGGGGGATTTTTTATCATATCTAATCGGACGTGCGGATTCTACACGAAAGGGGATGGAAATGTGAAAAACTTGAGAAAAATAAGAATTATCCCCTGCACGGCACATTTTTCAAAACGTAAAATAGTATATCATTTTAAGGCTATTGACAACTTTTGCCCATGTGATATGATGAAGCTGCAAGAAATCCTGCACCACTTAGGCGCATCTGTGCGCTCGGCTTTGGCGCAGGAGGAAGCGAAATTTTTGGGAGGATAGTATGAACGCATACATCGAGAGAGTCATCGAGGACGTAAAGCGTCGGGATCCCGGCCAGACCGAGTTCATTCAGACCGTAGAAGAGGTTCTTCGTTCCCTGGAAAAGGTGATCGAAAAGCACCCCGAGTATGAAAAGGCAGCTCTGCTGGAGCGGCTGACTGAGCCGGAGCGTATCATCCAGTTCCGGGTACCCTGGGTCAACGACGCAGGTGAAGTGAAGGTGAACCGCGGTTTCCGGGTGCAGTTCAACAGCGCCATCGGGCCTTACAAAGGGGGTCTGCGTTTTGCTTCTCACGTCAATCAGTCCGTCATGAAGTTCCTCGGCTTTGAGCAGACCTTCAAAAACAGCCTGACCAGCCTGCCTATGGGCGGAGGCAAGGGCGGCGCCGACTTCGATCCCACTGGCAAGAGCGATATGGAAATCATGCGTTTCTGCCAGAGCTTTATCACCGAGCTCTATCGGCATATCGGTCAGAATGTGGACGTTCCCGCCGGCGATTTGGGCGTGGGCGGCCGTGAGATCGGCTATATGTTCGGTCAGTATAAGCGTATCGTCAACTCCTATGATAACGGTACCTTCACCGGTAAGGCCCGCTCCTTTGGCGGCAGCCTGATCCGTCCGGAAGCTACCGGCTTTGGCGCCATCTATTATGCTGAGGATGTTCTTAAGCATGATGGGACCACCATGGAAGGCAAAACCATTGCCGTTTCCGGTTTCGGCAACGTGGCATGGGGCGTTTGCACCAAGGCAGCCCAGCTGGGAGCCAAGGTGGTCACCCTTTCCGGTCCTGACGGCTATATCTACGATGAAGCCGGCGTTGTAACGCAGGAGAAGATCGATTACATGCTGGAGATGCGCGCAAGCAACCGCAACCGGGTGCAGGACTATGCCGACAAGTTTGGCGTTCCCTTCTTCCCCAAGCAGAAGCCCTGGGGTGTTAAGGTGGATATCTGCATGCCCTGCGCTTATCAGAATGAGATCGGCATGAAGGAAGCACAGCAGATGCTGGATAACGGCCTCAAATATTATATCGAGGTCGCCAACATGCCTACCACCAACGAAGCTCTGTACTTCCTCATGGACAAGGGCCTCACCGTTGCCCCCAGCAAGGCGGTTAATGCCGGCGGCGTATCCGTATCCGGTCTGGAGATGAGCCAGAACTCCGAGCGCCTGAGCTGGTCCGCCGAGGAAGTGGATAAGTGGCTGCATACCATCATGCACAATATTTACACTTCTTCCGTGGAAGCTGCCGAAGAGTACGGCCTGGGCTACAATCTGGTGGCCGGTGCCAACATTGCCGGTTTCAAGAAGGTGGCCGATGCCATGCTGGGTCAGGGTATCGTCTGATCTGACTGTTTCCAAAATACATAAAGCAATGGATCCCCCCGGTTCTGCCGGGGGATCTTTAATCTGCAGGCTGATATATACGGATGCGGTTAGGCTCTACCATCAAAAACGATTCAGGCGGTGTTCATACCTGTGGATTTCATATCCTTTCGGTCTGCAATGCTTCTATCATTTTTTTGGTGCGGTGCATAAAAATCCCCTGCACAGGTTTTCATGCAGGGGAAGTTGTTGTCTTGTTTGGTGCTTAAAAACTCAGCACGCCCAGATGCTCCAGCAGGATCTTTAGGCCGATCAGAATAAGGATCACGCCGCCGGCAATCTCTGCTTTACTCTTGTATTTCAGTCCGAATACGTTCCCTACCTTCAGGCCAACGGCTGAGAAAATAAAAGTAGTGCAGCCGATAAGCAAAGCCGAAGGCAAAATCCGCACATCTGGCAGTAAACCAAAGGTAATACCCACAGCCAAAGCGTCTATACTGGTGGCTATAGCCAGTACCAACATGGAGCGAAAAGTAAAGGATGCATCTTCTGCTTCGGTCTCTTCTTTAGAAAGACCCTCTCTGAGCATATTGAGCCCAATAAGGCTCAGCAGTGCAAAGGCGATCCAGTGGTCGATGGGGCCGATGATGCCCATAAACTGGCTGCCAAGCGCCCATCCGATTACGGGCATGCCGGCCTGAAAGCCGCCAAAGAACAGGCCGAGCACCACGGCGACTTTAAGGTTGATCTTTTTCATGCCGAGACCTTTGCAGATGGAAACGGCAAAGGCGTCCATCGAAAGGCCAACGGCGAGCAACACGAGCTCTGCGAGTCCCATAGTCTGGCTCCCTCTCTGCGGGCGGGCCCGCGTGTACCTCTTGAGGGAGTAATAAAAAAGACCCGTGGCGTACGCGTTGCGCGCACAGCCACGAGTCTCGTTCATTAAGGCAAGCCAGGCCGCATCGGCCAGTGTGTTGACTTACCGCGCCACCGGAGGCGAATCCGGTCACGCGACTACTCCCTCATTTATGCGAATCCCGATGCTACCACATGAGTAGCTGATTTGGGTTGGGCTCTCAGCTGTGTTCGCTCATTCTGTAAGCATCGGATTTCGCAAGCGCCGCAGGGACAAACCGTGAGAAACTATTTAGCGTTTATGGAGCGTATACGATGGGAGCGATGCCTTGGATAAGAACGAGCTGCAAAAGCGTATGGAACAGGCCATCCGCCTGACGGCACCTGGTCAGCCGATCCGCACCGCCCTCGACATGATCATCGCCGGTCACCTGGGCGCCCTTATCTGCGTCGGCGACACCGAAAACGTGCTCGCTGCCGGTAACGACGGCTTCCCGCTCAACATTTCGTTTACCTCGAACCGCCTGTTCGAGCTTTCCAAGATGGACGGCGCCATCGTTATCGATGGCGACCTCACCCAGATCCTGCGCGCCAACTTCCACCTCAATCCCGATCCCTCGCTTGCCACGAGTGAGACGGGCATGCGTCACCGTACTGCCGCTCGCATGTCGGTGCTCACCGATGCCATCGTGATCTCGGTCTCGGCCCGTCGCGCCGTCGTTAACGTGTACGTTCACGGCAAGAGCTACGAGATCCAGCCCGTCACCACCATCATGAGCTCGGTCAACCAGCTCGTCGCCACGCTCCAGACTACCCGTCAGTCGCTCGATCGCTCCCTGCTGCGCCTGACGGCCCTTGAGCTCGACGACTACGTCACGCTCGCCGACATCACCGGCATCTTCTCGAGTTTCGAGATCATGCAACAGGCAAAGACCGAGCTTAAGGATTGCATCGTCAAGCTGGGTAACCAGGGCAAGCTCGTGCAGATGCAGCTCGAGCAGCTCGCGGGCTCCAGCATGGATACCGAATACGACTTGATGATCCGCGACTACGCAAGCGATTCCTCCGAGGCAAACGCCGAGAAGATTCGCGCCGAGCTGAGCCGCATGACGCCTAAGGACCTGTCCGACCCGCAGCACGTGGCGGCAGTTCTGGGCTATGACGACCTGGACGAGGACTCCGTCATGACGCCGCTGGGCCTGCGCACGCTTTCGCGCGTGTCCGTCGTGCGCGACGGCGTGGCCGAGAAGATCGTCGACGAGTACGGCTCGCTGCAGGAGCTCATGGATGACATCAGCGAGGATCCGGAGCGCCTGGGCGACTTTGGCGTCAACAACCCTGCCATTCTTGCGGACTCCCTGTACCGCATGAAGGGCACCAAACAAGGGAACGCATAATGGCGCCCGTATGCGCCGTGGTCGTTGCCGGCGGCAGCGGTCAGCGCTTTGGAAATCCCGGCGGCAAGCAGCTCGTTAACGTGGCGGGCCGTCCGCTCATGAGCTGGTCCATCCGCGCGTTCGATCGGAGCGACAAGGTCGGCCACATCGTGGTGGTGTGTCCTGCCGAGCGCCGTGCCGAGATGCGCCGCCTGGCCATCAGCCCGTATTCGTATAGCACGCCCATCAGCTTTGTCGATGCCGGCGATACCCGTCAGGATTCCACCCGTGCCGGCGTGCATGAGGTTCCGGCGGGCTTTGAATACGTCGCCATTCACGATGGCGCTCGTCCGCTCATTACGACCGAGGCCATCGACCACGCTATCGACGTGCTCGTGAGCGACCGTGCTCTCGACGGTGTCGTGTGCGGCCAGCCCGCGATCGACACGCTCAAGATCGTCGATGGCGACAATATCGTCGAGACGCCGCCGCGTGAGCTTTATTGGGCTGCACAGACGCCGCAGATCTTTAGTGTCGACGCCATGAAGCGCGCCCATGCCGCGGCGATTGCCGAGGGCTTTATCGGTACCGACGATTCATCGCTGGTCGAGCGCATGGGCGGGCGCGTCCGCTGTGTCCAGAGCCCGCGCGATAACCTTAAGGTGACGGTGCCCGAGGACCTGCGTCCCGTAACCGCGATTCTGCTCGGTCGCATGGCCGAGGGAGAGGATCTTCCCCATGTTCAGTAACCTGCGCATTGGCCATGGCTACGACGTTCACCGTCTGGTGGAGGGGCGTCGATGTATCATCGGCGGTGTCGACATTCCCTACGAGCGCGGCCTGCTGGGCCACTCGGATGCTGATGTGCTCGCGCACGCCTTGGCCGACGCTATTCTGGGCGCCTGCCGCGGGGGAGACATCGGCAAGCTATTCCCCGATACCGACCCCGCCTATGAGGGTGCCGATTCGATGGTGCTGCTCGCTCGCGTGATGGACTATGCGCGCGAGCTGGGCTTTGAGTTTGTCGATGCCGATTGCACCATTGCCTGTCAGCAACCCAAGATCACCCCGCACCGCGATGCCATGCGCGCCAACCTTGCCCATGCCCTGGGCGTTGACGTCGAAAACGTGGGCGTCGCCGCCACTACGACCGAAAAGCTCGGTTGGGAAGGCCAGGGCGAGGGAATCGGCGCCTGGGCCGTCTGCCTGCTACAGAAAACCGTTAAGGAGTAACGAATGCGTATCTACAACAGCGCTACCCATAAAAAAGAAGAGTTCCAGCCCATCGAGTCCGGCAAGGTCCGCATGTACGTGTGCGGCCCCACGGTCTACGACAACATCCACATCGGCAATGCCCGCCCGATGATCGTGTTTGACACCCTGCGCCGCTATCTGGAATATTGCGGCAATAAGGTCTACTATGTTTCCAACATCACCGATATTGACGATAAGCTGATTAAAAAAGGCCAGGAAGAGGGCACCAGCATGCAGGAGGTGGCCCGCAAGTTTGAGGCCGAGTACATCAAGGACTCTGACGGTCTGAATGTCAAGGCGCCTACCGTGCGCCCCCGCGCTACCGAGCATATCGGGGAGATCATCCACATCGTCAAGGACCTGGTCGACTCCGGCCATGCTTACGTGGCCCGCAACGGCGACGTGTACTTCCGCGTGAAGTCTGACCCCGGCTACGGCAAGCTGAGCCACCTGAAGCTGGACGATCTGGAGAGCGGCAACCGCGCCCTGCGCAGCCAGATGGATGACGATTTGAAGGAAGATCCCGCGGATTTCGCCGTCTGGAAGGCCGCCAAGCCCGGCGAGCCCTACTGGGAAAGCCCCTGGGGCCACGGTCGCCCCGGCTGGCACATTGAGTGCAGCGCCATGGCCCGCAAGCACCTGGGCAAGACCATCGACCTGCACGCCGGCGGTCAGGACCTGATCTTCCCCCACCACGAGAACGAGATCGCCCAGAGCGAGTGCGCCAACGGCTGCACCTTCAGCCGCTACTGGATGCACAACGGCTTCCTGAACATCAACAACGAGAAGATGTCCAAGAGCGCAAACAACTTCTTCACGGTGCGCGAAATCGCCGACAAGTATGGCTACGAGCCGATCCGCTACTTTATGCTGACGGCTGGCTACCGCATGCCGCTGAATTACACCGTTGAGCTGATCGAGAGCTGCAAGAACAGCCTCGAGCGGATGTACACCTGCCGCGACAACCTCGATTTTGCCATCGAGCATGCCCACGGCACCGACACGGCGCTGGTGGAAAAGTGCGAGGATGCGCGCAAAAAGTTCAAGTCCGCCATGGACGACGACCAGCTGGTGGAGGCGTTTTATGAGAAAGTGGCGGGGTCCCTGACGCTGGAGGGGAACTACCTGATCCTCCTGGCCCGGGACGTTTACGACGTGCCTTACCGCTCCAAGGACGGGGAGAAGCAGGAGGACGCTTCCTCGGAGGTGTTCACCTACATTCTCTGCGCCATCTGCCCGGTGAAGACCACCAAGCCGGCGCTGGGATACTATCTTTCCGACAACGAGTTCCGGACCTGCGGCATCGACTGGCTGGTGGCGCCGCCGGAGGCGGGGTTCCTGTTCCCGGCCTTTGACGACCGCAGTGCCAACATCTACGATGTGCTCTACTACTCCCGGAACACGGCGGAGAACCATCCGGAGCTGGTAGAGGGCCTGTTCCGGGCGGAGCCGCCTATGCCTGCGGCGGTGCAGAAGGAGACCTTCCAGTCGGTGCTGGCGGAGTCTCTGGCCGAGGAGTGCAGCTACGACGTTCTCCAGGGGGTGGACAGCCAGCTCCGGGGGATGGTGGAGGAGCACAAGGCCAACCACGTGGAGGAGCCCCTCCAGGTCTCCCGGGAGACGGTGAAGGGGATTCTGGAGGACTGCGGGGTCTCCGAGGAACGGGTGGAGGCTTTCGACGGCAGGTACCGGGAGGCTTTCGGCGACGACGGGGACTTATCCCCCAGGAACCTGCTGGAGCCCACCCGCATCGCCATCAGCACCGCCGGGGTCAACGTCCAGGTGAAGCCCGAGTGCAGCGGGCTGGTGGAGACCCGGATCATCGACGGGGCCAAGTACATTCTCATCCGGGTGGAGGAGGGCGTGGAGGTCAACGGCGTTCCGGTGAAAATCCAGGGCAAAAAATAGCCGGCGCACCAGCCGGGCCCTTCCGTCATAGAATGGAAAAGCGGAGCCGCGGGCTTCGCAATCTGCGGAAGGAGGCGTGTTTCATGCCCAGGAATTCAGGCGTTTCTTTTCCCGACGCCAGTTACAGCTACCGCCGGAGCCAGGGACAGTCCGGCTGCGGCTGCGGCGCTGGAGCGGCAGAGGGCTGCACCGGCGGCTGCGGGCAGGACCCGGATATTCCCGTTTATGACTGCACCTGTCAGGAGGAGGTCCCCTACCGGCTGTGCTGCGACGAAAACGGGCGGTGCTGCCGGTATCCCGCCAACTGGCGGAATTCGTTCTGGCCGGAGTTTTCCCATCCCCGGTGGCTCTGCTGCCAGGACCTTTACGATCAGCGCGGCTGAAAAAAGACCCCGGTACGGCTTCGCGGCCGCGCCGGGGTCTTGACGCTTCTGGAATTTCACCGGATTCCCGGGGGAGTGTGGAAAACTTATGCGTCCAGGAGTCTGCCGTCCAGGGAGACGGTATGGACCTGCCAGGGGAGGAACTTGCCGCTGTTTTTCAGGGCGGCGACAGCGGCTTGCTCCAGGCCGCCGCAGCAGGGGACTACCGTCTGGAAAAGATCGCCGAGAAGCTGTAACCGCAAGCAGGAAAGCCCGTTCGGCAGCCTGCGCGACCGGACCGCTCACGATCCTCATTTCCGCGAACATTGTCAGCTCCGTCCTTATCGTACATGCGGTACGGCGACGGCGCATGCCGTGCCGCCTCCGCCCCGGCGGAAAATCTGCCGGCCGAACGACAAATGCCCGGCACAGACCTACGGAAGTGCGAGCGACCTCCGCCCCCCCCCGGAATCGGCCCTGCATCGCCTCTCCCCGATTCCGGCGAATACGGACACAGAGGCAATCATATATTTCAACGTACCAGGTTGGTTACACACGGAATCTCCATATCTGTCAGTCGCGGCTTGTGTTCGCAGGTCGCGTATCCTACTGAGGCCCCTACCATAAACCCCTTCCGTCGGAAAAGACTTCATGCGAAAACCGGAAACATCGGGAACTCGAAAGCAGGTACGGCTGAAGTATATATATTGCCATACGGCAAGACAAACTCCGGCTCCGGACAGCACGGAAGCAAGACACGCGCAGCGACCCGCCGGCAGCTTCCGGCCCTTA
>OIXH01003322.1_pt1 | contig 14499 bp, 18 predicted proteins | sample 1587741 | NCBI WGS metagenome assembly OIXH01 (sample SAMEA3888916, study PRJEB22519) | human gut metagenome | biome: human gut; feature: human-associated habitat; material: faeces | place: Denmark | collected 2011 | reverse complement strand
GTTGCCGTGCATCACGGAGCAGCCGCCGTCGGTGAAGAATATCGCAGCGCCGTTCTCCGCCGCAATGCCGGGCAGCTTTCTGCCCTTGAGGCTCGGCTCAAAGGTCCACCACTTGCCGCCCTCAAAATGCGGGCAGGAGCTGTAGGGCAGCAAGCCGAGACAGTCTACGAAAATAAAGCTGCCGCCCTCGCCGCAGTCGTCATATCCCTCGGCGAACCAGCACATCATGCCCGAGCTGTAGCCTGAGAGGGTCTTGCCGCTCTCGTATGCAAGGCGCATGGCCTTATCCGCGCCCGTCTTTTTCCATGTGTTCATCAGGAATTCGAGATTGCCACCGCCGACATAGATTATATCGGCCGCCGTTATACGCCTCTCTATATCGTCAGAGGTGAGCGATTCATCGGTCAGCAGCAGCGCCGAAACGCTGCACCCGAGGCCAATGAAGAGCCTGAATATATGCTCGTCGCCGTTTATATCATCATACCCTGCGGTCGGCACAAAGAGCACCTTCGGCTCCTTCACCGGGCAGAGCGAAACTATCCTCTCAAAAATCGGCAGCACCTCATTGTCACTGTATCTGCCGCCGCCTATGCCTATTATCGTTCCCATAAAAGCACCTCGCAAAAAATCTTAAGTTAATTTTAACATACTTTCTTATTGCGGTCAATGACTTGACAATTGCATTCTTTTGTTCTATCCTTATATATATTGCCGCAGCGGCGACAAAGGAGGATCAACGATGGAAAAATCAAATCAAAAAATGACGAAAAAACAAAACGTATGGCAGGTTATCAAATTTGCCCTCTTCTCAGCCTCGGCGGGCATAATCCAGTTCGGCTCGTTCACTCTGCTCACGCAGCTCACCGATTGGAAATACATCTACCGCTATCTGCCGTCGCTGGTGCTCTCGGTGCTGTGGAATTTCACCTTTAACCGCAGCTTCACCTTCAAATCGGCGGCAAACATCCCCGTTGCAATGCTCAAGGTCGCCCTCTTCTATTGCGTATTCACTCCGCTCTCGACCTGGTGGGGTCACAAGCTGACAGGGCTCGGAGTCAACGACTACATCGTCGAGATCGGCACGATGCTGATAAATCTCGTCACCGAGTATCTCTATTGCCGTTTCGTAGTTTATCGCGGCACGATGAATACAAAAGGTCAAAAGGAGCAAACGGATAATGAAAACGCAGGATAAGCTGCTCGACTGGGCGATAGAGATCCAAAGCCTCGCTCAGGCGGGGCTGACCTACGGCAAGGATAAGTTTGACCTCGTGCGCTACGAGCGCCTGCGCGACATCTCCGCCGAGATGATAGCCGAGAGAGCCGATATCTCCATTGAAAAGGTGAAAGAGCTTTTTTGCAATGAAAGCGGCTATCAGACCCCCAAGGTCGACACGAGAGCCGCAGTATTCAACGGCGGCAAGATCCTGCTTGTCCATGAGAGCGACGGCACATGGTCGCTGCCCGGCGGCTGGTGCGACGTTGACTGCTCCGTTGCGGAGAACGTCGTCAAGGAGACCCGCGAGGAGGCCGGCCTAACCGTGAAACCTGAGCTTCTCATCGCCGTGCAGGACAGATGCAAGCACAATAAGCCGAACTACGCCTACGGGGTCATCAAGCATTTCGTGCTCTGCTCCCTTGTCGGCGGCGAATTCGTGCCAAATATCGAAACCACCGGCATCGGCTGGTTTGCCGAGGAGGAGCTGCCCGACAGCCTCGCCACCGCAAAAAATACCCGCGAACAGATATCCATGTGCTTCAGGGCGAATGAAGCCGAGCATTGGGTAGCACAATTTGATTAAAAATAAAGCAGCGGCTTGCATGATGACCATGCAGGCCGCTTGTTTTATTTCGCCTCGGCGTTTTTTATTTTTTGCTTGCTGTCCTCGCGCACCGTGTCACGCAGGGCGGTCAGATAATCGGAGAACGCCGCCTTATCGGTGCCGTATGTCATTTGCAGCTCGTATTCCAGCGGGATCCAGGTGCTGAGATCGGCCTCGTTATGCTGTATCAGCGCCTCCATATTGTCGAGCGCCTTGTATATCTTCGCCTCCGTGCTCTCGAGCGCGTCCATTTCGGCATAAAGAGCGGTCATTTCGGTTGCGAAAGGCTCCGGCAGCGACGACGCCCAATCGCTCAGCAGGCGTGATTCCATTTCCTCATCGGCGGCGGATTTGTCAAACGACGGAATGTCGCCCGTGAACGCCTCGCCGAGGTCGTGTATAAGGCACATTTTCAGCAGCTTTTCATGGTCAATGTCGGGAAATTCGTCGCTGACAAAATAAGCCATCAGCGTCAGCCGCCACGAATGCTCCGCCACGCTCTCACGCCTGCCGCCGGAGGTGTAGCTGTGCCGCGTGACGTCCTTGAGCCGCTCGGCGACCGAAAGAGCGTCCAAAAATTTTCTCGCTTCCATACCGTCTCTCCTTTTTCGCTTTCTGCCTGTAATTATACCATACCCCCGCCGAAATGTCTATCGCCTTTTCACCTAATGACTTAATTCGTCAATTCCGTCCGCATCTTGGTGACGTTTCGTCACATAACAGCAAATGCCAAAAGTCACAATTAGATTTTTAATCGTGTATGATTCCGCTGCTTATAGCACACGGTGCTTAAAAATCCATCCGCCGCAACGAATTTAGACATAAAAAGAAGCTGTCTCGGGTGAGGCAGCTTCTTGGATTTTAGGTTATCAGCCGGTGTAACCGACGAAGCAATCGTGGTAAATGGTTGACCAGAGGACATAGACATCCTTGCCGTTCTGATAGTAGGTATCATCGGGCAGCTGAGTGGCGCTCGTTGCGCGGGCGAAGCCGCAAGTCTTGAGGCCCTCAACAAAGATATCCGCCATTTCCTGGGTCTTGAGGGTTATTCTGCCCTTGACCTTGAGCTCGGTCCTTGGCTGGTTATACTTGGTAAGCTGGCCCTTAACGAAGCCGGTTGCCCACCAATAATCGTCATAGGGTCTGGTGAAGATCTTGACATACTTGCCCTTATTCTCCTTGGTGCCGCTGAAGTAGCAGTCAAGCTGCATCTTGAGCCAATCTTCCTTATCGGCGCAGTTGTAGTGGTTTACTGCTCCGGTTTCGTTCTTATAAGTGCCCTCGGGAGCGGTATAAACGCCGATCTCCGCACCGACGAGAAGCCAGCCGTACTGACCCTTCCAGAACTGGATCATCCAATCCTTATGGTCATAGGTGAAGCGGATGCGGACCTGGTCGATGAACATTGCCGCCAAGGGAGCCATATTGTCATAGACCTCGTTGTAGCCTGCATTCTCCTGCCAGCAGTCCTTATCGTCACAGTAGTAATAGTTGTTGTCGACATCCTTCTTGTAGCCGAGGAATGCAGAGCTGTCATCCTGACCTATTGCATTGTCAACTATACCGCCGTTGCCTTTTTTGCCGTTGTTCTTATTGCCGTTTTGATTCGCCTTTTGGGTGGTTACGGGGGTCTTCTTGCCGCCGCTCGGCTTTTTGCCGCTTGCGGTATTCTTGGTTATCTGGGCAATCTGCTGAATGGTGGTCGCAAGGTTAGCATCCTCGGTCGAGGGCTCCTCGGCATTATTTACCGGGACATAGGTGGGATACTCATATGACGGCTGGGTGGTCGTCTGAGTGGTGGGCTCCTCCGTTGCGGTAAAATGCCTGACGATGGGCACGGCGGCAACCGCTGCGCCGATAATGACGACAGCACTTATCGCAATGGCAATGATCTTTTTCTTGCTCATGTGATTTCCTCCTTAATACGCTCCTTTAACGAAGACGAATTATTTTTGAAAAGTCGGTCGGGTGTTGCCCGATTTATCTGGCATCCTGCCAAATGAGAATGACATCCTTGCCGTAGACCTTGTAGGTGTCGGGCACTTCGGGGTTAAAGCTGCTGACGCTGGTGAAGCCGTTCTTTGCAAGAGCGCCGCCGAAGGCCGCAGCCTGCTCGGCATCCTTGAAGGTGATGCGGCTCATTATCCTCAGATCGGAGGAATCTCTCTTATTCTTGAGCTGGCCGTCAACATAGCCGGTCTGCCACCAGTGAACCGAGTAGTTCCTCGTAAGCTGCGGAAGATAAACACCGTCGTTGAATTCATTCCAGAATACGGTCATCTCCATATTGAGCCAATCCTCTTCGTCGGCGCAATTGTAATGGTCGTAGTTGCCTGCAACGGGTCTGGTGTAGAGACCGACCTCGCCGCCGACGGTGCCGAGCTTACCGGAGATATACTGTCCCTTCCAAAGCTGGATTCTGTAAGCCTTGCCCTTATAGGTGAAGGGGAGCTTCACGGTGTCGATGGTGAAATCTATCAGGCCCGCGCCTGCATCATAAAGGGAGTTGTAGCCGAACTTCCTCTGGGTGCAGTTGGGGTCCGTATCGTTGTTGTATATGTACTCCTTGAGGCCGATAACATTATAACCGAGACGCATGAGACCCGCAAAGGACATATCCTGGGGCAGATTGCCCGAGGGAGTGACGACGTTCTTATTGCTGCCTGCGGGGGCGTGGGAAAGGTCCTCCTCCTTGAGCTGAGGGACGGTCACATCGGCGGGTTTGGTAGCCGGAGTCGTAGTCTTGGCGGGGTTGGTCTGCGCCTGAGTGCGGCTCTCGGGTACGGTAACAGTGTTGTCTGAGATGACCTGCGCTATCGTGGTGGTGATGCTGCTGAATATCGAATCCGTCGCAGGCTCATAGCTGTAGGTGGGCGCCGGCTGAGTATCCGACGGCTCTACAGCAGGAATGCTGCTGCCGTTATGCATTTTTATGCCGAGCACGGCTGCCACGGCGACAAGCGCTACAGCGACCACGGCAACTGCGATAACGGAGTAGTTGACTCCCTTCTTTTCTTTCATGTGCCTCTTCCTTTCATTTTATATGTCTCTTGAATTAACGCTCTGAATGCCGACCCCGCCGAAGCGGAGCCGGGCTTTTTGGTGGAGATGGCGGTAATCGAAACCGCGTCCGAAAAACCCTTGCAGGGACTTTCTACGAGTGTATCCGGTCTTTTAACATTCCCTTGCACAAGCGCCGGTCGGCAGGCTCAGGTGCTCGGTAGGCTGATAATTCATGGCGGGGCATCGGCCGTCACCCGCTCACGTTCACTGCTGATCGACGCCTCGTTGCCGGCCGCAGTACTCCGGCAGGAGACGGCTGCTTAGTTAAGCAGCAAGAGCAACTGTATTGTTGTCGTTTAATTTTAAGAATTGCGGATTTTATAGCGGTCCCGCCCCGCTACTCGCTTATCCGTGTTCGGATCCCCCGTCGAAATCCTTTCATCCCCTTATATCATCCTTTGCGCAGGTTGCGCTCGATAGCTCTTTGGGCATCCTTCTTTGCGGCGGTCTCACGCTTGTCATAGAGCTTCTTGCCCTTGCACAGACCGATCTCGAGCTTCGCTCTACCGTTTTTGAAGTATACGCTCAGGGGAATTATCGCAAGACCCTCCTGCTTGACTTGGGCATACAGGCGGCGGATCTCTTTTTTGTGGAGAAGCAGCCGCTTGGTACGCAGCGGGTCACGGTTGAATATATTGCCGTGCTCATACGGACTGATGTGGACGCCGTTCGCCAGCATCTCGCCGTCCTTGACGAAGCACCATGAATCCTTGAGGTTTATCCTGCCCTCGCGGATGGACTTGACCTCGGTACCGAAAAGCTCGATACCGGCTTCCAGCTTCTCAAGCACGAAATAATCGTGATATGCTTTTTTATTTTGCGCTATGAGCTTAACGCCGGAGTTCTTTTCCATTGATTTACCTTCCCGACGAATATCGCCGTCAAAGAATAAGTGTAGCATTATCCGCTTTTTGTTGCAGAAAATGTATAAAAATTTTTAAACAATTAATATATAGAGTGGCGCAACATATTGTAACATATATCAAAAGAAAATGTTACACAAATTTTAGGCTGTTTTATTTTGATTTTGCAGCACTTTTACCATTTTGACGGCGTTCCGCCGCTCTTTTGCGGGCGTAGAAGTCCCTCTTCTCTTTTTTCTCGGCGGCCTCGCGCTTGGCAGCGGCGGCTCTCTTTGCCTTGACTCTTGAGAGGGGCTTGCCCTTCTTGGCGGGCTTTTTCTTCTTCTCGTCCTCCTCGGTCTTCTCCTTATAGAGAACTATGCTGCCGCCGACGACCTGTATTACCTCGCTGCCGGTGGCCTCTGCGAGCTTGTCGGCGAATTCACGGGGCGATTCGGGCGCGCTGTCGAGCAGCACCTTGAGTTTGATAAGCTCCCTTTTACGCAGAGCGTCCGCCGTCTGGTCGACCAGAGCCTGCGAAAATCCGCCCTTGCCTATCTGAAACAGCGGCTCGAGGGTGTTTGCCTGCGCCCTGAACTGCGCTCTCTCTTTGCTTGTCATTCCTTTATCTCTCCAATCCGGCGGGCTATCTCCTGCACCGCCTTGCCTCTGTGGCTTATTGCGTCTTTTTCGTCGGCGGTGAGCTGAGCCATAGTCCTCTTGCCGCCGTATTCCTCGGGCAGAAACAGCGGATCGTAGCCGAAGCCGCCGTCGCCCTGCTCGGTGAAGCCTATTTTGCCTCTGCACTCGCCTCTTGCGGTGAGCACTCTGCCGTCGGGATAAACGCAGCAGACAACGCTGACATACGCCGCTCCGCGCTCCTCGGGCAGAACTCCGTCAAGCTCGCGCAGGAGCTTTTTATTGTTGGCGTCGTCGTCGCCGTGAACCCCAGAATATCTCGCCGAATACACGCCGGGTGCGCCGCCGAGCTTGTCGACCGCCAGACCCGAATCGTCGGCGATACAGGGCATACCGCTCTCACGGCAGCCGCTCTCAGCCTTGAGCAGAGCGTTCTCTTCAAAGGTCGTGCCCGTCTCCTCGACGTCGGTCAGCTCAACGCCCGCCTCCTCGGCGAGCAGCACATTGATGCCGAGCGGCGAGAGGATGCGGTGAAGCTCGTCGCGCTTTTTCATATTATGGGTCGCTATGATGTAATCCATTCGCTCAATCCTCGTCGGTATCTTCCTCAAACAGACCCTCGGCGAACGCCTTGGGGTCGAACGGTCTGAGGTCGTCTATACCCTCGCCGACGCCGACGAACTTCACCGGCACCTTGAGGTCGTTCTTTATTGCGAGCACCACACCGCCCTTGGCGGTGCCGTCGAGCTTCGTGAGGATTATGCCCGTTATCTCGGCAACGTCCTTGAATTCCTTTGCCTGGTTGACCGCATTCTGACCCGTCGTGGCGTCGAGAACGAGGAATATCTCACGGTCGGCATAGGGAAGCTGACGGTCGATGACTCTGTATATCTTGGCAAGCTCATCCATAAGATTCTTCTTATTGTGGAGCCTGCCTGCTGTATCGCAGATGATAATGTCGGCGTTTCTCGCCTTGCCCGCGCTTATCGTGTCAAAGACAACGGCTGCGGGGTCGGCGCCCTCTTTGTGTTTGACGATATCGACGCCCGCGCGATCCGCCCATATCTCAAGCTGATCTATAGCGGCGGCTCTGAATGTGTCGGCAGCGCCGAGGATGACCTTTTTGCCCTCCTCTTTGAACATCGCAGCCATTTTGCCGATGGAGGTGGTCTTGCCGACGCCGTTGACGCCGATAACGAGTATCACGGACGGGATAGTGACCATATCAATGGTCTCGCCGCCGCTGAGCATATCGGCAACGATATTTTTTATCTCCTCCTTGACATCCTTTGCCCTGCGGAGATTCTTTTTGAACACTGCGTCGCGCAGCTTCTCGACTATCTCGGCGGAGGTATTTACGCCGACATCCGCCATGACGAGTATCTCTTCAAGCTCGTCATAGAATTCGTCGTCTATCTCGTTTTTGCCGTAAAGGGCGGCGTTGATCGCGCCGGACATATTGTCCCTCGTCTTTTTGAGACCCTTATTGAGTTTTTTGAAAAATCCCATATTTAACCTCGCTGTGAATTATGTATATATTATTGTATAGTTGTTTTTCCTTCTCTGACATTTTTCATTATATTCTCGACCGTTTTACGCATTGCGGGGTCACGGGCGACCGCTTCTGCGACCTTATCATAGGAATAGAGTATCGTCGTGCGGTCTCTGCCGCCGAAGAATACGCCGATCTCCTCCTGAGTGAGCCCGGTCACCTCCCTGACCGCATACACAGCCACCTGCCTCGCCTTTGCGGTCTTTGCGTCCCGCTTCATTGAAGAAATATCCTCCGCCGCAACGCCGAAGGTCCTGCCCGTTTCTTCGATTATCTTGTCAACGATAACTCCGACGGGGCGGCTGTCGCTCACGAAATCCCTCATCGCGCTCTCGACCATAGCTATGTTTATCGCGGAGCCTTCAAGATTGACAAGCGCGTTTATCTTCTTGACTACGCCCTCAAGCTGGCGGACGTTGGTCTTTATTTTCTCGGAAATATGCTCCACCACGTCGAGCGGCAGCTCAAGTCCGAGGGTCTGAGCCTTGCGCTGGATTATAGCCATTCTCGTCTCGATATCGGGCGCCTGGATGTCGGCTATCAGGCCCCACTCGAAGCGGGTCCTGAGCCTGTCGTTGAGCACCTCCATATCCTTGGGCGGGCGGTCGGAGGTCAGCACTATCTGCTTCTGCGCCTTATGCAGGGCGTCGAAGGTGTGGAAGAATTCCTCCTGAGTGGACGCTTTGCCGGCGATGAACTGGATATCGTCCACCAGCAGCACATCGCAGTTCCTGTATTGCTCGTGAATTGCCTCCATGTTGTGGTCACGGATGCCTGTGATTATCTGATTCATAAATCTCTCGCCGCCGGTGAAGATTATCTTGGCGTCGGGATTCTTCTCCTTGACGGCGTTGCTGATGGCGCAGAGCAAGTGGGTCTTGCCGAGACCGGAATCGCCGTAAATAAAGAGCGGGTTATATCTCACGACCGGCTCGTTTGCGACCGCAAGGGCTGCGGCGTGGGCAAATCTGTTGGACGGGCCGACCACAAAATTGTCAAATGTGCATTTCTCCTCCTCGTCGAGCAGCTCCTCCTCAGCTTCCTCGGAGCTCTCAGCGGAGGCCTGAGCCTCGGTGATGAAGTTCAGCTCCACATCGAAACCGACCGTCTCTCTGAACGCTTCGAGCAGCTCGTTGTAGCACTGCTGCCTGAGCACCTTCTGCGCCATTTCGCTCGCCACTATGTCGACAGCTCTGCCGTCAAAGCTCACAAGGCTCAGCGGGGTTATCCATACTTTGTATATCGGGGGCATGAGAGTTTCCCTCAGTTTCTCACAAACGCTTCCCCATATCTCATCTACAGAAGTCATTCTATTCCGTTCCTTTCTACACTCGGCTGCGTCCGTCGCGCAGCAAAACCTTTTACCTTTATTTGAAGTGATACATATTAAAGTATATCACACCTCCCCCTGCATTGCAAGATAAAACCGATTAAAATTAACTTAATTCAAAAAAATGTTGACATTCATGGGCAAGCTGTTATATAATGTGTATTCCGAGGGGTATTTTGCCCCCGATTACTCAGACGATGATCATTTTCGTATCACCACGGCTCGCTCGCCGAATACGCCGAATGATTGTTTATGGTTTTTACCGAAAAACTTCAACAATGAAACGGAGGTCAGAAAAATGAAAAGAACTTACCAGCCCAAGAAGCGTCATCGCAAGATGGAACACGGTTTCCGCAAGAGAATGGCTGACAGAAACGGCCGAAAGGTTCTCGCCCGCCGCAGAGCGAAGGGCAGAAAGCAGCTCACCTACTAATATCTGCGGGAGCTGATCCGTCATGTCCAAGCTCGTGACCTTAAAGCAAAACGTCGAATTCAACCACGCTTACAACAGGGGCAAGGTCAGGATCTCGCCTGCCCTCGTCACCTATGCAGTTAAGAGCCGTGGCAAAGGCTGCCGCGTCGGCGTGACCGCCGGCAAAAAGCTCGGCAGCGCAGTTGAGAGAAACAGATGCCGCCGCATCATCAAGGCGGCATTCTCCTCTGTCTTACCCCAATGCAGCGGAAATTGGGATATCGTCTTTGTGGCAAGGTTCAAAACAAAAAAACTTAAGAGCGGCGACCTGATCCCCGTTATGGTAAAGCATCTGACCGAAGCGGGAGTCATCGCGGGCGACGAACGGAGCAACGGCGTATGAAGAAGCTGTTGCTGCGCTTTATCCGCTTTTATCAGCGAAGGATATCTCCGCTGCTGCCGCCGATGTGCAGGTATTATCCGACCTGCTCGCAATACGCCGTTGAAGCCATAGAGACCCACGGAGCCTTCAAGGGCTTCTTTCTCACCGTCTTCAGGCTGATGAGATGCAACGTACTTTTTCCGGGCGGCTACGATCCGGTGCCGCCGAAGAAACACTCTCATCCGGAGGAAAAGAAATGACCTTTTTATACGAAACGTTGGGCGTGCCCTTCGGTTTTCTGCTTAAGCTCATCTATCAGAGCGTCGGCTTCCATAACTACGCCATCTCGATAATCCTGCTCACTCTTTTCTCAAGGCTTATCATGACTCCGTCAACAATAAGCCAGCAAAAGGGCATGGCCAAAACTCAGCGCCTGCAGCCCAAGATCCGCAGGATACAGGCAAAATTTGCCGGCGACCAGAGGCGCATTCAGGAGGAGACTTCCGCTCTTTACCAGCGCGAGGGCTATAACCCGATGAGTGCGGGCTGCGCTCCCATGGCAGTCCAGTTCCTCCTCCTCTTCGGGCTCATCGGAGCTATCTACTACCCCCTGAGCAACTTCCTCTTCATCAATGACACGGAGATAAAGCTGCTCACCGACGCCGTAGCCAAGCTCAACCTCGGCTCGGCCTCCAACACCTCTCACCTTGCAGAGCTGCTCGTTATCCAGCATATCGACAGCCTCCAGGGCATTGCAGGTGTATCACAAGCTACTTACGACGCCATCAAGGCGATCGACTTCAACTTCTTCGGTCTGTTTTCACTCGGCGATGTGCCCGCCAACTACAAGGATATCGGCGTCCACGGCGCCAAGGCCGTTGCCATTTGGATGATCCCGGCGTTCTCCTTCCTTTCTTCTCTTGCGTCGGGCATTTATTCACAGATAAAGCAGAAGCAGACCAATCCCTCAATGGCTAAAAACCCCGCAATGGGCTGTATGACCTTCGGTATGCCCATATTCTCTCTTTGGATAGTCGTCAAATATCCCGTCGGCATCGGCATCTACTGGATAGCCTCCAGTGTTTTCGGCCTGCTGTCGACAATTATCATAGGCCACTTATTCAGCCCCAAAAAGATGATAGCAAAGCTCATGGTCGACGAGACCGTCGAGCGCCGCTCGAGAGAGAACAATCTTAAACTCGTTGCAGCGGAAAAAGCCAAAACCAATTCATAATTTACACAGTTCAGGTGGTGAAATTTCTTGATCAAAGAAGCAATCGGTACCGGCGCAACTCTTGACGAAGCAAAAGAGGCTGCCCTCAAGGCTCTCGAAGCCCCTGAGGATGCAGATATCAAATATGAAGTCCTCGAAAGACCCCAGAAGAAGGTTCTCGGTCTTTTCGGCGGCTCCCCCGCCAAGGTAAAGGCGTGCTACGAATACGAGGAGGTCAAGGCCGACGATTTCACGGCTGCCAAGGCTTACCTCAACAACATCCTCGTCAATCTCGGCGTTAACGACGCGGAGATCGAGATCGAGGCCGACAGCGAGGACGTCCGCATCAACATCAGTTGCGGCGACGACTACGGCTCGGTCATCGGCAGGAGGGGCGAGACCCTCGACGCCATCCAGTATCTTACCCGCCTCGTTATCAACAGAGGCTCGGACGAATACAGAAGAGTATCCATCAATGTCGGCAATTACCGCGAGAAGAGAGAGAATACTCTCAGAGCCCTTGCCCGCAAGAATGCGGCTAAGGTCAGGAAGTACGGCAGGAACGTGGTGCTCGAGCCCATGAATCCCTATGAGCGCAGGATAATCCACACTACCGTTCAGGAGATCGAGGGCGTCACCTCTCACTCAGTCGGCAGCGACGGCGACCGCAAGGTCGTTATCACCCTTGAGGAGGGCGTCAAGCCCACCGGCGGCAGCGGCTACGGCAATCGCGGCAGAGGCGGCTACAATAAGGGCGGCTACGGCAACAGAGGCGGCTATAACAGAGGCAGAGGCAACGGCGGCAGGGGCAGAGGCGGCTACAACAACGACCGCAGCTCCGCTTCAAGCGAAAGCTCCGTCCCCGCCAGAGCCCCCCGCTCGGATTCCGCGGGCGCATCCCTCTACGGCAAAATCGAGATAAATAAATGATCTCACGCGGGTCGGTGCAAGGCGCATCGGCCCGTTTTTTGGTGTTGACATAGCGAAAAAGTTGTGATATACTTCTAAAGCAATGATAAATATTCATCCGCAAAGATAATGACGGAGACAGTAGCCCTTGCATTACCGTGCAAAGTGAGTCGGGAGCAGTGTGAACCCGGCGGCGGCGCAAAGGCGAATATCACTCCCGAATCGCAGACCGAAAGCCCGTCTGGCAAGTAGGCTCTGACGGCAGCCCGCCGTTATCGGGCAGGGCATGAATGTGCCGTGTGAACGGGTGGTCAACGAAGATATCTTCGTCCTGTTTAGGGCGGGGATTTTATTTTTTTTGCGGGAATTTTCATTGAGGTAATACCAAGCATTTATATAAATGGAGGAATTTGAAATGTACGAAAAAGTTTCGTCAAACTTTGATTTCGTAAGCCGTGAGAAGGCCGTCCTCGACTTCTGGAAGAAGAACGACATCTTTGAGAAGAGCATCGAGAACCGTGAGGGCTGCCCGACCTACACGTTTTACGACGGCCCGCCGACCGCAAACGGCAAGCCGCACATCGGTCACGTTCTGACCAGAGTTATCAAGGATATGATCCCCAGATACCGCACTATGAAGGGCTACATGGTGCCCCGTAAGGCGGGCTGGGATACCCACGGTCTGCCCGTCGAGCTTGAGGTCGAGAAGCTGCTCGGCATCAACGGCAAGGATCAGATAGAGAAATACGGCGTTGAGCCTTTCATCAAGCTCTGCAAAGAGAGCGTTTGGAAGTATAAGGGAATGTGGGAGGATTTCTCCAACACTGTCGGTTTCTGGGCCGATATGGAGCACCCCTACGTCACCTATCACAACAGCTATATCGAATCCGTCTGGTGGTCGCTCAAGGAGATATGGAATAAGGGACTGCTTTATAAAGGCTTCAAGATAGTCCCCGCTGCGGCACCCCCCTGTCCTCTCATGAGGTTGCTCAGGGCTACAAGGCCGTCAAGGAGCGCTCTGCAATAGTCCGCTTCAAGGTCAAGGGCGAGGACGCTTATTTCCTTGCGTGGACGACCACCCCCTGGACCCTGCCCTCCAACGTCGCCCTCTGCGTCAACCCCGACGAGACCTATTGCAAGGTCAAGGCGGCGGACGGCTATACTTATTATATAGCCGAAGCTCTTATGGATACCGTGCTCGGCTCGCTCGGCGATGAGGAGAACGGCGTCAAGGCCTATGAAGTGCTTGAGAGCTTCAAGGGCAAGGATCTTGAATACAAAGAATACGAGCCTCTCTTTGCCTGCGCCGGCGAATGCGCCGCAAAGCAGAATAAAAAAGCAAAGAGGGCGTGGGGGCGTCCTCTTTTATTGTTGCGAAAACAATGGAGGAAAGCAGGATGAACGGATTATTGAAGATCAATTATGAGACAGAACAGCCAAGTGTATCAGCGAGAGAGTTACATGAAGGTTTGGGAATCAACACGAAGTTTACAACATGGTTTGAGCGTATGTGTGAATACGGATTTAATAAAAATGCCGACGCATATCCTAAAAAGGCAAACGAGACCCGATATAAAACTTTTGAGACGCATGCGCATCTTTTTAGGGAGCATAATTCAGACCATCCCAGCAAGGCTATAGGCCAAATCAAAAAGGCCATGTATAACCCCGAAATGGGGCGCATTGAAATGGCTGCCTGGGTAAATATTAAAAAGGCCGCTGAAGAATATGAAAAGGCAAGGTCCGGAGAGACGCTTAGCAGCTCGCTAGGGTGTCATATCCCGTTTGACAGGGACAACATATCCGGAAAGCTTAGCAAAACCCCCAGAGAATATGAGCCTTGGATGCGTTCGCGGCCCGGGCAGTATATAGACGAATGGGATGGCAGGCCTATTCATAAATACGCTTTTGTGTTTAACGATGAGCCTACATATTTTGACCTGTCTATTGTAGCTAAACCGGCAGAGCGCATAGCCCATTATCTGGAATACAGATTTAATAACGACGAGGAGGCGAATAAGTTAATTAAAGCGGCGTCTGAGGGCCGCGCCTGCATACCGTCAGCCCTGCTTCCCGAGCTGGAGAACATTAAATTCAGCAATGCCAAAAAGCTGCCTTTTGGCAAACAGGCATTGTTAACCAAACTGGCTAAGCTGGAAAATGAATTTATCAACGTAATCACCGGTAAAGACCGGTCCAATACGTTGACGCACGCTTATATGAAGCATGCTGCGCTTAACAGCTTTTTCCGTCCCGAATCTTCTACGGCAATAAAATTTCGCCAAAAATTGGCAGCTTTAAAGTCTGTGCGCCCGGAAACCTTGTTTAGGGAAT
>OIXH01003303.1_pt1 | contig 14563 bp, 14 predicted proteins | sample 1587741 | NCBI WGS metagenome assembly OIXH01 (sample SAMEA3888916, study PRJEB22519) | human gut metagenome | biome: human gut; feature: human-associated habitat; material: faeces | place: Denmark | collected 2011 | reverse complement strand
TTTTCAGCGTGGCGCTTTTGCGACTTATTTGTACCCGTGGTATTTCTGCCGCGGTTATTTGCGTTTTTGGAGGTATAAAATGAAGAAAAAGGTAACCTATATCATAGCTGCGACAGTCGTTGTCGCCGTTATGATTACTGCCGCCGTTACCGGCGCGCAGGTCAACAGCTTTTGGGCGCTTGTTCCGCCGGTGATCGCCATCGGACTTGCCCTCGTGACAAAGGAGGTTTACTCCTCCCTCTTTATCGGTATCGTTTCCGGCGCGCTGATTTTGTCACAGTTTTCGTTCACCGGTATGATGGACGCACTTATCGCCTTTGATGTAAACGAGGATGTATCGGTAGGACTTATCAATTCAGTCTCCGGTACTGCCGGTATATTCATCTTCTTGGTTGAGCTCGGCATCATAGTAGCGATAATCAATAAGGCGGGCGGTTCCCGAGCATTCGGTGATTGGGCGGCTCGCAATATCAAGTCGCGTACAGGAGCAATGCTCGCTACGTTCGTTCTCGGTGTGCTGATTTTCATCGACGACTACTTCAATTGTCTGACAGTCGGCTCGGTAATGCGCCCCGTAACCGATAAGCATAAGATTTCGCGTGCAAAGCTGGCTTACCTCATCGACGCTACCGCTGCACCTGTTTGCATGATCGCACCGGTATCGTCCTGGGCTGCTGCCGTGTCAAAGTTTTCGGAAGGAACCGGTTATTCCGGCATTGAACTGTTTGTAAAGGCAATTCCGTACAATTTCTATTCGCTGCTCACTCTCGTGTTCATTATCGGAATTTCGGTTATGAAATTTGATTACGGCCCCATGCGCCTGCATGAAATGAATGCACAGCTCAAGGGCGACCTGTACACTTGCGGTGATAAAAATGAGGTTCCGGAGGTCGAACCTTCCTCAAAGGGCAAGGTCATCGATCTTATCCTGCCGGTTGTAATACTGATTGTCTGCTGCGTAATTGCTTTGCTTTATGTCGGAAACGGCGGCGATTTCTCGGTAAGCATCGTTGACGCATTCGGCGACACCGACGCAACGGTAGGTTTGCCGTGGGGCGGCATAATTGCATTGGTACTCATTGTTGTTTATATGCTGCTGCGCCGCTTGGTCAGCTTTACCGAATCAATGGAATGTGTGCCGCAGGGCTTCATCGCCATGGTACCCGCCATACTCATACTTACATTCGCAACAACACTTAAGGATATGACCGGCGCACTCGGCGCCAAGGAGTTTGTAGCCGGACTTATGGAAGGTGCGGCTGCCGAGCTGTCTATGCTCTTGCCGGCGGTTATCTTCCTTGTCGCCTGCTTCCTTGCGTTTGCCACCGGTACATCTTGGGGTACTTTCGGTATACTTATCCCGATCGTATTGAGCATATTCCCCGAGGGTGAACTGATGATAATCGGCATGTCGGCGTGCCTTGCAGGCGCCGTGTGCGGCGACCACTGCTCACCCATTTCCGATACGACCATCATGTCGTCGGCGGGCGGTCAGTGCAACCATATCAACCACGTTTCGACTCAGCTTCCGTACGCTATCAGCGTTGCCGCAATATCCTTTGTGATGTACATAGTTTCCGGCTTTGTTCAGAACGTGTGGATCTGTCTGCCGCTCGGCGTTGTTGTTACGATCGGATTCCTGTTTGTTATGAAGGCGATTACAAAGTCAAAGAATAAAGAAGCGGCGTAATTTATGCGCTGCTTGTTATCAGAACGGCAAGCGGTATTTTGCCGCAGCAAAAGCTGAATAATAAATGCGATATAAAAACTAAGGTGGGGGCTTTGCCCCCACCTTAGTTTGCATTTTTTGCCGTTGCTTTTGCCTGAGCCTTTGCCGTTGCGTTTAATTGATTTTTTGTTTTTTCTTTCCCTGTATAATCGAAGAGTCGATTTCTCATTGTTGACGGCTTTCGGTGAAAAATGCACGGTAAATAATACATACTGTTAAAAAATGCGATAATCGCACTAAAAAACACAATATTCTCCGTATGACGACGACAAAAACAATTGAAAAAGAAACGCCTATGTGTTATGATAAAATAAATATAAATATACTCGTGCGTATTGGAGGTATTCTCTGTGTACTATCGCATGATGAAAAAAAGATTGGAATATACGATGCTTGCCGGCATCCTTATTAACGCGCTGACAATGTTTTTGCCGCTTGTCAACGTGACGCTGGTATCTGATTTTAAGCGTTATACCGAGGGCTACAGCATCGGTTACATCTTTCGGCTGCTGATTCCGTGCGTGTTTAACGGCGGAGCCGGCGCGCTCAGCAATCCGAGCGTTGCGCTGATGGCGGTTATGCTCATGTATGTCGTTTGCTGGATTGCAGGGGTTTTTACGACCATTCTTGTGATAAAAAGTATGCGCTCCGATCGAGTTAACATATTCCGTACAGTTGCCGTTTCGGTTTTTGAGGCGCTCAGCGCCCTGTTCATGCTTGTTTTCAGCGCCCAGATGAAGTCTTTTGCCGTCAGCATTGCCGTTGAGCCGTTTAAAGGTCATGTTAAAAGTTCTTCGGTTATTGTCGGCACGGTAGCGGCTCTTATCGTACTGCTTCTTGCGTTTGTAAATGTTTTCATGCTTATCGGTATAATCCGCAAAGGCGGTCAGTATGACGAGATTGACGAACAGGAGCATGAGCCTGAACGCCGCCCGTCAGAGCAGCGCCGTCCTGCCCGTACGATCGGCTATGACCGCTATGAGGAGCGCCACGGCGATCCCCGCCGCTCCGCGCCCCGTCGTCCGGACACGGCACCGCATAATTACGACCGATACGGCCCCGCCGCGCCTGCACCGCGCACTCAATCGGGTGACCGCATTCAGTCACAAAGCCAGCGCGCGTACGGCAATACCGGCGTTATAGATCGCTACAATTTGCCTCGCCAGACCACTCAGCCTATTAACAGGCCCGTCGGTCGTCCGCAGCAGCCGACCTCTCAGCGCCCGTCCGCACCTGCCGATCGCCGTCCGCAGTCGCAGTCGTCAGCCAGACCGATTATATGCCCGTCGTGCGGTGCTCGCTGCCGCAGCGGCTCGCGTTTTTGCAATATTTGCGGCGAGCGGTTTGATTCCCGTCCCGCGTCAAGGACTACCTGCTCCGGATGCGGCGCGAAGATAAGCGAAAATGACGTGTTTTGCCCGACATGCGGCGCAATAATTAAATAAATAATAAAATTGTTCAAATCACCGGTTATTTCACCGGCAAGAGGTGAGTTGTTTTTATGAGTAAGAAGATTTTCAACGGGATAAGCACCCTTTCGGTCATTACCAGCACTGCCGACCGTGAAGATTGCGGCAACTGCTGCATTTACCGTGTTGACGAGGCAGCAGCAAAGGCTGTCGCCGGCGTTTGCGAGGGCTGCACCGATTACGCTGATGTGAGATATCCTGAGTTTGACGATCAGAGCGGCGCTTTTATCGGTTCGCGTATAAGTGCGGCGGGCGTGCTTAGCTGGTTTACCGCCGAGCGCTGCCTTTTTAACGACAGCGACGCGGAGCGTCTGCACTCGTCCATTGACGTGTTTATGCGAAAGGCAAAGCGTCGTCTGGACTACGAAGGAAAGCCGATTTTTAAGAAAAAAGCGCGCACTTTTGCTTCATCTGCGGCTGTCATTGCGGTCGACTACGCCTCCGATTCGAAAGTTGAGTGCGAGTTTCTTTGGGCGGGAAATAACCGTGGGTATGTGCTTGATACCTACGGACTTTGTCAGATCACCGATGACGATGTTTCCGCACCGAAAAATGCACTGCGTACGCGCGTGCGCGGCGAGCGGCTTGCCAATGCGATAAACGCCGATACCGACTACAATATTAATTTTCGCCGCATAAACGTAAATGAGCCGATGATGCTGATTTCATCGACGGTCGCCGGATTTGACGACTTTTCAAGCCCGATGGAATTTGAGTATGCAATACTTTACGCATTGATTAAAGCGTCGAATATCGCTGACTGGGAAACGAGGCTTAAGTCGATAATACGCGAGTATACCGAAAACGATTTCTCCATGACCGTAATGTCTGTCGGTTTTACTGATTTTAATCAGATGAAGGCATATTATGAACCGCGTGTCAGACAGCTTATCGAGCAGTACATCCGCCCGCTTAACGCCGCCCGTTCGGGCGAGTCGAGTATCAGCCCAGAGGAGCTGTGGCGCGAGTACAAAAACGGTTATTACAGATAAAAAGGGAGGACACCAAATGTTCTGCAAAAATTGCGGACGCGATATCACACCGTCCGAAAGTAAATGCCCGTTTTGCGCCGCGCCGAGCGGTTTTCCCGCCGGAATGAACGGCGACAGCCCGATCCCCGCAGTGTCTGACGCCGAGCAGATCATCGGTACAGCCGCCGCGGACGCATTGTTGACAGGCAGCATTGTTGCATCTAATCGCTCAAGCCGCACAAACGGAGTCAGAAACCAGGCGGAGAGATACGAGGCGCCGACAGATGAAAATGCAAATGTAAATAATGACTACGGCAATTTTGAACCCGAAAACGACTCAGGCAGCAACTTCTTTAACATTGAAAACGAGCAGGTCGACAGCTACTTTGATGCTGCCGATAACGCGCCCGCTGACGATGATTACGGTGCTGTTAATAACGCGGCGGATAAAGAGTCTTTTGCAGGCGGTTTTCAGGGCGCTGATGAATATGCCGACGAGGATAATTACGAATATGACGAGGATTATGTCATTTCCGACAAGCCGGTACGACAGGCCTCCGACCACAGTGCTCGCAGTTATGATGCTCCCCAACGCGATAATTACGGCCGTGACGGATACTCACGCGATATGGGTTATGATGACCTGGACGATAATTACGGCCGTCCGCTGAAGCATCGAGTCGGCGATTATGTGAACTCATTTGATAAAAAGCGGATTTTGCCTATTGCCGCCGTTGCAGAGGCTGTCATAATTCTGATCTTGATAATTGTGCTGATCGCACGCTGCGGCGCCGGTAACGGTGACGCGGGTATAGGCACATCGTCGAATTCATCCGATGCGATGACGAGTGATATTACAAGCAGCGATGATATTTCAAACAACGGAACGGGATCGTTTGATATCACATCATTCGTATATCAGCCGCCCAGCCGCTCATCTGAGACGCCGACATCTACGCCGTCCAGTCGACCGTCCGAACCCACGACTTCAGAGCTGCCCAGTCACCCCTCTGAGCCGTCGACCTCAACGCCTTCCAGTAACACTTCGACTTCCGAAACGACAAATACCAGCACCCCCGAACCGGAACCGGAAGAATAGTATGTACGGTAAAGGCGACTATGCCATAACAAAAAGCGGATGACCTGCAACGGGTCATCCGCTTTTTAGTCGGTATGCAGTATGTGACGCGCTTTCACACGGCTTTTAACATGATAAAGTTTGATGTTGAATATCAGCCGCGTGTTTGTTAAAATTATAGTTGAAAAGATGTACGTATAACGCACGAAAACACTTGGCGCGGCGAAGCTGAAATCGTATTTGGCGCGGCAGACACTAAAGTGGTAAACAGCTGCCTGTTTACAGATAAACGCATTTATATGCCGCGTAAGCGTTAAAAACAAGAAAAGGAACTATTAAAACTATGGATATTAAAAACATTTTATCTCATGTTGATCACACGCTGCTCGCACCCACGGCGACTTGGGAAGAAATACGCGCAATATGCGATGACGGCATAGCCTATCAAACTGCATCGGTCTGCATACCTGCGTCTTACGTTGCCGCTGCGAAGGAATACGTCGGCGATCGTCTGAAAATATGCACTGTGATCGGTTTTCCGAATGGGTACAGCACCACCGCTGTCAAGTGCTTCGAGACGGCCGACGCGGTCATGAACGGTGCCGACGAGATAGACATGGTGATAAATCTCGGATGGCTCAAGGATAAGCGGTACGACGATCTGCTGGCTGAGATAAAAGCGGTCAAGGCGGCGTGCAGCGGCCGCCTGCTGAAAGTTATCATAGAGACCTGCCTGTTGAATGACGATGAAAAGATCAAAATGTGCGAGATCGTGTCGGCTTCCGGCGCGGATTATATCAAGACATCGACAGGTTTTTCGACAGGCGGAGCGACAAAGCATGATATAGCCGTTTTCGCGGCAAATGTTGAACCTCATCTGAAAATAAAAGCGGCGGGCGGTATTTCGTCGCTTGAGGACGCGCAGGAATTTATTGATCTCGGCGCATCACGTCTCGGCACCAGCCGCATAGTAAAGATAGTAAAAGCGAATAATATGTGATGTGGAGAAAATAAGCTCCGCACAAATTTACAACGAACCGAAAAAGCGGACGCAAAAGTCCGCGCGTGGTAATGATAACGACATATACTTACAAGGAGGAATGTATAATGTCCGAACTTTATCCGACGCCGCATATTAACGCGACGCCTGACGATTTCGCCGAAACCGTGCTGATGCCGGGCGATCCGCTGCGTGCAAAATTCATCGCGGAAAACTTCCTGACCGACGCACGGCTGGTTAACAATGTGCGCGGTATACACGGCTATACAGGCGCATATGACGGTAAACGAATTTCGGTCATGGCGAGCGGAATGGGAATGCCGTCCATCGGCATCTATTCATACGAGCTGTACAACTTTTTCGGTGTAAAGAATATCATGCGGATTGGTTCGGCAGGGGCGATATCGCCCGATATTCGCGTGCGCGACATCGTTATCGGTATGGGCGCCTGTACCAACTCCTCCTTTGCCCGACAGTATCGCCTGCCCGGCACGTTTGCACCGATATGCAGCTATGAAATGCTGCGTGCATGTACCGAGACTGCCGAACAAATGGGATGCCGTTTTCACGTCGGCAATCTGTTGTCATCCGACACATTTTATAATGATGAGGACGGCATCGACGACAGCCAAAAATCGTCGGCGCTGTGGAGCAAAATGGGCGTAATGGCGATCGAAATGGAAGCGGCGGCGCTTTACATGAACGCGGCGCGCTGCGGCAAAAACGCACTGGCGATATGCACCGTTTCCGATCATATTCTGACCGGTGAGGCAACCACCGCAGAGGAGCGCCAAAACTCGTTTACCGAGATGATGGAGCTTGCGCTGAAAACGGCGGTAAAGCTCGGCTGACCGAGACGGAAAGGAGCAAACTATGAAAACAAAACGAGTGTTTTTGATTGTTCTTGATTCATGCGGCGTGGGACAGATGCCCGACGCCGCCGACTTCGGCGACCATGACTGTAATACACTGCGGCGGATTGCGGGTTCACCCGAATTTCACTGCGAAAATATGCGTAAAATGGGGCTTGGCAACATTGACGGACTGGATTTTATCGGCACTGTTAATGATCCTGCCGCCGCTGTCGCGCGCATGAGCGAACGCTCGGCGGGAAAGGACACGACCACCGGTCACTGGGAGATCGCCGGTATCATTTCGCGCTCGCCGATGCCCACCTATCCGAACGGATTTCCACACGAGATACTGGATGAGTTTTCGCGCAGAACAGGCAGAGGAGTTCTGTGCAACCGACCCTATTCGGGGACCGAGGTAATTAAGGCATACGGAAAACAGCACATGGAGAGCGGCGATCTGATCGTATATACCTCCGCCGACAGCGTTTTCCAGATTGCGGCTCATGAGGATGTCGTGCCGCTCGAAAAGCTGTATGAATATTGCCGCATTGCACGCGATATACTGCGCGGTGACAATGCCGTCGGACGGGTAATTGCACGCCCGTTTACCGGCAGTTATCCCGACTTTTACCGCACAGCGAACCGCCGTGATTTTTCCCTTCAACCGCCGTCAAGGACACTGCTTGACGCGGTCAGCGACGCCGGAATGACCGTTTTGGCGGTGGGCAAGATCAGCGATATTTTTGCAGGCCGCGGCGTGACCGAAAAGGTGGTTACCCACTCCAACACAGAGGGCATGAATGCGGCGCTCGATGCCGTAAAACGCGATTTTCACGGTCTGTGCTTTGTCAATTTGGTCGATTTTGATATGCTTTACGGTCACCGTCAGGATATCAACGGCTATGCCGCCGCATTCGCCGAATTCGACCGTTGGCTGCCGTCATTCGTCGCCGAAATGCGAGCCGACGACGTGCTGATGATAACTGCCGATCACGGCTGTGATCCCGGCGACGACAGCACCGACCATACGCGTGAGTACACGCCGCTTATCATATACGGCGACGCCGTGAAACCGGTGGTACTTGGCACACGTCCGACATTTGCCGATATCGGCGCTACGGTCGCCGATTGTCTCGGCATTGAATTTCGCGGTGAAGGTTCGAGTTTGTGCAATGAAATTGAGAAAGGGTGAGCCGATATTATGACCGAAAAAGAACTGTGCGCCCTTGCAATACAGGCGATGAAACGCGCGTATGCGCCATATTCGGGCTACACGGTCGGAGCGGCGCTGCTTGCCGCCTCCGGCAAGGTGCATATCGGCTGTAATATCGAAAACGCATCTTACACGCCGACAGTTTGCGCCGAGCGTGTAGCTATTTTTAAAGCGGTCAGCGAGGGCGAGCGTGACTTTGTTATGCTGGCTGTTGCCGGCGGTCCGAACGGGCGGCTTCGCGGAGCAGCGCCGCCGTGCGGCGTTTGCCGTCAGGTCGCGGCGGAATTTTGCGGAACGGATTTCCCCGTTTTGGTCGTCACCGGTGAGGACAGCTTTGAGCGGTTTACCCTTAATGAGCTGCTGCCCAGATCATTCGGACCGATCAATTTGGAAAAATAAGCGGCGAGCGATCTATCAGAGAGATTGCTGACATGATCTGCGGCAAAGCGCCGCAAAATAAGGAGCGTTTTTTGAGCAATGAGAATGTATGACATTATACAAAAAAAGCGCGACGGCGGCGAACTGACCGCCGCTGAAATCGAATTTTTCATCAGTGGATATACCCGTGGCGATATACCCGATTATCAGGCGTCCGCGCTGATGATGGCGATATACTTTCGCGGAATGAGCGACCGCGAGACGGTTATGCTGACCGAAAGTATGGCTCGTTCGGGCGATAGAGTAGATCTGTCGCGCTTTGGGCAGATGTCGGTCGATAAGCACAGTACCGGCGGCGTCGGAGACAAGACGTCACTGATAGTGGCGCCGATAGTTGCATCGCTCGGCGGCAAGGTGACCAAAATGTCCGGCAGAGGACTTGGGCACACCGGCGGTACGGTCGATAAGCTGGAGTCGATTCCCGGCTACCGTACGAATATACCCACCGATCGGTTTCTTGAACAGGTCGAGCGCGTCGGAATGGCGATCATCGGTCAAAGCGGCAATCTGACTCCTGCCGACAAAAAGCTGTACGCACTGCGTGACGTTACGGCGACGGTGGACAGTATTCCGCTCATTACATCCAGCATCATGAGCAAAAAGCTGGCCGCAGGGTCACATTCGATAGTGCTTGATGTAAAGGTGGGCAGCGGAGCGTTTATGAAAACGGTCGCCGATGCCGAAAAGCTTGCCCGTGAAATGGTCGACATCGGTAAGAAATGCGGCCGCAAAACTGCGGCTTTGCTGACCGATATGGATACGCCGCTCGGTCGCGCAGTCGGCAATTCACTGGAGGTCGCCGAAGCGGTCGCAGTGCTCAAGTGTGAGTCACGGGGGGAACTGCGCGATATTTGTGTGGAGCTTGCGACGGCAATGATATCTTTGGTTCACGGCATTTCGCCCGAACAGGCGCGCGAAAGGGTAGTGCAGTCGCTCGATTCGGGAGCGGCGTTTGAAAAAATGCGCGAATGGATAGCGGCGCAGGGCGGAGATGTCCGCTACATTGACGATACATCGCTGTTTGGGCGCGCCCGTTACGAGGCGGCGGTGAAATGTACTGATTCGGGTTATGTTACCGCAATCAACGCCGAGAGCATCGGTGCGGCGGCGGTCATTCTCGGCGCCGGCAGAGCGTCAAAGGACGATAAGATCGACCACAGTGCCGGAATAATTATCGGCAAAAGCGTCGGCGATACCGTCAGTGCAGGAGACATTCTGTGTACGATATACACCAATCGTGAAGAAACCGTTGCCGAAGCAACGGAGCGTTGCCTGTCGGCGTTTACAGTCGGTAACACAGCTCCTGTTCGTAAACCGCTTGTATACGAAACTGTGTGGTAAATACGTACGATTTGCCGTTGCCGAATTTTATATTAAGCGTATATAAAAATCAATAATAACAGAAAACAGGACTTGCCTTATATAATGGCAAGTCCTGTTTTAATATAATGATCTTATCAATCGAGAGTTTTTGCAATTTCTTTGATATATTCCTTAAACTGACCGCTGATCTCGGGGTGCTTGAGTGCCACCTCGACCTGTGCTTTCATAATGCCGAATTTGTTGCCCATGTCGTAGCGTGTGCCTTCAAATTCAATTCCCATCATGCCCGTTGTGCGTGAAAGCGTCGCCATGGCGTCGGTGAGCTGTATCTCGCCGTTTGTCCCGGGAGCGGTTTGCTCCAAAATATCGAATATTTCAGGCGGCAGAATACAGCGGCCGAGTATTGCGTAAAGGGACATTATCTGCTCATCGGTCGGCTTTTCCACCATGTCGAATATCTCGAATACATGGAGAAATTTGCCCATATCGACCACTGGCTCCAACCCCAGCGAGCAGTATTTTTTGATTTGTTCGCGTGAGCACGGCTTTATGCCGGCGACTCCCTTGCCGTAGTTGTCGTACACCTCGCAAAGCTGCTTTGTGACCGGCTTTTCACTGATTATAACGTCGTCGCCGTAAAGTACCGCAAACGGCTCATTGCCGATGAATGATCGCGCCTGAAGCACAGCATGACCGAGACCTTTAGTTTCCTTTTGACGCAAAAAGTATATATTTGCCATGTGCGCGAGCTGTGACAGCTCGTCGGCAGTGTCGTTTCTGCCCTTTGCACGCAGATTGCTTTCCAGCTCAAACGAGTGGTCGAAGTGATCCTCGATAACGTTTTTGCCGCGGTTTGTGATTATCAGAATGTCGGTAATGCCGGAGTTGACCGCCTCCTCGACGATGTACTGGATCGCGGGCTTGTCAACAATCGGAAGCATTTCCTTGGGGAGCGCTTTTGAAGCCGGAAGTACACGTGTGCCCAGTCCGGCGGCGGGGATAACAGCTTTTTTTATTGCCATTTCACAGGTCTCCTTTAAAAATACAGTATTGGGCATTGCAAATAATCGTGATATAAATTTATCGGCCTATACAATTGCCGACATTGAGTAAAATGCGGACATTGCGAAAAGTGATACAAGGGTCAGCACAAGCAAAACGACCCAAAGTGTATTGCGTGTTCCGCCGCGGCGAATAAGCTCGCTTCTGTACTCCTGTTCATTTAGCGCAACGATAGATTTTATTTGCTTAACAGCATGACTTTTATAAGCAGAATTTACAAAAAGTCCGCAACCTATGCCGATAGCAAGAGAGGTTACATTGTAGATGTTTGCGAGCACGCCGGCGATCGGCTTGCTTTCAAGTGCAGCGTTGAGCAGCGCGCTGAAATTCGGTATTGACATATCGGACATTGATGATGACTTCATCAGTTCCATAACGGCGTCAAACGTGAAATACAGATAGGCCCCCTGTATAGCCGACGCGATTATGAAAAGTGCTATACCTGCCTTGTTCATGCGCTTTTGCATAAGCCAAAAGGCGGCGAAAAGCGGACTGACGAACAGGCACATAAACATTACCAGCCAGTTGACCGAAATGGACGAACCGGATATCTCCATTCGCATGAATTTCGGCAGATATTTTGCTCTGTCTTTGCCGAGAAACAGTGCAACATCGTCTACGCGTACGCCGTCAATATTGTCAACGGCGTACTGCTGCTGACAAGCGTTCCCATAGCCCGTATTGCCATAAACAGGCTGAGATACTGGATTGTCACCCTCCAGCGGAGTACCGCAGTTTTTACAAAAGATGTAATCGGGTTGATTTGCCGTTCCGCAGCGGCGGCAAATGCGGTAGTTCATTCAGCTCGCCTCCGTTTTACTGTATACCGCCGCTCATAAGGGACATGAGCAGCTCAAATATTATTATTGCAGCCTGATAGAGAACCATTACCGACGGATAGAAAAACAGTAACGCCAGCCAGTGGTTGACTCCGCCGCGCTCGGCAAGCTCGGCAGCCGTATCTTCGATCTCGTCGTCGTTCTTTATTTCATTAACTTTCTCAAATACGCGCTTTTTATACCACGCGTCACCGAAAAGTCCGCTTATTACACGTCCGGTTATATCGACAGCGATGCCGATTCCGAACAATAACCATACCCATCCGCTGATCGAATTGAATGCGGCGATTATATCGGCTCTCGAAATGGCGATTCCGACAGGCAGGCTGCCGATATATGAGTTGAACGCAAAAATCATCGGACTGATAAGACACAGCGACGATACGACCAGAGCCAGCAAAACTATTGCAACCACATAATTTTTGCGGTATATATTCCATGCCGCAGGGAATAGGAATGCCGACCAGTTCCAGCCGACCTTTTTCTTGTGCTCCTCCATACGGGCGAAAAGCGGAATATACCGCCGTGTGTTTATTCGAACGAAATTGGCAAGCTCGCCTGCTTCGCAGTCACCGATTTTTGTGCTTTTGTCGATGCCGCCGAGCGGATCGAAATTAAATCCTACCGGCATCCCGTTAAAACCGCCGGGGAAATAGGTTTGGTTGTCGTCCGATTCGGCACTGTTGCTGCTTTTTCCGAACATATTGCCGCAGTAGGGGCAAAAAAGCGTGTCGGAGCTGCTTATTTTTCCGCAGTGGGGACAGGTGTGTCCTACGCGGTCGCGCGGTATATCGTCATTTGCCTCGGCTTTATCCTCCAGATGCGGGTCATACTGCTTGTCCGTTCCGTGCAAATGTTCAAGCGCGCAGTGACCGCACGATTTGTAACAATCGGCGTGATGAGGCGCACCGCATATCGGACAGTAAACTACCTCGTCGTCGTCAAAGAGGATACTTTTGCAAAAGGCGCAATGTTTGTTGTTTTCAATCATAAAAAGGGACTCCTTTTTGTCAATCCTTTTCGGTCACATGCTCCAATCCGAGCGAAAAAATGTCGTGAACGTGACTGTCGGCAAGCGAGTAATAGACCGTTTTGCCGTCGCGCCGCGAGCGAACGAGACCGGAGGAGCGCAGCAGCCGAAGCTGATGTGAGATCGCCGACTGTCCCATGCTGAGCAGTTCCGCGATGTCGCCTACACACATTTCGCCGTCAAGCAGGACGCAAAGAATGCTGACTCGTGTAGAGTCGCCGAACATCTTGTAAAGCTCGGCAAGATCGTACAGCGTCTCCTGCTGTGGCATTTTATCACGAACGGAAGCTATCCGTTCGGCACCGCAGTTCTTTTCACTCATTTTATTATCTCCCTCTTTCGGTCAAATTACCGTTGTGACGATCCACGGTATCAGGTACAGGACAATTGCCATTATCAGTCCGGCGGCGAGGACGCCGAGTGCGATGGCGGGCAACGCTTTTTTCATGCGCATATTTGCCACGTTGGCCACCAGAGCACCTGTCCATGCACCTGTGCCCGGTAGAGGTATCGCCACGAGAATAAACAGTCCCCACATCTCGTATTTGCCCAGTGAACTGCACTTTTTATCAGCGCGTTCAAGCAGACGGTCGACTACCGGACCGAGACGTGGTATTTTCTTCATCCAGTCAAAGATTTTTCGTATGAACAAAAGTATGAACGGTATAGGCAACATATTGCCGATAAAGCCAATACCTAAAGCGTACAGCCAGTTGAGGTCATACGCACGCGCGGCAATCAGTGCGCCGCGTATTTCGGACACCGGAATGATCGACAGCAGCGCTACTACCATCTCGGGTGTAAAGAATTGTTCCAAAAATGATTTGATTGCGTCCTGCACCGGTTATCTCCTTAAATTATCAAGAATAGTTTACTATATCTACGCCCGTGTAAAAGTGCTTAAGTATTTCCTTGTAGGTATATCCAAGTCTCGCGTAGCAGTCTGCACCGACCTGACTCATTCCGACGCCGTGACCCCATCCGCGAACAGTAAAGGTAAATTCATGCTTTGTGCTGTTGTACGATACTGTGAACGCGGGTGAGCGCATACCGAACGTCTTATACATTTTGTTACCGACGACCTTTTTCATACCGCCGTAGTTGACATATGCGACGTATGTGTTATTTTCGTCGTATGTAAGCTGGAACCACTGATTTCGGCCAGTGACTGTGGTGATGTCGATGTCGTATTTGTTTTTTATTCTCTTCGCTACCTCGTCATCGCTCAGAGTAACGGTCGTTTTAAATTTTTTGTTGGACGCCTCGTACGGAGACTCGACAGCTTTCAGGTAGCTGATCGAGCTGCCCCATATTGTTTTTGCGTCGGCGGAATAGCCGCCCGACATTGCGCTGTAAACAGCGTCGATGGTTTTTCCGTTGTATTTTATGATTTGGCCTATGACCGACTGTACGGCTGCCTGAATGTATATCGACGGTGTGGTCATAGGAGCGGATACGGGTGTTTTCTCGTTTAGTCCGCCGTGATAGACGATATAGGTAAAGGTGGCGACAGCCTGTGCTTTAAGCGCTTCAAGTGCAAAGTCATCGCTCATTTCC
>OIXH01003301.1_pt1 | contig 14566 bp, 11 predicted proteins | sample 1587741 | NCBI WGS metagenome assembly OIXH01 (sample SAMEA3888916, study PRJEB22519) | human gut metagenome | biome: human gut; feature: human-associated habitat; material: faeces | place: Denmark | collected 2011 | reverse complement strand
GTTCATCATCAGGGTGAACAGCGTCTCGTTGGTGTTCCACTTGGCCTTGAAGAAGCCGGGCAGGAAGCCCCACAGAGCGCCTGCGGCCAGGGACGCGACGGTCATGACCACCAGCAGCAGCCAGTTGGGCATCTTGCCGCCCAGGCAGATCATGCAGGTGGTGGAGGCCAGACAGCCGATGAGGACCTGGCCCTCGGCGCCGATGTTCCAGAAGCGCATCTTGAAGGCGGGGGTCACCGCCAGGGAGATGCCCAGCAGAATGGCCACGTTTTCCCAGGTGGTCCAGCTCTTGCGGGCGGTGCCGAAGGCGCCCTTGAGGATGGTGCCGTAAATGCTCAGGGGATTTTCGCCGGTGAGGATGGTGGTGACCAGTGCGCACACCACCAGCGCCAGGATGATGGCGCCGCCCCGGATGGCCACGTTGGTGTACCACGGCAGGGTGTCCCGCTTGGAAATGTGGAACAGGGATTTCTTATTCATCCGCTTTGCCTCCTTTGTTCACCAGCGTCATCAGCGCGCCGACCTGGTGCTTGTCAGTGGTCCGGGCGTCTACCACGCCGGAGACCTGACCGCCGCACAGAACCACGATCCGGTCGCACAGCTCCAGCAGCACGTCCAGATCCTCGCCCACATACACCACGGCCACGCCCTTCATCTTCTGCTCGGTCAGCAGATTATAAATGGTATAGGAAGTGTTGATGTCCAGGCCGCGGACGGCGTAGGCCGTCATCAGTACGGCGGGCTGCTGGGCGATCTCGCGGCCCACCAGGACCTTCTGCACGTTGCCGCCGGACATGCGGCGCACGGGGAAGCTGGTGCTGGGGGTCACCACCTCCAGCTCCTGCCAGATGCGGTTGGCCAGGGCCTCGGGGTCCTTGCGGTCCAGGAAGATGCCGCCGCCCTTCCGCCAGGAGCGCAGCATCATGTTGCCGGTCATGCCCATGGAGCCCACCAGGCCCATACCCAGGCGGTCCTCCGGGACGAAGGACATGGCGATGCCGCTCTTGCGGATGGCCATGGGGCTCAGGCCCACCAGCTCCTTGGGCTGGTCATTATCGGGATTATAATAGGTGACGGAGCCGGAGGCCACAGGATACAGGCCCGCAATGGACTCCAGCAGCTCCCGCTGGCCGGAGCCGGCGATACCGGCAATGCCCAGCACCTCGCCGGCGTTGACGGTGAAGGTCACGTCGTCCAGGCGCTTGACGCCCATCTCGTCAAAGACCGTCAGGCCCTTGATGTCCAGCCGAGGCTTCACGTTCACGGGGGTGGGGCGGTCGATGTTCAGGGTGACGGCGTGGCCCACCATCATGTCCGTCAGGGACTGCTGGTTGGCGTCCTTGGTCTGCACGCAGCCGATGTACGCGCCCTTGCGCAGCACCGCCACCCGGTCGGACACGTCCAGCACCTCGTGGAGCTTGTGGGTGATGATGATCAGGGACTTGCCGTCGTTCTTCATGTTGCGCATGACGGCAAACAGCTTGTCGGTCTCCTGGGGGGTCAGCACGGCGGTGGGCTCGTCCAGGATCAGGATGTTGGCCCCGCGGTACAGGACCTTCACGATCTCCACCGTCTGCTTCTGGGACACGGACATGTCATAGATCTTCTGATCCGGGTCAATGTCGAAGCCGTAGCGGTCGCAGATCTCCTGGACCTTCTTCCGGGCCTCGGCCAGGTTCAGCTTCCCGGGCATACCCAGGATGATGTTTTCCGTGGCGGTGAACACGTCCACCAGCTTGAAGTGCTGGTGGATCATGCCGATTCCCAGGGCGAAGGCGTCCTTGGGGGAGGCGATGGTCACAGGCTTGCCGTCGATGTAGATCTGTCCCTCGTCGGGGAAATAGATGCCGGAGAGCATATTCATCAAGGTGGTCTTGCCGCTGCCGTTTTCACCCAGCAGGGACAGGATCTCACCCTTATACAGCTCCAGCGTAACGTCCTTGTTGGCCGTTACCTTGCCGAAGCACTTGGTGATATTCTCCATTTTAACTGCGCATACGTTTGCCAAGGCAGTCACCCTTTCTTTCCGGGGGGCCGGGGCGCAGGAGGCCCCTCCGGGTTTTTGTTCCATAGGTGTCATTTTACCATAATTCTGCAGCGTTGTAAATCGCTAACAGCAAAAAAATGAAAATAAATACAAAAAAATTTAGATGGTTACAAAATTTATCAGGCAAAACCCATAGAGAAACCGGAAAAACAGCACTTTTGTGAAATTTGACACAATGCCGTTTAATTATTCACAAAGCACCGGGTCCAATGAAAGAAAAACGAGCGGTTTGGTAGGTAGGTTTCCGGCAAATATTTCGGCATATTGCAAAATGTGCATAAAAAAAGAATGTGAATAAGTTCACATAATGTTAAATTCGCAGAAATTGACGTTAAAAGTTTATTAAAATTGTCAATTGTGCAATTGACCGAATCCCTGTATACTTTGAATATGTCCAATAGACGCATGCCGCCGGCACGGCCTGCGCCGGCTCCCGCCCCGCCGGGGCGGAGGAGGAAAAAGAAAAGGAGAGAATTCAATGGAAGAAAGAAAAGGCTTTGGAACCACATTTGGGTTCCTGATGGCTGCCGTGGGATCGGCGGTGGGCCTTGGCAACATCTGGGGCTTCCCCAACAAGATGGGCGCCAACGGCGGCTTCACGTTCCTGGTCATCTATCTGATCCTGGCGGCGCTGTGCGGCTTCATCGTCATGGTGGGTGAGCTGGCCCTGGGCCGCAAGACCGGCCGCGGCGTCATCAGCACCTATAAGATCCTCACCAAGCGCTTCAAGTGGCTGGGCTGGCTGGGTATCATCGCACCCTTCCTGATCCTGTCGTTCTACTGCGCTCTGGGCGGCTACTGCATCAAGTATGTCACCGTGAACCTGGGCAACCTCTTCAACGCCGGCTTCGGCACCGGCGGCCTGGGCGGCGCAGAGGTGTTCGGCGGCCTGCTGACCAACCAGGGCGAGTCCGTGATTTATGGTCTGATCTTCGTGCTCATCACCCTGCTCATTGTCATGTGCGGCGTCAGCAACGGCATTGAGAAGGTCTGTTCCGTGGGTATGCCCGCCCTGTTCATCCTGCTGGTGATCTGCATCATCCGGGCCTGCACCCTGGGCGGCAACGACTTCACCGTGGCCGTTCTGCAGGCCGACGGCAGCACCGTGCAGCAGGTGATCCACAGCAGTGCCCTGGACGGCCTGAAGTATATGTTCCAGCCGGGCTATGTCACCAGCACCGGTTACTATGAGCCCGCCAAGGCTCTGGTGGACGGGGCCATGGTCGGCGCCGTTGCCGGTGTGCCCGTGGTCAAGCACGTCACCGAGATCCCCAACTTCATCAGCATCCTCGCCACCGCCGGCGGTCAGATGTTCTTCTCCCTGTCTCTGGGCATGGGCATCATGATCACCTACGGCTCCTATCTGGATAAGAAGGAGAACCTGCAGAAGAACGCGCTGCTCATCATCATCATGGATACACTGGTGGCACTGATGGCCGGTCTGTGCGTGATCCCCGGCCGCTTCGCGCTGGATCCCACCGGCTCTCTGGGCGGCCCCAAGCTGCTGTTCGTCACCATGCAGAATGTGTTCAGCCGCATGGGACCCATCGGCCCCATCTTCGGCATCCTGTTCTATCTGCTGGTGGTGTTCGCCGCCATCTCCTCCTCCATCTCTCTGCTGGAGGCTGTTGTGGCCCACTTCGTGGACAATGCCCGCGACGCCGGTAAGGGTGACAAGCGCAAGGCGTACGCCTTGATCGCCGCTGCGGCGGTGGGCGTGGGTGCCGTGCTGATCTGCGCCGATAGCCTGGGCGAAGCCTCCTTCACTCCGTGGAGACTGCTGAACCTGCCTGCGGAATCGATCCGCACATGGAATGACTGCTGGCTGGACTTCTTCGATATGCTGTCTGAGGGCATTATGATGCCTCTGGGCGCTCTGATGATGACACTGATGGTCGGCTGGGAGCTTGGCCCCGACGTGGTCAAGGACGAGTGCGAGGCGTCCGGTCACGCCATGGCAAGCTACGGCTTCTACAAGGTCTGCATCAAGTACATCACCCCGCTGTGCATGATCCTCGTCCTGTACGGCCAGATCAAGGAATTCTTCTTCTGATGTCCTTAACACGGAATTAATATTCTAACATACATCCTGTCAAGACCGCCGGAGCATTGCTCCGGCGGTCTTTTTGTGCGGCATATTTTGGCGTGAAATGCCGCTGTACCGGCATTTTCCGGCTTTGGGAGGGGTGGACGCAGCCGGTTCGGAGCAAAAACGGGGCGATCTTCTTGTAAAAACGACGGAAAAGAACGTTCACAATTTGTTAAAATAATCGAATGTAGTGCCAAGAGGTTGACAATATCTTAACGTGCGAGTATGATGAAAGAACAATTTGTGAGGAGGTAAATCACACACATGGAAAAGAAAAGTACCAAGATAGCGTATTTCGTTGCGCTGGGTATCTTTGTCGTGCTGCTGGCCATTCTCGGCATCACGTTTAAGGACAAAGAGAACCCTGTATTTGAGGGCAACGCCTTCTACGCCAAGGAGGATGGCACCTTTGTCGACGGTATTATCCAGTCTGCCGACGGCAGCGAAGGCAATGCCTACGTGCTGGACGGCGGCACCTACATCAGCGCCGACGCCGAATCGTTCTTCACCCTGTCCGAAGACGGCAATACCATCACCGATGCCAGCGGCTCCGTTTATCTGAAGGCGGACGAGATGAGCACGGACCTGAACGGCGTGAAGTACGTCACCTACGTGGAGCAGGTCGAGGCCTCCACGCCCTTCGCCGGAACCTTCTGGTCCCTGCTGCCCCCCATCGTGGCCATCGTGCTGGCCCTGATCAGCAAGGAAGTGTATTCTTCCCTGTTCCTGGGCTGCCTGGTGGGCGCTCTGCTGGTCAGTAACTACCATCCCTGGGAGACGCTGGTGCAGCTCGTCTCCGGCGATAACGGCATCGTCCCCACTGTCGCCGACACCGGCAACGTCGCGATCATAGTCTTCCTGGTGGTGCTGGGCATCATGGTCGACCTGATGAACAAGACCGGCGGCTCCGAGGCCTTCGGCCGCTGGGCCAAGAAGGCCGTCCATACCCGCGCCGGCGCACAGCTGATGACCATGCTGCTGGGCGTGCTGATCTTCGTGGACGACTACTTCAACTGCCTGACCGTGGGCGCCGTTATGCGTCCCGTTACCGAGTCCCACAAGATCTCCCGCGCCAAGCTGGCGTACCTGATCGACTCCACTGCCGCCCCCGTCTGCATGATCGCCCCTGTTTCCTCTTGGGCGGCTGCCGTGTCCGGCTACGTGAACTCTGACTCCGTCAGCGGTATCCAGATGTTTATCCGTCAGATCCCCTGGAACTACTACTGCCTGCTGACCCTGCTGATGATCGTGGTCATCTCCCTGCTGAACATCGACTTCGGCTCCATGCTGACCCACGAGTACAACGCTCAGGTCAAGGGCGACCTGTTCACCACGCCCGAGCGTCCCTTCGAGGGTGCTGACGATTACGAGACCGGCAGCAAGGGCAAGTCCTCTGTGCTGGATCTGATCCTGCCCGTGGTGGTCCTGATCGCCACCTGCATCATCGGTCTGATCTATACCGGCGGCTTCTTCGATGCCGGCAGCGAGTGTGCTGGCGACTTCATGGGATCCTTCTCCAGCGCTGAGTCCGGCCCGGGCCTGGCCATCGGCTCCATGCTGGCGCTGGTGTTCACCTTCCTGTATTACTGGCTGCGCGGCTCCATCGGCTTCGAGAAGTCCTTCGAGTCTGTGCCCAACGGCTTTATCCAGATGATCTCCCCCATCCTGATCCTGACCTTCGCATGGACTCTGTGCGGTCTGACCCGCTACGGCATGTACTCCGCCGACTTCGTTGTCAACGCCATGTCCGGTGCCGGCGATCTGGCCAAGTTCCTGCCCGCGGTGATCTTCATCATCGGTGCGGCCATTGGCTTCGCCACCGGTACCTCTTGGGGCACCATCGGCATCATGGCCCCCATCGTTGTTCAGGTCTTTGACTTCAACACCCAGCCCATCCTCTGCACCATCGGCCTGGCTGCGGCCTGCTCCGGCGGCGTTATGGGCGACCACTGCTCCCCCATCTCCGATACCACCATCATGGCTTCTGCCGGCGCCCACTGCTACCACCTGAACCACGTGTTCACCCAGATCCCCTATGCGCTGACCGTGGCCGGTGTGGCATTCGTCAGCTTCATTCTGGCCGGTATCATCCAGAACGTGGTCATCTGCCTCATCATCGCTGTGGTTCTGATGATCGCCACCCTGCTGGTCATCCGTGCTATCATGGCCAAGAAGCACGCTGGCATCTTCCAGGAGATGGCCGAGGCCAACAAGGCTATGGCTAAGTAAGTACCTGCGGTACGCTTGGTTTCACAGGAACATAAGGAGAGACGGCAGCTTGTGCTGCCGTCTCTCTTGTTCTTTCCGTGATGGCATGGTAGGCCGGCGGAGCTCTCCGAGCCTCGCGCTGCACGCGAGGCGATATGCTTCTGTGAGGCGATGCTTCCGACAAAAAACGCGGCGCTATTGCGCCGCGTTTTTTGTGTAGGCTCAGAAGTGTGTATCTACGAACTTGTTGAACTTGGTGACGTTCATCTGGTCTTTGTAGGTGTTGCGGAAGCGCTTGACGGTCAGGCTGTTGTACTGCACGATCTTGCGGTACTTCAGGAATCCCGCCACCAGCGCCACGCCGCCGCAGAGGTAGCCCATCGGCGCGCTCTTCCAGCACGTCCAGAGCAGTACAGCGAACAGCACCAGCGAGATCAGCACACCGGCGATCTGCTTTTTGGATTGCATCTGCTTCACGGTGTCGGCATCAATGACGCCCTCCTCCACCATGGCCTGTGCAAAGCGCTTCTGGACGCCGAACAGGCTGGCGGTGTTCAGCAGGATGGGCGCCACCACGAAAAAGGCGAACAGCGCGTCCACGATCCCCACCAGCAGGATGGCCAGATCTCCCATATTTCCCATGTTGTATATTCCTCCTAATTTAATTTACAAATTGAATGGTGATGTCGCTGCGCGATGTGGCGTAGAGCAGGTGGCTGTAGCACAGAGAAAACTCCACGATATCGCCCACCTCCAGCCGACGAGGGCAGTCCTCCACGTCTACGATGCAGTGGTCGGAGGAGCCACCGATGACGGTCAGCCCGGCCTCTCTGGGGATGAGGGACTCCAGCTCGCCTACATCCGCCCGGCCCAGCGCCAGAATGGCGCGCCGCCGTATGCCGCGATCCACATACACGGGCTTGCGTCCGAAGGCGTCAATGGCAAACTCGCCGATGGGGTAGGTGGGCTTTTCCCGCACCTCTACCACCTCGGCCCGCAGGGTAAAGCCGTCCATCCGCAGGTAGTCCATATCCTGAATGCCCCAGTTTACCTGCAGGTCCTTGCCCAGCAGGATGTTCTCGCCGATGCGCAGATGGTTGATGCCCGCCGGCATGGTACCCCAGTGTACCAGCGTGTACGAGCTGGTGGCGCCGCCGGAGATGATCTCCAGCTTGCGGCCGATGCGCTTTTCAATGCGCGCCGCAATGTCCAGCAGAGCCTGCATCTTCTCGGGCGTGGGCTTGGTGGAGCCGTAGCACGTCAGGTTCACGCCGACGCCTGCCAACTCCACATGGGGCAGCTCCCGCTCCACGTGGACGCACACGTCCACCATCTCGTCCTTGTCCCAGAAGCCCTCCCGCAGGTCGCCCAGATCGGCCATGACGATGACCCGGTGGGTCTTGCCCTGCAAAACGCACTCCTCCTCCAGCGCGTCCAGCGTGACGCGCTCACTTTGGAGGGACGTTTCGCACAGACGCACCACATCCGGCAGCTCGGAAAGGCCGGGGATGCGGATCAGCAGCCACGGGCCGCCGACACCGGCGGCACGGCACCGCTCCACCTGCTCCAGGCGGCTGGTACCTAACTCCTCCGCACCGCATAGGCGCATGGCGCGGGCCACCTCCGGCAGACCATCCACGCCCTTTACCACGCCGCAGACGCGGATGCCTTGCTGCTGACAGTGCGTAATGACCTGCCGCGCATTGCTGCGCAGGATAGACAGATCAACCTCTAATTGCGGATATTTGCGAACCATGAGAAACACCTCTTGACACAATAACGGTCGCTAACATTCCGAGTATATCATTAAATTCCCGACTTGTCACACCTTTTCGGGGAAAAACGTAAAATTCCCCTGCCGCACCATGGATGGCGGCTATCCGGTGCGGCGGCTCAGGGGGTCTGGAACCGTTCCGCGCTGACGTCCGCCCCGGCTTCGGCCAAGGCGGTCATCGTCTCCTCGATGCAGGCGTCAATGACATCCGCGGACTCGTCTTGGTCGAGAGCCACGACACCGCGCAGATCCAGACCGGCTGCGGAGGTAGAGGGGCGCTGGGCGTTGCCGAGCACGGGGAACTGGAAGCAGCCGTTGGCGGCCGCCAGCTCCACGCAGGCGGGGGACAGGGCAAATTCCGTCCAGAGCTTGGCGGCGTTGGGGTGCGCGGCGCCCTTGAAAATGGCGGTGGCGGCGATCCGGCAGGGGGTGCCCTCGGCGGGAAGCACCAGCCGGAGGTTGGTGCAGCCGTCCTCGATGCGGGCGATACCGTCGGACAGGAAGCTGATGCCGATGACGCACTCGCCGGTGCCGAGGCAGCGGGTCACCGCCGCGTCGGAGGCGGCATACAGGGCGACGTTCTCATCCAGCGTCAGCAGATAGTTGTCCCCGCCGAACAGCTCCGGCTGCTGTCGGACGGCGCGGAGCAGCAGCCGTCCCGCCCCGTCGCATGTATAGTTGGAGGTCCAGAGCAGCTCCTGATACCGGAAGTCCAGCAGCTCGGCCCAGCCCGTGGGGGCATCGATCGCCATGCGCTTGAGCATATCCCGGTCGACGACGAAGCCCAGCGGATCCACGCTGATGCCGTACCAGAGACCCTCCGCGTCGCGGTATAGATCGTCCGTCAGGTGGGAGGCGTGGGCGGCGTCGTAGGCGGCCAGCAGACCGGCGTCGCCGCAGGCGGCACAGTCCTCGGCGCTGCCGCCGAACCACACATCCGCGGCGGGATGACCCGGCGTTCCCTGCGATTGGGTCTGCACACTGCCGGAGGCCACATACTGGTAGGTGGTACGGATGCCGAACAGCTCCTCGAAGCGCTGGCAGGCGGCGGCGAGATACGCCTCCTCGCAGGAGCCGCAGACCGTCAGCTCGCCCTCGGCCCGAGCGGCGGCGAGCAGCTCCTCCATGCCGTCGAAGCCGGCGGGACAGACGATGCCGTCGTCCTCACCCTCCGGCGGGATACCGTTGGCTGTTTGGCCGCCGCAGGCGGTGAGCGTCAGAGCCAGCGCCAGCACCAGCAGCCGAGTGAAAAGTTTTTTCATATGCGTTTCCTCCGTTTACGCGCTCCGGATATCCGCACCGGAGGCGTCTGTCGTCCATGACGTGTCTGTGAAAGCGGGTATGCGGAAAACCCGCAGAAAATTCAAAAATTTGGCAGGATCTTCCCTACTGAAGCCTTGACATATCGAGTATAATGAGGATACTACACCTTCGGGCTTCAAAATGCAAGACGCGAAAGGAGGTCTTACGATGCTGCCGGGTTTGACGAGCTTTGTGCCGGAAGCGGCACTGACTGCATTTGACAATCTGGAATTCTTCATCCGTATCGTGCTGGCGGCGGCGCTGGGCGCGCTGGTGGGGCTGGAGCGCAGCAAGCGGCAGAAGGAGGCGGGCGTCCGCACCCACTGCATCATCGCCTGCACCTCGGCGCTGTTCATGATCCTGTCCAAGTACGCCTTTGTGGATCTGGTGGGCGTTGACGGCCTGCGGGGTGCGGATCCTGCCCGCATCGCGGCGCAGGTGGTCAGCGGTATTTCCTTTCTGGGCGCCGGCGTTATCTTTAAGAACGGAAACTCCATCCGGGGTCTGACCACCGCCGCCGGTATGTGGGGAACCGCCGCCGTGGGCATGGCCATCGGCGCGGGCCTGTACTGGGTCGGGTTCATCGAGGCCGCCGTGCTGGTGGCGATCCAGATCGTGCTCCACCGCTTTCCGGTGGGGGCGGACGCCCTGACCACGCAGGAGCTGGTGGTGGAAATGGCGGACGACGAGGCGCTGCTGGCGTGCTTCGACGAGCTGCTGCAGGCGCACCGGGGACAGATCACCGAGAGCAGCCTGACCCGCGAGGACGGCGTACTGCGCATGGAGGTCACCGCCAAGCTGGACCCGCCCATCAGCCACGAGGAGGCGCTGGCCTTCCTGAAGGCCAATGACGGCGTTCGCCGCATCTCCGTCTGATACACCGATACATAGGGAAGATATACCCCGCCTGTGCCGCCGCATGGGCGGGGTATATGTGTCACATCTGCTTTTCCGCCCAGTCCGACAGCTGCTCCAGAATAGGCAGCAGCTCCCGGCAGCTGTCGGTGGGGCTGTACTCCACCCGCACCGGCACCTCCAGATATTCCTTGCGGATGAGGAGTCCGTCCCGCTCCAGCTCCCGCAGCGCGGAGGACAGCACGGTGTTGCTCACGCCGTCCAGCTTGCCCCGCAGCGCGTTGTAGCGGATGGCGCCGGCGTTGCACACGGCGCACAGGATCTGCACCTTCCACTTGCCGCCGATGAGCTGCATGGCGTGGTGCAGCGGGCATTTCTCCATACAGGGACAGTCATAGTGCTGCTCGGACATGGTTAGTTCCTCCTGACCTGCTCACATAAATCTGCGCTCTTGCTTTTTCCGGCGCAGATGCTATCATGATAGCAGGTAAGAAAAACAAAGTAAATAGCAACGAGGAGAAAATCACTCCATGAATATCTATCTTCAGGGCCTGACGATGGGCCTTGCCTATGTGGCGCCCATCGGCCTGCAAAACCTGTTCGTCATCAACAGCGCTCTGACCCAGCGGCGCAGCCGCGTCTATCTCACGGCGCTGATCGTCATCTTCTGGGATATCTCGCTGGGACTCAGCTGCTTTCTGGGCGCGGGCGCGCTGATGCAGGCGGTGCCTTGGCTCCAGAAGGTCATTCTGGCCATCGGCAGCCTGATCGTCATCTGGATCGGCGTGGGCCTGCTGCGCTCCAAGGCCAGTCTGGAGGGCGGCCGGGACGTGAACGTGCCGATCTGGAAGCTCATCACCTCCGCCTTTGTGGTGACGTGGCTGAACCCCCAGGCCATTATCGACGGTACCATGATGCTGGGCGCCTTCCGCGCCACGCTGCCCACCGGCGGCGACGTTCCCTTCATCCTCGGCTTCGGCTCCGCCTCCGTGATCTGGTTTCTGACGGTGTCCACGCTGGTATCTCTGCTGGGCAGCAAGTTCAACGAGAAGGTGCTGAACGTCATCAACAAGGTCTGCGGCGCCGTCATCATCTTCTACGGCCTGAAGCTGCTGTACAGCTTTGCCAAGATGATGGGCTGGCTGTAAAGAAAACACGTTGGCAAATCACGCCATTTCTGCTACAATGAGGCAGAAAGGGCGTGATTTTTTTGGAACAGAACTACAAGCTGACCATCGCCTATGACGGCACCCGCTTTTTCGGCTGGGAGCGCCAGCCGGGGAAGGACACCATACAGGGCAAGCTGGAGAGCGTGCTCTCCCGGCTACAGGGGCGTCCGGTGGAGATCATCGGCGCGGGGCGCACCGATGCGGGCGTCCACGCCCGCGCCATGACTGCCAACGCCGTGCTGGATGTGGCGGAGACGCCGGAGGCGCTGATGGCCGTCTTACGGGCGCCGTAGGTGCTGGTGCCGTAGTAGTTGTAGTACAGGGTGCCGGTGGAGGGTGCGCCGTTCAGCTTCACGTATTGCAGCGTGTCGCTGGGATAGGTCTTGTTGAAATGCCGGGCGATATCGTTGGGGTTGATCTGGAGATTGGTGTTGTAGGTGGTGTTATAGCAGATATCCCCGCCGGTGATGGACGTGGTGCCGTCGGGCTTGATGACCAGCGTGCCGTCCACGGAGCGGCCGCCGGTGCCGTAGGCCCGGAATTTCAGGACCAGTGCGGAGTCAAAGCTCCGGCCCGCCGCGAAGGTCAGGGCGTCCAGGGCGTAGCCGTTATCATAGTCGTCCTCGTCCTCGTCGCTGAAATAGAACTCATAGTCGTCCATGGTGCTCCAGGACAGGATGGTCTCCTTGCTGGTGCCCCGGCCGAAGTAGATGATGCCGTTGGGGTTTTTCAGCTTGCCGGCGTTGGTGAAGCTGATGTACCGGAAGCTGCCGCCGCTGGCCTTGTCGTCGTAGAAATTCTCAAAGTCCTCCTCGTGGAAGGCAATCTCCTGGTTGGAGACGGCGGCGTAGTTGATGTCGCCCTTGACGCTGGCGCTGCTCTTGCTGGAGCGGATGACCACCGTGCCGTCCACGTGGCGGTTGCCGCTTCCGTATGCCCGGAATTCCAGCGTCACTGTGTCCTCAAATTCGTCGTCCGCCACAAAGCTCAGCCGGTCCAGGGCGTAATCGCTGATGTCGTCGTTATTGCCGTAGTAAAAATCCGTCTTTTTCAGGCCGGAAGCGGTGTACTTCACCTCGCTGCTGCGGCCGTAGTTGCAGTACACATAGCCGTTGGAAGCGGTGAGATTCCCGGAGTCCGTAAAGGTCACGTACTGGAAGGTGCCGGAGGCGTTGTCCTTGTAGTACTCGTTGAAGTCCTCCTCGTCGAACTCCACTTCCTCGCCGGGATCCACCTCGTACTCGATGTCGCCCTCTTTCTCCCCGTCGCCGATGGTGATGACCAGGGTTCCCCGCATGGAGGCGCTGTCGCCGTCCTCGTCCACGCCGTAGGCCCGGAAGTTGATGGACAGCGTGCCGTCCTCGGCGTCCTCATCGGCCACGAAGCTCAGCTTGCTGAGGGGATAGTCGCCGTAATCGGCGGAGCTGTAGTAGAACGGGACGTCGCTGAGGGCGGTTTTGGAGAACCGCTTCTCATTGTCGGTATCGTAGTTGTAGTAGACGTATCCCACAGAGGAGCTGTAGCTGCTGTCCGGAGAGAAGACCACGTAGCGCAGGCTGCCGTTCCGGTACTCATCCTTGAAGCAGTCGGAGAAATCGCCCCGGCTGAAGGTGACTTCCTCGCCGGCGTCCACCTGGTATTCGACGTCGCCCTCGGTGTCGGAATCGCTGCTGCTGATCTCAATGTCCAGCGTGCCCTTCCGGTAGACCTCGTCGCCGTCCTCGTCCACGCCGTAGGCCCAGAACTCGATGGTCAGCGTGGTGTCATCGGCGTCCTCGTCGGCCACAAAGCTCAGGTCGCTGAGGGGATAGTCGCCGTATTTGCTGCCGCTGTAGTAGAACTCATAGTCGTCCAGCGTGCTTCTGGAGAACCGCTTCTCGTCGCTGCCCTCGTAGTCGCAGTAGATGTAGCCCACGGAGGCGCTGTAGTCACTGTCCGCGGAGAAGGTCACATAGCGGAGCGTGCCGCCGTCGTATTTGTTCTCAAAGTAGTCCTTGAACTCCGTGCGGTCGAATTCTGCTTCCTCTCCGGCGTCCACCTTGATGAGAATGCTGCCGGAGGCCGCCGATGCGGCGGGCACCAGGCCCAGCATCATCACAAGGGCCATCAGAAAAGCCGGGAGTTTCCGTTTCATAAAGGCTTTCATCGAATTCCCTCCATTTTCAAGTCCGGTTCCATGGTTACATAACACATTTTACTGTTTGCCTATACCATAGCGGAAAAGCCGTTTCCATTCATGAACAAACTATGAACAACCGGAGATTTCACGCAATTTCCGGCCATTCTTTTTTCTGCCCGGAAAAATCTGCGGAAACTGTCTCCGCCGCACCGGAACCGGCGGTTTTCCGCGCCTGTTTGATCTCTGCATGGCAAACGCCCGGCGGCGGCCGGGCGGACGGCGCGGAGACCGGGTCCGCGTCTTCTCCTCCCGCCGCTGCCGGGCGGCGAAGTCTCGTGTCACATCAGCCATACCAGCAGCCACACCAGGCCGATGGCCGCCGCACCCATCAGGGCGTACAGCACCGGGGACAAGTCCCGGAACCGGCGGCTCAGGGTGCCGCCCCCGCCGGAGGCGTAGCTCTTTGCCACCCGCCGGGCCTCCTCCACCAGCTCCCGGGAGGACACGCCCTCCCCGGCGGCGTCGTTCCGCACGATGAAGATCGCCTGCTCAAAAAAACGCTGGTCCGGCGAGTCCACCACGACCACTCTTCTGGAAATTCCCTTGACCATCCTCGACACTCCTCCGCAAATGGATTTTGTTACATGCAGTCTGTCTCAGGACAGCCGGATTTATACCGCCGGACTGGAAAATTTCCGGGCTTCGCCGCTACACCTGCCGGGTCTCCGCCTCCGGGTCCAGATACAGCACCTGGACGCCGCAGTCGTCCGCCAGACGGCCCCGCTTCACCGCCTCCCGCATCACCAGTGCCGCCAGCAGTTGGGGGTCCGTGCCGTCCCAGCCTGCCAGCAGATCCTGGAGCCACTCATCCCCCAGGGCATCCGCCACGCCGTCGCTGACCATGACGGTGAAGCTGCCGGTCTCCAGCCGGAACTTCGTCACATCCGGTGACGCGGGGGCATCCCGCAGTCCCACCGGCAGGGCATGTCCGGTGATGCGGCGG
>OIXH01003295.1_pt1 | contig 14591 bp, 13 predicted proteins | sample 1587741 | NCBI WGS metagenome assembly OIXH01 (sample SAMEA3888916, study PRJEB22519) | human gut metagenome | biome: human gut; feature: human-associated habitat; material: faeces | place: Denmark | collected 2011 | reverse complement strand
ATTCCTGATTATATTCCATAACGATCGGAAGCATCATTGCGCAGGCAACACCGTGTGGTGTATCATAAACAGCACCAAGTGTATGAGCCATGGAATGAGCGATTCCAAGACCTACGTTAGAGAATCCCATACCAGCGATATACTGTCCAAGAGCCATTCCTTCACGACCTTCTTTTGTGTTTTCAACAGCACCGCGAAGAGATTTGGAAATCAGTTCAATCGCTTTCAGATGGAACATATCTGTCATTTCCCATGCTGCTTTTGTCGTGTATCCCTCGATTGCATGAGTTAAAGCATCCATACCGGTAGAAGCGGTCAGTCCCTTCGGCATGGAGGACATCATATCCGGGTCAACAACTGCGATGATTGGCATATCATGCGGGTCAACACATACAAATTTACGTTTTTTCTCTACATCTGTGATTACATAGTTGATGGTAACCTCTGCGGCTGTTCCTGCGGTTGTCGGAACTGCGATAATCGGAACACAAGGTTTCTTCGTCGGAGCGGTTCCTTCTAGACTTCTCACATCCTCAAATTCCGGGTTTGCAATAATAATTCCGATTGCTTTTGCAGTGTCCATGGAAGACCCACCACCGATTGCAATGATATAGTCAGCACCGGATTTTTTAAATGCTGCTACTCCGTTCTGTACATTCTGGATGGTCGGGTTTGCCTTGATATCAGAATAAATTTCATATTCGAGACCTTCTTTTTCCAGAATATCTGTCACTTTGCTTGTCACGTTAAATTTAATCAGATCCGGGTCGGAACATACAAATGCCTTTTTAAATGCATGTGCTTTTGCCTCATTTGCAATCTCTGCAATTGCACCTGCTCCGTGATAAGATGTTCCATTCAAATTAATTCTGTTTGCCATAATGATTCCATCCTTTCTGCGTGATACGCGCCTCACCTTTGTTATTATCTTAACAATATTCAGATGCAAAAAAAAGTTACAGAATCCGCCAAATGTAACGTTTTCTGTAACTTTAGTAATATGTTCTAAATTCCCATATTCGTATTTGTCAAAAATGCCCTCTGCATCAGCTTAGAATCTCAAGTCTGACCAAAAGCTCTGCCACCTTCCCCGGCATCCCATCGACGATAATCGCTGCAAGTTCTTCCGGCGTGCAGATAAGCCCGTCCGTCACCCATTTGACCGTCATGTAGATAGAACTCTGGCAGTACATTTCCAACATATAATGCATATTCTCCTGCGGAGCTCTGCCGGTCTTTTCATAAATCAGATTTTCATAAAACTGCAAAATCAGTTCAAAATCATGCTGCCTCAGTGAATTCTGTTCATCGTAACGGAATGCAGTCGCGAAAAAAATCTGCTCCTCCCTGATATAAGTAAACTTTTTAACCAGCGCATCATAAACCGTTCTTCCACGTCCCATATGTTCAAAAGATTTTACAAGCAGCTTATCAAAGTACCAGTTAATCAAATCATATTTATCCAGGAAATTCCGGTAAAACGTCTGTCTGGTAAGTCCACACTTTTCTGTAATCTGCTTTACCGTAATATTTTCTACTGGAGTCGTTTTCATACATTCCTTCATCGCATATGCCAGCCGGTATTTTGTTTTTTCACCCTTTGTTAGAATTATCTCTTCTCCTGATTTCGCCATTTTTCCCCTCTTCATATTGATTTTTCACGGCAGACACAGCCTCTATCACATAATATAACATATCGCAACTATTATCGCTATCCCGGATTTATTTGACAGACAATTTTGTTGCTCAGTTACCTTTATCAGAAAAAAAATTAGTAAAACTGCTTATTGACAACTTCAACTTATGGTGATAAACTACGTTGCAAATGATAACGACACTGCGTTGAAGAGGAAAAGTATCAGGATGAAAAGGTACAGAGAACTGCCGGTTGGTGCGAGGCAGTCCGGCTCTCCTGAGAAGATCACCCCAGAGCTTTCAGACCAAACGACATTCTCCAGTAAGTCTGAACGACTGATAACCGTTACCTTATCACATATTGATGGATATGTAACCGAGTGGTTGGTTTTTACCAGCAATGAGAGTGGTACCGCAGAGGAAAATGACCTTTGTCTCTTAATTGAGGCAAAGGTTTTTTTATTTTATTAAATCTATTCTGAGGAGGAAATTAGAAATGAAAGTATTAGAAAAAATCAGTGACTTTTTCGGAAAGTACATGGCAATCATCGTTCTTGTTGTTGCCGCTTTAGCCCTGTTTGCACCGAAAACCTGTCTGTGGATTCAGACCTCATGGGTAAATTACCTTCTGATGATTGTGATGTTCGGTATGGGACTTACCTTAAAGTTAGAAGACTTTAAACTTGTCTTTACCCGCCCGAAAGATGTCCTGATTGGCTGTATCGCTCAATTTACCATTATGCCGCTTCTTGCATTTGCTCTTGGAAAAATTTTTGGTCTTGATGCGGCATTGTTAGCAGGTGTTGTTCTGGTCGGAACCTGTCCGGGCGGAACTTCCAGTAACGTCATTACGTATCTGTCAAAAGGGGATGTCGCCCTCTCCGTTGGAATGACAAGCGTGAACACACTTTTAGCTCCGCTTCTTACGCCAGCCATTACCTACTTTCTTCTGAGAACAACCGTCACAGTAGATGCGGTAAGTATGTTCCTTTCCATTATCAAAGTAGTCATCATTCCGATTGCTTTGGGCTTTATCATCAACAAACTGTTCGGAAATGTAACGCAGAAGCTTGTCAAGGTTCTTCCTTCTGTTTCCGTTATTGCCATCTGTCTGATTGTCGCTGCCGTTGTGTCCCACAACTCTGAGAAAATTATGACTACTGGTATCATTGTATTTGCGGTTGTTATCCTGCATAATCTTTTAGGCTACGCATGTGGCTTTGGACTTGGAAAACTGCTTCATATGAGTACACCGAAAACAAAAGCCCTTTCCATCGAAATCGGTATGCAAAACTCCGGTCTTGCCACTTCTCTTGCCGGAACCGCATTCCCGGATTTGGCTATGGCAACTGTTCCCGGTGCCATTTTCTCCGTATGGCATAATATTTCAGGCGCCATTCTTGCGAATATTTATAACCGTTGGACGGATAAAGCTGAGAACAAATAACCCAATTCCTGCCACCATCACCACCACAAAAAGTGCTGTCAGAAATTCCAGACTGTATGTTTCGATAAAATACCGGTAACTGTATGCTGTGTGGTCGCTGCTCCACTCGTACCAGATTTCTCCGTTTCCGCCATAGACAGCACTTGGAATCATCACTTTGATGCAGCGCGACAAAATATAAATCACAAAGTTGCCGAGAAACCCGAACACCATCATACAGATGGCGGCAATTTTTTTCCCTCTCCCGCCTGCTGCCGCAGGAGCTTCTCTTGCGGCGGCAGGCGGGATTTCTGTTTCACTCTCATATTCTTCATTTAACAGATAATCCGCCGAAACTGCAAAAATTTTGCTCAACTGTACGATGTTTAACACATCTGGCAGTGCCGTTCCACTCTCCCAGCGGGAGACCGCCTGTCTTGATACTTCCATTTTTTCCGCAAGCTGCTCCTGCGTCATCCCCTGCTTTTTTCTCAAATATAAAATTTTCTCTGACAGCTTCATAGAAATCTCCCTCCGTCTTTTTTCTTTCATCGTACAGGAAAGCGCATGAGAACACCATCACACAGACCTGACATCTGCGCAACAAAAGGTTACATCCCCTGCTTCCGGTAAAATTCTGCCATCTGAAGAAACTCCTCCTGCACCTTCCGGTACGGCTGTTCCGCTACGTCCGGTTCCGAAAAAAGAGTGCCTGCGCTGCGGTCTTCCTCCCCCTCCATCAGATACTTTAACTCATAGTCTAGCATCGCATCGTCAATCTGCTTCCACTGGTTATTTTCCTCGTCACTCAAATCGCCAAGCCCGCATTTTTTCCAGATGACCTGCATAATTTTACTTTCTATCTCAAGATAGTTCGACAAATGGCATTTCACTGGTCTGATAATATCCGAAATATATGCCTCGCTTGCGTCATGCAAAAGGCACGCAAACTGCACCCGCTTAGAATACGCTCTCGCCCTCGCTTCCTTCGCACAGTTGACGGAGTGCTGTCCCACCGTATAGAAGCTTCGCAGATGCCCGCCGCCCCTGCACAAAAGGCTTAACGCATGCGCAATATCCTCCATGCGGATATCGTCCTCCGTCATATTCATAGGGTCAAATTTGTGTCCGGTATAAGTCGTCATCGTATTCATGGCGGTCTCCTCCTTGCAATTTAATACGGCTATTGTAACAGTCTGCTACTGTAAAATCAACCGGCAGCTCTGATTTCCGACCTCAATCACGCTGTCATAATTTTTCCGTGACAACTCATCCGTGTGATGCGAAATCGATATAACGGTAAGCTCTTTGTTCTCCAGTAATCCCTGCTCAATTTCCCGCGCTGTCTCCGGGTCCAATGCACTAAAGCCCTCATCGAGCATCAGCAGATTCCGCCCGGCGTATAAGGCTCTTGCAATCGCAATCCGCTGTCTCTGTCCGCCGGAAAGCTGTTTTCCGTTTTCACCGACTGTAAAATCAAGCCCTTTTTCTGCTACAACCGCCTGTAATCTGGTTGCACAAAGCACCTGCTCTAACCGTTTTTCATCCTCGTGTCCCAGACAGATATTGTCTTTAATACTCTCGTTGAACAAAAATACATCCTGCCAGATGACTGCCGCTTCCTCCTGCAAAAGTTTCCGTTTTTCTGACACATCGACATTGTCCATTTGAATTTTACCGGAGTTCACCGGATAACAGCCGCATAACAGCTTGCCAAGCGTCGATTTTCCGCCACCGCTCTCACCCACCATCAGATATTTTTTCCCGCGCTCGATGGTAAGGGACACATCCTTTAAAACCTCGGAACTGCTGCCCGGGTAGGAAAATCCGAGATGCTCTGCGCTAATCTCCTGCCATCTGCCGCCATTAGCACCTGTACCACCCGCATCAACCTTATTTCCTGTACAGCCCTTAAACTCTACAGCCTCCTCTCTTCCCGTGTGACCCTTAACCTCTGTGGCGGCCTCTCTTCCTGTGCGACACTGCGCATCCTCGCCGCTCTCGCAGTTTGCGGTGTACGCCTTTATCTTCTCCCAGACCGGCTTTAATGCCTTTAAGCCCGGAACTGCACTGAAAAGCCCAAACAACGGCACGGTAATGCTTCCCGAAACCTGTATCACGCCCACCATGCTTCCGTAACTCATTTTTCCCTGAAAAATAAACCACGCAGCGAGCACGCAGATGACCATCTGCATCGTAAAGGCAAGGACATTGGAAACGGTCTCATTTGCCTTCTGTAAAAAACCAAGCTTTTTCCCCGCCTGTGCCTGCCCATTGTTCTGCTCGGCAAACCGTGCCAGCCGGTTTGTTTCCAGCCGGAATGACTTAATCACACGAAAACCGCCGGTTACCTCATTAATTCCCTGTGTCAGTTTTGCCTGGCTCTGTGAAAATCCTTCCGTTGCGTCCTGCAACTTCTTTGTAAAATACGATGGAATCAGAAACATTGCCACGGTCATCCCAAGCATGACCACTGTAAAAACCCAGGAATAATAGGTCATCACGATAATGGCAAGGACAAGCTGCACCACCTTTTCCAGAATCGCAAAAATGGTGTCGAGATAGTCGTCCTCTATCTTTTTAACGTCATTTGTAAGTAACGACAAATAATCGCTTTCTTTCCGCTCCTCAAATTCCAGATAATCCTTGCGGAGAATTTTTTCTACGATTTCCGCACGGATATCACGCAGAAATTTCTGGTTAAGTGAGACAAATCCCACATTTCTCACCCCATAGAGCACGGCAAACAAAACCAGAAAGGAAGCGACCATTGCAACTGCCTCCCATACCCTTCCTTCCATTGTAAAGTCAATCGCATACTGCAGCACAATGCTGACGCCTACCATTGCGGCTGACAGCAGCACCGATGCCAGCCCGACACCTATAAACTTCATCCAGTGTTTTTTTCCATATTCTTTCATCTTTTCCTCCAATCTAAAGCACAAGGCTTTCCGTGACAGCCATTTCCCGCTGTCTCTGGAAAAAAGTTTAGAATATGGGGTGCTCTCCATGTCAAGAAGCTGATTTTGCAACTATTTTACAGGAATAACCAAAAAACCTTGGGCTAACCCAAGGTTTTGAACTGATAGATTCCATATTTCATTTCAAGGTCTTCTTTTTTCCCGAAAACCGTCATATCCGGCGACTCTTTCCGGTTAATCATGCTGCCCGTCAGAAATGCACCGGTCTTCTGCATCCCCTTTTGCTTCATGTCCGCCAAAAATGCCTCCTCATCCGGCAAAGGCGCCTCGCCCTTTAAAATGAGCGCCTTAAAGCAGTCCATTTTTACCGCATCGGCAAGATATGGATAGAGCTTAAAGCCACCCTTGTTACAAAATTCCATATCATAATTCTGCAAAAAAAGATAGTCCATTTTTCTTTTGAGCGGAATATTCTCTTTTTTGCCATCATACACTAACGCATTGGCAGGCAGAACGTCTTCCTCAAAAATTTTCACAAAAATATTGTTCTGGCAGTTGATGAGCACAAAGCAGTCCGAAGAAAGCGCCCTAAGAATCGACCTGTCCAGAAAACAACATCCCTGTCCGTCTATCAGAACATTTTTTGCGCCCGCACTCGTGACCTCCACGCAGTTTGCCGTCTCCGTAAAAAGCTCCCGGATTTTTACGATATACTCCTCATCGTTCTGCTGCAAATACTGCTCGAGCATCTCCTTAACCCCGATTACCTCTTCCACATCTGCAACCGGCTCATCGGACAGACAGCCGTAGCGGATGTGGTAGACTCTGCCACAGTCCGGACAGACAAGCCGTCCCGAAATAATTTCATTGTGCAGCATTTCCGGCTGTTCTAATTCCAGATTGACATCACAGTCCGGGCAGAAAAACTCCGGAATAAGCCGGATAGGGACGCCGCGCTGTATTTTGACCTCTTTTTTTGCGGCAAGATGCTTCTCAATTCTGCGGTTCATCTCTTTTAAGGCTTCTATCTGTTTTTCGTTCTCTTGGATTTTCTCCCGGAATTCCGCCTCAAAGGAGCCGAGATAGGAAAATGTATTCTGCTGGAACATGGTCTGAAACAGCAGATACGGTCTCATCTCTTCGAGCTTAAAATTCATGCTTTTTAACAGCAGAATCGACTCAAGCACTTCCTCATCAATCGCACAGAAATCATACTGCGTATTCACTTTTACAGGTGTAAGCAATCCCTCACTCACGTAATGCCTTACGGTATCAATCGTCACATGATGTTTTTTTGCAAATTCTCCTATTTTCATCGTGTTCCCTCTTCCATGCGTAGATGCCAAACAGCGGAGCCTCTTTCAAATCCCAGTCCTTCATCACGCGTTCTCCTACAGTTGTATCATACTGACATTTTTCAAATCCGATTTCCTGTAAAATCCGCATATCCCAGTCAGGTCTGTCCTTCTCATTAATCGCCATGCTCAAGGTTATTTCGGCATTTTCGCGCTCCATCTCCTGCGTAATTCCAAGATGCCCATATGGTACGGTCGTATTTTCGGCAGCATTTCCCTCTGCCGCCTCTTTTCGCACGCTGTTTCCGTAGCACGCATCAAAATTGAGCAGTACCCCGCCCGGCTTTAACACGCGCTGCCATTCCTGATAGGCTCTGACCGGCTCCGGCAGTGTCCAGGTGAGATTGCGCGCAATCACGGCATCAAAGGTTTCGTCCGGAAATGTAAGATTCTGTGCGTCCATCACCTGAAAATCCACGGAAACATTTTTCTGCTCCGCCAGCTTTTTCGCCTGCGCAATCATTTCCGGCGTGAGGTCAATCCCGGTCAGCTCATAGCCGCGTGCGGCAAGCATAATCGCAAAATAGCCCGCCCCGGTGCCAACGTCAAGTATCCTTGCACCCGGTTTTTCCGGTAGCTTCGCAGTAATCTCCTGTAACCAGCGCCCGCTGACCTCATGCTCCATTTCGTTTTGTCTGACTTTTGCAAAATCCAGGGCGCGCCCCGACCAGTATCGGGTCACACGCTCCTCTAATGTCTGCATCTTCGCACGGTCTAGTTTTTCCATCTAATTTCTTTCCTCTATTCTACCTTATTTCTACGCATCTGTCAGCAAAATACCGACTCAATCAGATTCTTTGTATACACGTTCTGCGGATGGTTTATCACTTCCTCTGTCCTGCCGCTCTCAACAATTTTTCCATCGGATAACACCAGCACCCTGTCACAAAACATCTGCACCAGTGCCAGGTTATGGCTGATGAAAATAAACGCCAGCTTCTGCGTTTCCCGAAGGCTGATTAAAAGCTCCATAATCTGCTTCTGGACGGTGACATCGAGCGAGCTTGTCGCCTCATCACAGATTAACACACGCGGATTTAGCGCAAGCGCCCTCGCAATTGCCGCCCTCTGGCACTGTCCGCCGCTCACCTCATGCGGATAGCGCTCTGCAAATTCTGTCTCAAGCCCGCACATCTCCAAAAGCTCCCACACACGCTCTTTTCGCTCAGGTTTCTTCATTCCCTGATTCTTAAGGCTCTCCGCGATACCATCACCCAGTGTACGGCGGGGGTCAAACGAACCGGACGGATTTTGAAATACCATCTGCATCTTTGCATAAACACCTTTTAGTTCCTTTCCCTTTGCATGGGTAATGTCCGTTCCCTCAAACAGAACGGCACCTTCCGTCGGTTCGCAAAGGCGGGTTAAAAGTCTCGCAATCGTGCTTTTCCCGGAGCCGGACTCCCCGACAATTCCAAGCGTCTCTCCCGGGTAAAGCGAAAAACTCACATCCTCCACCGCACGAACCGGCGCTTTTCCTTTTTGATAAAATACCTTGCCAAGATGTGCTGCCTCAATGATTGCTTCCATCTATTCCCTCCGAACCTTAAGCTTCGGAACCGCCGCAAGCAGCTCCTTTGTATACGCCATTACCGGATGCTCCAACACCTGCGTGGCATCCCCATACTCGACGCACATCCCATCCTTTAACACGAGCACGGTGTCTGCCATTGCACGGACAACGCCGATGTCGTGCGTCACGATTATAATTGACGTTCCGTTTGTCTCCTTCAGTTCCTTCATCTTATTGACAACCTGTCTCTGCACCGACACATCAAGCGCGCTGGTCGGCTCATCCGCCAGAAGAAGCGGCGGATTTAAAAGCATTGCAATTGCAATCCCAACCCTCTGGTTCATCCCGCCGGACAGTTCAAACGGATAACTGTTCCAGATGCGCTCCTTATCCCGGAAACAAAGCTGTTCAAACAGCGCAAAGGCGCGCTCCTTTGCTTCTTTTTTCTTCATTTTCTGATGCGCCGCCATGCTCTCATAAATCTGTTCTCCGATTGTGCGAATCGGGCAAAGCGATGCCCCCGCATCCTGAAAAATCATGCCCATCTTTGCGCCATAGAGTTTTCGCAGTTCTTTTTCCGGTCTTCCAAGAATCTCACGGTTTTCAAAATAAATCTGTCCCGCCGTCACGCTTCCCTCTGCACTGAGAAGTCCCATTGCAGCCTTTATCAGCGTGCTCTTCCCGCTCCCGGATTCCCCGACAAGTCCCAAAATCTCGCCACGCTTTAGCGAAAAGCTGATGTCAGACACCGCCGGCTTTCCGCCGTAGGTAATCCCGACAGAGCGGTATTCGAGTATATTTTCCATATATCCTTCCTCTGATTCATATCCAACTCTACTGCTAGTTCACATCCAGCTCCGCCGTCAGCTCATAGTAATCACAGGGGTGCGCATTGAGCCCCGTCACATTAGACTTTGAAATCATGCTCATCCGAAGGTGGGAACAGAACACGTATGCGTTATCATCAAGAAGAATCTGCTGCATCTTTACGGCAAGTTCCCCGCGCTTATCTTCGTCAAACGTAAGTGTTAATTCTTTTTCCAGCTCCTCAAGTGCATCGCTGTGATAGTGACCATTGTTTGACACTGAGCTGTCGAGACAGCAGGAGGTAAAAAAGTACTCCGGGTCTCCAGTCGGCGCTGTCACCATTGCACTTGCATACACATCCCACGCCGTCGTATCTTTGCGGATAGCATTATTGTTTGACGTGCAGTTGACCTCCACATCCATTCCGATTTCCTTTAAGGAAGCCTGCGCTGCCTCCGCAAGAAGTGGCAGTTCCTGGCGGCTCGGATAAGTCAGCCAGCGAATCGTAAGCTTTGCACCATCCTTTTCCCGGATGCCATCCCCGTCCGTATCCGTCCATCCGGCTTCCTCTAACACCCGCATTGCTTCCTCTTTGTCATAAGATTCGGTCGTCACATTCTGTCCGCCAAAGCTCATCGTCTCCGGAAACACTCCTTTTGCCGCATAACCGTAGCCGTTTAAAAGATGTTCTACAAATCCTTCCTTATCAATGCCAAGTGCAATCGCTTTCCGCACCGCCGGGTCAGAAGTAACCGGGCTTTCAAAATTCATCCAGACAAAAAAAGCACGGCTTGTGGCAGTACTGCTGAAGGTATATGCGTCCGTCTGAAACAGCGGGTAACTCGCATATGCCATTCCGTACGCGGCGTCAATCTCTCCGCCAAGCAGAGCATTTGCAAGCGTGTCTCCGTTGGAAATCGTGCGCACCGTGATTTCATCGACGTTTACCTCACCATCCCAGTAATTATCATTTTTGACAAGGGTCAGGTGGTCGTCCGTCACAAGGTCCACTGCAACATACGGACCGGTTCCCACAACAATTCCCTTTTCATCCACGCCTTCTTCTACATCTATAATACATCCGTATGGGTCACTCAGATAATGAAGTAATGCCGGTTTCGGAACGGTTGTCGTAATCGTGACCGTATTTTCCTCTGCCGTAATCGTATCAATGCAGAGGTCTCCTGCCGCCCGCTCATGGTCTGCAACAAGTGCTTCCAGGCATGCCTTTACCGCTGCACCATCCACCTTTTTCCCATTTGAAAAGGTCACGTTATCCTTCAATGTAATTTTCCAGGTAAGCTCGTCTATATTTTCATAGCCGCTTGCAATCCATGGCTCTAACTCCATCGTGTCGGAATACCGGAACAGGGTCTCCCCTACGCCGTAACGGATGCATGCCCATCCCGCATAGGTATTGTGCGGATTGATATCTGCCTCCTCGTTTTCCGCATTAAACGTCGTATCTCCAAATACGAAGGTCTTTTTTCCTGTTGCCTCTTCCTTCTTATCATTTGCACATCCGCCAAGCAGTCCACATGCCATGACAACTGCCAGCAATGCTGTAAGTATTCTTTTTCTCATTTTTCTCCCCTTATTGTTTTTTTTAGCGGCTGCCCCGCGGGTCAAGCTGGTCTCTCACCGTGTCCCCAAGCAGGTTAAACACAGTCACGGAAACAAATATCGCAAGTCCCGGTGAGAGCACAACCCACGGATAGGTTGTCAGCATGCTGCGTCCGCCACTCATCATACTGCCCCATTCTGCCGTCGGTATCTGTGCACCAAGCCCAAGAAACGACAGACCCGCAAGCTCCATCATCATCGTTCCGATATCTAACATCGCTGTTACCAGAACTGCTCCCAGTATATTCGGAAAAATATGGCGTCTCATCAGCTGTGCCGGACTGTCTCCTGCAAGAATCGCCGCCTGTACATAGGGCGCACGCTTGATGGAAAGGGTCTGGCTTCTTGCAATCCGTGAATATTTCGGCCAGCTCACAAGCGCTAATGCAATGACGGCATTCTGGATTCCGCCTCCAAGCACGGCGGCAACTGCCATCGCAAACACCAGGCCCGGAAACGCAAGACAAATATCAGATATCCGCATCACAATTGTATCAAGCATACCGCCGCAGTAACCGCAGAGCACCCCTGCAACAGTTCCCGCTATCGCCGTCACCGCAACCAGTGCCAGTGTCGATAAAATACTCGCGCGCCCGCCAACAATGACACGTGACAGCATATCCCGTCCGTAGGTGTCGGTTCCCATCCAGTGATTTGCATCCGGCGGCAGAAGCGCCCGGCTCAAATCCTGCGCATACGGGTCATAAGGGCAAAGCTTCTCCGCAAACACCGCACCGAGCACCAATAACACCGCAAGGAAAAGTAAAATCCAGAGCCGTTTTGATTTTCCATGATTTTTATCCCAAAATCTGTGCCTCATGCGTCCTCACCTCCCAGACGGATTCTCGGGTCGAGGAAACGATAGCAAATATCTGTCACCAGATTGATGACCACATATATAATCGCCATCCACATGACATATGCCTGAATCATCGGGTAATCGCGCATGGAAATCGCATCGACTGCCATTTTTCCGACGCCATCCCACATAAAAATAGATTCTACAATTGCAGTTCCGCCTAGCAGATTTCCAACGGAAAGCATCAAAAGTGTGAGAATTGTCACAAACGATGCTTTTAAAATACTTTTCCAAAGCGTTACTGAAAACGGGATTCCTCTCGCTTTCGCACCGTTTACATACTCTTTATTTAACTCCTCCAAAACCGTGGCACGCACCTGTCTTAAATATTTTGCAGACATGGCGATTGCAAGCGTAATTGCCGGCAATGCTACACTTTTGAGAGAAATATCGCTCGATATCACCGGAAAAATATTTCTTTTGATGGCAAACAGATACATTAATAAAAGTGCCACAAAGAAGTTCGGCATACTGTTTCCAATAAAGCTTAAAAACCGGATTACATAGTCCGTAACGCGGTTCTGTCGTACTGCCGCAAGTACTCCCAACGGAATTGATATGACAATTGTAAGCAATATTGAAATTGCCGTAAGCAAAAGTGTTGCCGGCAATTTTGATATAAATGTAGTAAACACGGGTTTTCCTGTCACATAGCTTTTTCCCATATCTCCCCGCAAGAGATTTAAAAGCCACGAAACATACTGTACCAGAAACGGACGGTCAAGTCCCAGCTCTGCCCGCGCCGCAGCAAGCATTTCCTCGGACACCACACTGCCGGTATTCTCCATCTTCTGTGTTACCACATCACTTCCCGCCGCCCGCATCATTGCAAATGACAGCAATGTAATTGCCAGAAGAATCGGTATCAATTGTAATAATCGTTTTCGGATATATTTTCCCATATCCATGACTCCTCCTCTCCGGCAAAGTCCGTTTTTCAGTATAACGGATTTGTACCCTGTTTTTAAGCCCCACGGGGGGATATTTCTGGCAGGAATTACAGAATAAAGTGTGCTTCTTCTCCGCGAGCTGTAAAAAAAAGACCGCCGCCTCACAAACTTTCGTCCGTGAGGTGACAGCCTCTTTTTATGCACTGCGGTATTCCGCTGCGTCTTTATTCTTCTACGTTGTCGGAAGCATATTCTTCTTCCATCATGTCATCCATGTCGTCGAAGTCATCGTAATCGTCAAACATTAACTCATCATCTTCGTTAATATCAGAGTCAAGTTTAATATTGCGGTAACGTTTCATACCAGTTCCTGCCGGAATCGGCTTACCGATAATTACGTTCTCCTTCATACCGATTAACGGATCAATCTTTCCTTTGATTGCAGCTTCTGTCAGAACCTTTGTGGTCTCCTGGAAGGATGCTGCTGACAGGAAGGAGTTGGTAGCTAAGGATGCCTTTGTGATACCGAGAAGAATCTGAGTACCCTCTGCAAGCTCCTTGCCCTCTTTTTCAAGCTGTTCGTTGATATCCTCGAACTCCAATGTATCCATCAGGGTTCCCGGAAGCATATCAGAATCACCGTTTGTCTCAACGCGAATCTTCTGTAACATCTGGTGTACAATTACCTCGATGTGCTTATCGTTGATTTCTACACCCTGTAAACGGTATACACGCTGAACTTCGCGAAGCATGTAATCCTGAACGGCACGAACACCCTTAATCTTTAAGATATCATGCGGATTTACAGAACCTTCTGTCAGTTCATCACCTGCTTCAAGCACTGCTCCGTCCATAACCTTGATACGGGAACCGTAAGGAATTAAGTATGCCTTGGATTCTCCGGTCTCGCTGTTTGTCACAACGATTTCACGTTTCTTCTTGGTGTCTTTGATGGTGGCTACACCGCCGAACTCTGTGATAATTGCAAGTCCCTTCGGCTTTCTAGCCTCAAAAATTTCCTCGACACGAGGAAGACCCTGTGTAATATCGTTACCAGCCACACCACCGGTATGGAAGGTACGCATGGTAAGCTGTGTACCCGGCTCACCGATAGACTGTGCTGCGATAATACCGATTGCCTCACCAACCTGAACTGCCTGACCGGTTGCCATGTTGGCACCGTAACACTTCGCGCAGACACCCATGTGGGTACGGCAGGATAATACAGTACGAATCTTAATCTTGGTAAGCGGTTCGCCCTTCTCGTCAACACCCTTGCTCATGATGGATGCCGCACGTTTCGGGGTAATCATATGGTTTGCCTTAACTAACACATTTCCTTCTGCATCGCAGATTGTGTTGCAGGAGAAACGTCCTGTAATACGCTCCTGAAGGCTCTCGATTTCTTCTTTTCCATCCATGAATGCGGTTACCCACATACCCGGAATCTCTCTGTCTGTTCCCTCACAGCAATCTGACTCACGAATCAGCATATGCTGGGAAACATCTACCAGACGTCTGGTCAGGTAACCAGAGTCAGCGGTACGAAGTGCGGTATCGGA
>OIXH01003283.1_pt1 | contig 14650 bp, 15 predicted proteins | sample 1587741 | NCBI WGS metagenome assembly OIXH01 (sample SAMEA3888916, study PRJEB22519) | human gut metagenome | biome: human gut; feature: human-associated habitat; material: faeces | place: Denmark | collected 2011 | reverse complement strand
GCATCAGGGTTTCCCCCATTGTGCAATATTCCCCACTGCTGCCTCCCGTAGGAGTTTGGGCCGTGTCTCAGTCCCAATGTGGCCGGTCACCCTCTCAGGTCGGCTACTGATCGTCGCTTTGGTGGGCCGTTACCCCGCCAACTGGCTAATCAGACGCGGGTCCATCTCATACCACCGGAGTTTTTCACACTAGGTCATGCGACCCTGTGCGCTTATGCGGTATTAGCAGTCGTTTCCAACTGTTATCCCCCTGTATGAGGCAGGTTACCCACGCGTTACTCACCCGTCCGCCACTCAGTCACAAAAACTTCATTCCGAAGAAATCAATTAGAGTGCTTCGTTCGACTTGCATGTGTTAAGCACGCCGCCAGCGTTCATCCTGAGCCAGGATCAAACTCTCATGTTATAATGTTTGAAACTGACCAGATGTTATATCTGGCTACTGTTTTAAGGTTTGCTTCGAATCTTTCGATTCGAGCGTTCGTTCATCTTTCGATGACTTTGAAATCTCTTTGTTTATCTCTAACGAAATAAACTTATTCAGAATCTTTCAAGGTTATTCACTGTTCAGTTATCAAAGTTCTGCTTGCTTTTAGAAGCAAGTCGTTGTCGATGTAGTTCTCAGCGACAGCTTATTTACTATATCACAGTTGAACTTGTTTGTCAACAACTTTTTTATTTTATTTTTTCTTTTTTGTTATCTCTCAGAAGCGACAACTCGTATATATTATCATAAGCATTTGCATCTGTCAACAACTTTTTTCAGAAAAAAATTGAACAACTCATCTTTTCAAATAAAGCGGAGAAGGAGGGATTTGAACCCTCGCGCCGGTTAACCCGACCTATACCCTTAGCAGGGGCACCTCTTCGGCCACTTGAGTACTTCTCCAAAGTTCTTATTTGACAATATGAGATTGTTCTGCGCCGTGACGCATAGATAATGATACTAAATAGATTTCGTTTTGTCAATGATTATTTGAAAAAAACTGTTATTTTTCTCTTTTTCCCAGGTTATAAAAGGTAAAACTGCCATCTATCAGCACTTTCCCACTGTCATCAGAGATTTCCACACGGATAACGGACACCTTATGTCCATGTCGTATCACCCTTGCCTTACAGTTTACATACTCGGTATTCTCCACCGGCAACAGGTAGTTCATCGAAGCATTGACCGTCGTTACATATTCTCCGTAGGTTGCGGCTGCAATTCCGGATACGGTGTCTGCCAGCGAATAGGCACAGCCGCCGTGCATCCCGCCATAGATATTCTCATGCTGTTTTTCAAAGCTGATTCTTCCAAACGCATAACCCTCTTCTACTTCAACAAGTTCCATTCCGATGTATGCCGCAAACGGATTCTTCTGTAAAATCTGATTCATTTCTTTAAATGTCATATTACCATTCTTCGCCCGGATATTTCATATTCCATTCTTTTCGCAGGTTCGTCATTATCTCCATTACGTCTCTCGTATCAGAAAAACGCATCTGCGTCATGTCACCTGTCTGCACCGCATGTTCCATATCCTGCATTTCATATAGAAGTGCGGATGCTGTTTCCCCTGCTGTTATCTCATGGCATTTTCCTGTCTCTGCCTCTACGATGACTGCACGTGCGGCACGCGGGTATTCCATGATTTCAATATATCCACGTTCAAAACTGATAACTGCGCGCTTCGGCTGTTTGGAATGAAGCGACAGGGAAATCATCGCCTGCTGCCCTTCTTTATTCATAAAAAGGATTCCAACCTGTTCATCTGCTCCGGTCGGCGCATACTTTACCTGGCTTAAAACATTTTCCGGCTGGCTTTCCATGAAACTGCGCGCAAGAGAGATTGCATAGACACCAATATCTAATAATGCCCCACCTGCAAGGTTTTTATTAAAAAACCGGTTTTCCATGTTGTATTCTTTGTAGCTTCCAAAGTTTAACTGAATCAACTGCACCTTTCCAAGTGCAGGGATTCCCTCTTTTTTGAACTCTTCCGCATCCGATACATTCTCATAGGTTCCCGTTTTACCAAGCTCTGCGAGCTTCCAGAGTTTTTTGTATAAGGGCATATGCCAGATTGTCATTGCTTCGGCAAACACAACTCCATTTTGGGCCGCAAGCTGCTGTGCCTCAAGCAGTTCCCTGCTGTTTAAGGTTATGGATTTTTCACAGAGCACATGTTTTCCATTGGAAAGCGCCTGTCTTAAAAATTCGATATGTGTGTTATGCGGCGTCGTGATATAGATAATATCCACCTCAGGGTCCGTAAACATTTCGTGGAAATCTTTATAGACCTTTGCAACCTGATATTTTTCTGCAAATGCTACCGCCTTCTCATAGGTACGATTGCCAACCGCATAGAGATGTTTTCCCATCATTTCAAGTGCTGCTGCCATTTCATTTGCAATGACTCCCGTTCCAAGAACCGCCCAGTTTAATTCTCTCTGCATTTTATACACGTTCCTTCCGATTTTCGGATTGTTTATCCACAATCCTTATTTACTTTTGTGCATATTCTTTGATTGCTGTCTCATAAAGGTTGTTTCCTTCACTGTCCACTACCACGATAACCGGGAAATTTTCCACTTCTATTTTCCGGATTGCCTCTGCTCCTAAATCTTCATAACAGACAATTTCCGATTTGGTGATACATTTGGATAAAAGTGCGCCTGCTCCGCCGACGGCTGCAAAATAAACTGCATGATTGCGCACAATGGCATCTAACACTTCTTTGGAACGTTTTCCTTTTCCAATCATCGCCTTTTCTCCTAAATCTAACAGGGTCGGGGCATAACGGTCCATACGGGTTGCCGTTGTCGGTCCGGCAGAGCCGATAGGGCGTCCCTCTCTCGCCGGAGACGGTCCCATATAATAAATCGTACTGTCTTTGATGTCGATTGGAAGGTCTTCTCCCCGCTCCAATGCCTCTATCATTCTTTTATGTGCGGCATCTCTTGCCACGTAAATGGTTCCGGTAATGTATACGTAATCGCCGGACTTTAAATCTTTTGTTGTTTCTGCTGTGATGGGTGTTGTTATATGCTTATCCATGCTATCTTCTCCGATTCATGATTCTTTTTCTTCTATAAAAATATGTTTCTACAGTTCCCGTACCACATGACGGTTGACATGACAACAGATATTGACTGCCACAGGAAGCCCTGCAATGTGCGTCGGATAGGTGTTGATGTTGACGGCAAGCGCTGTGGTCGTTCCGCCAAGCCCGCCCGGTCCGATTCCAAGCCCGTTGATTTTCTGTAACATTTCTTCTTCCAGGTCTTTCACATACGGAATCTCTGAATGGGTATCCACCGGTCTTGTGAGAGCCTTTTTTGCCAAAAGTGCACATTTTTCAAAGGTTCCGCCGATTCCGACACCTACAACCATCGGTGGGCAGGCGTTTGGTCCCGCATCCTTGACTGCCGTTAAAATGGCATTTTTGACGCCCTCGATTCCGTCTGCCGGCTTTAACATGAAGACACGGCTCATATTCTCACTTCCAAAGCCCTTCGGTGCCATCGTGATTTTCACTTTATCCCCCGGAACGATGGAATAATGAATGACCGCCGGAGTATTATCCTTGGTATTTTCCCGGATTAACGGGTCTTTTACAACAGATTTGCGCAGATATCCTTCGGTATATCCCTGACGGACACCCTCGTTAATGGCATCCTCAATCGCCATCCCTTCAAAATAAACATCCTGTCCCACTTCTAAAAACAACACCGCCATTCCGGTATCCTGACAGATTGGTATCATTTCCTCATCTGCTATCTTTAAGTTTTCCTGAAGCTGCCCTAAGATTTTCTTTCCAAGCGGCGATTTTTCCTTCTCTGCCGCCTGCTTCATTGCCGCATCCATATCATCTGAAAGGTAATGGTTCGCTTCAATACACATTTCTTTTACATTTTTAATAATCAAATCGGTATCTACTGTACGTATCATGTCTTTTATTCCTTTTCATCTGTTTTCTTTTTATTAAAATAGTTTTTGTATTTCTGTAATGTCTCATTCGCTGTGCGGGATGTCATATCCGGGAACGCCTTTACCAGACGTTTGAAGCCAAAGCTCTTCTCACGCATAAGCTGCTGATACTTCTCGGTAAGCTCTGCATACTCACGCTTCTTCTCTTCCAGATAAACAGCACGCCCGCGCTTCTTTGCCTCGGCACGCCCCTTGATTTCCTCTCCGGTATCTGCAATCTTCTCAATCAATTCTGCATGGTTCTCCTGGAATTCTTCGGACTTTTCCACAACGCCTGTCACATTTTCAAAAATGTTTTCTCCGATTTCATCGGATAATTTATGAATCTGTGCTGCAACGTCATCCATCAGCTTTAATCTGCGGTTGAACTTTAAGATGGTGGATACGGTAATTGCGCAGTCTGCTGCAAATATTGCCATTAACAGGCTAAGTACAATCACCCCGAAGGTGTGTGGTATTAATGTGATTCCTTTATAGATAATCGGGTGGATAACGTCCATGATAAAGGTGCAGGCAAGTCCCCAGTAGATTGAGAATTTCAGACAGACATAGCCTTTAATATTAAATGGCTTATCACTGTAGTCCCACCATTTGTTGTGAAATACTTTTTCCAGGATAAATCCTGTTATGTACTCGAGCAGTGATGTTAAAAGAAAAGACCCGGCAAACAAAATCAGCAGATTGTCCTTTAACGGTGTCAATACGGCGACAACAATCACCACCCCGCAGCCGTAAATCGGACAGTAGGGTCCGTTTAGGAATCCGCGGTTGACAAATATTCCACGGTCCACTGCGGCGTAGGACACTTCCGTACACCAGCCGATGAATGCGTAAATGATAAAAATCCATACCAGCTCATAAAAATTCTGCGGCATAAAACCCCTCTTTTCTGCGTACAGACCTGTGCCTGCACCGCTGTTTTTCTTTGTTTATAATAGTACCACACGCATTTTTCTTAGACAAGAGCACTTTTGGTTGACACCGCTGTCCGGATGGGAGTAAGATGGATTCAGAATTTTTACCCGGAGGAATGGATTTATGCACGTACCACATTAATAGTATGAATTTCAGACAGATTTTCATGGAAAGCCTGCAGCCGCAGGTGTTTTTTGGTACGCATAAATTACATTACGAAAGGTTAAATTAAAATGAAACGAACAATTCCATATAAGATTCTCTGTTTTTGCAACGGACTGGTGTTTTTTGCCCCGGTCTCTCTGTTGCTGCGCACAAGCAGAGGCATTACTTTGTCACAATTTTTCTTATTGCAGGCATTATTGTCTGTTGCTATTTTTGTCTTTGAAATTCCCACCGGAATGTTTTCCGACCGTATCGGACACAAAAAAGGGATTCTTGTTTCCCAGATTCTGCTGTTGTGCGCCCGCGCTATTTTCCTGATTGCGGGAAATATTGGTTTCTTCATCCTTGAGGCGGTTTTGGAGGCACTCTCCTGCTGCTTTATCTCCGGCACCGGGGAGGCATATCTCTATGAATTATGCAGAAATGATTCCGATAGCAATTCCTTTGTCCGGGAAAATGCCAAGGCAGGCGCTTACGGCACTGCGGGCTTTCTCATCAGCACGGTTGCCTATGCCGGACTGTACCGCCTGGTCGGTTTAAACGGTCTTGTGATTGCGACCGGACTTGCCACTATCGTCTCCATTGTGGCGGCTGTCTGTATGCCGGAGGTTTCTCCTGCTGCCGCAGCGGATTCCCCTTTACCTCAAAAAGGGACCGGGTTTTTAAGCGGCATCACACCGGCTTTGTTTGGGCTTTTGCTTTTAGACTCTGCGTTATGCCTTGCAAGCCTTGTCGTAAATTTCCTTTATGTGGAAAAATTAGAGTGGGCGGGCATCGCATCCGAATGGATGACACCGATTATTCTCGGTTACTCGGCACTGAATCTTCTCGTTCCTTCCGTGCTGAAACATCTGGAACGAAAACGGGACTACGTGCTTTATTTTGTGTTTTCGCTCATTGCCGCCGGCTTTTTCTTTTTCCTGTCTGCGGTAAACAGTCTGCCCGCTGTCGGTTTTATGATTCTGCTGCCGTTTCTTCTGGAGATTATGAGCATGATTTTGTTTAAACTGGAAAATGAATATATTGATTCCATCGGAAAAGAAGAGAGCAGAGCTTCCCTGCTGTCGGTCATGAGTATGGGGAATAATTTTTTAGAAGTGGTATTTCTTCTGGTGTCCGCTTACGTCAGCAGTGAGCAGGGGAACAGGATGTTTCTGTTCCTCGGTGTGCTGTTTGTCGTATTTGCGTTTCTGGGAAATGTGATTCTTAGAAGGATGCGAAGGAACTAAAACAGACGGTTTTTACTCTATAGGAAACATGGGTTTCATGTAACACGGTATTTCCTATGGAGTAATCATGCCTGTTTTTACAGTTCAAGGGTACGTGTATAGAAGTTCAAATCATCTACCGCATCATGAGATATTTTAAACAGGATACACTCCGGATTCTGTTTTATGATTTCTTTCTCGATGATGTTCCATTTTTCTCTTGTTTTTATGTCAAGCCCTGCGTCTATCTCATCTATCAGGATTACAGAGGCTTCCTTACAGTACAGTAACAGTTTTATCATTAACAGTTTCTTTCTCTGCCCGTTTGAAAGGTTTTTTCCACTGTCCGTGATACAATCCGTATGGATATCCACATCAAGCTCTTTTAAAAGTTTCTGGTACTCTTCTTTGTGAAACGTTCCACTTCGGATAATCCTCAAATAATCTTCCAACGGTTCATTTAACATCACTTCATCCTGTGCAACAGAAAGGATTTGTTTTCTCAGACTGCTTCCGGAAATATCCCGGATATCTGCCCCGTTGTATCTGATTTCACCCTCTTTTGCAGTTAATAATCCCGACAGCAGCTTTAATATGGTTGATTTTCCACTGCCATTTTTCCCTGCTACTCTCACAATATCCCCGGATTGAAATTCTGCGTTTAAATTTTTTATGAGACTGCTTTCTGCATTTTCATACCAAAAGGAAAGATTTTTTAATTCGATTTTCTTAATTTTAGAGACTTCCATGCCCTCGTCCGGCTTTTCTAAGGCGTTTATCATCTCTATGTTTTCAAAGGACGGAAGTGTTCTGTGAATGGCATAAATCGAATTTTCAAAGGAGACACTTTTTTCTATGATGATATCCGCAACCATCATAAAGAAAACGATTTGACCGGTGGTATTCTCCGATGCCATCATCAGATAGATTGTAACTCCGATGGAAAATATCTGGTGAAAATGATTGATAAGATTTCTCAGAAAAATCTGTTTTTTATCCACACGGACGGATGTATTGATAAATTTCCACAGGCTGTTTTTACATCTATCGGTAAAATAATCTCCGACATCGTTCTGTTTATCGATTTCGATTGCATCTATGTACTCGTTCAAGACCTGATTGTCACTTTTCATTGCTGCATTTACTTCTCTTGATGACCGGATAATCTGTTTCCGTGACAAGTAAGATATCAGATAACCGATTCCGGCTCCACTTGCAAGTGCGATACCAAGCTTGTAATTTGATACAACCGCAATGCCTAAGAATACAAGCATTATGATGAAGTCCGCAAATGCCTGGATACTTTGCAGCGCTATCGAAGAAAATACATTTAACGTATCCATGTAGAGAATATTTTTTAATTTATCCCTGCCAATCATCAGCAGTTTTTCATAATCCGCGGTTTTTATGGAACGGATTAAGCTTTCTCTCATAGATTCGATGATATTTCCGCCGAGCATATCCAGACACATATACCATGCGATACTAATGAGGTTGTATCCCAAATACGCCAGTGTATACACGCCGATGTAACATATCAGTGTCTTTACCATCTCCGTCTCTCCCGGGACTTTATCTAATACCACCCGGATGGAAAGGGTTATAAATCCCTGGACAAATGCCAGCAGAAAGACCAGGAGCACACTTAACAGGCAGTGCTTCCGGTCTTTCTTTAAAAAGAGTTCTATAAATTTTTTGTAGGTGTTCATGTGGTACCTCCTTTATTTCTTCGGATATTTTGCCAGCATCGTCGCTTTTAACTGCTCAAATGCCTCGACCGCCGTCTCGTCTTCCCCAAAAAATTCATTGTTTTTTACTTTCGCATACGAGACATACGTCGTTTCTCCGTCCGTCGGAACTATCTCATTGTTTCTGCTCTCATAGCAGAAGACCGGCGCAATCAGTGCATCATCATACAACTGATAGACCTGTGTATCCCCAGATAAATCTTCCACTTCTCCTGTTAAAAACACGAGATATTCCACCCCTGTATCCATGATGTTTACAAAACCACGCCCTAACACAGCGGGATCCTCTGCCGTATTTAATCTCCAGTGAGCGGAATAGAGATACAATTCCTCTCCGGCATCTATTCCCTCTCCCCGGTAGACTTCGCTGACCGATACCTTCTGACGGCTTCCGCCAAAAAAATGCTCGATTTCATCAATTGCACTCACCCTCAGTATCACAGGAACCTCCGGCAATTGATTTTCAAGCTCTTTGCAGGTACTAACCGCCATCTCTCCCGGAATTTCTGCCACCTCTGCCGTGCTCAAATAATCCCCTGCCACAATATTGGTATAGCTTTTCTTTTTGACTCCGCCAAAGATTGCTGCCGCAAGAATCACAACGACTGTAACTGTCAATCGTATCCGTCTTTTCATGCGTCCTCCCCCTGCATTTCGATATGTCCTCTTTCAATCCGGTAAAAGTAATCGGATAACAGCCTGATATCCTCTTTGTTGTGACTTGCCAGTAAAATTAACGCACCTCTTTCTTTTTCCTGACTAATAATCGTTCTGATTTCTTCCACTCCGGTCTCGTCCAAGGCATTTGTAGGTTCATCCAGCATCATAACATCTGGTTTTTCCATGATTGCCTGCGCAATCGCAAGGCGCTGCTTCATTCCAAGTGAATATTTCCGGTAGATACGCTTGTCATCCGGCTCTAATCCGACACGCACCAGAGCATCTTCTATCTCTTCTTTTCCGATTTTCTTTGTCAGATTTGCCAGATAGCTGAGGTTTTCCATCCCGGTCAAATCCGGATAAAGTCCTGCATTTTCAAGTACAATCCCAAGATTCGGAAGCACGGAAAAATCCTTGTGCAGCTCTTTTCCCTCCCACAGAATTTTTCCTTTATCCACAGTCATCAGTCCCGAAAGCGCACGAAACAACATGGTCTTTCCCGAACCGTTTCTTCCTACAAATCCATAGACATTCCCGCTGGATAACCGGAGCGAAATATCTTCAAGGATTGTCTTTCCATGAATCTTTTTTTCAATTTTATCTGCAATCAGTTCCATAACGCTATACCCCCGTCTCAGAATCAGAAATTAATAAATTATGTTTTCTTACAATCACAGAACCAACTGCCAGGATGATTCCGCAGGTAATCACCTCAAACAGCAGCGACGCACTTAAGTCAAGTCCCTGATACGGCTCTAAAAGCACACTGCCAAGACTTTCTATCCTGCTGCCGTGCCACCCTAACACAAGATGGGCGATTGGATTATATTTTAACATTCCATAGCAGTTCCAGAAATTCGTTGCACCTAAAAGTGTAATTTCAACCATCTGCACTCCCAATACAACGGCATAAGAGGTACTGCTTCCAAGCCATAATGCTGCCAAATTGATGATAACCGTGATTTTATACATCCACAATCCATAAATAAAAAAATAAGAGCACGCAAGAATTATGCCCGCTTTATCCACAACCACCTGATATCTCACCGTACTTATCAAGATTGTAAAAAATAACAGCACGCCCTGAAACATCATAATTTCTGCACCGACAGAGCCCATTTCCCTCCAGTACCATTTTCTCCGGTTCGGATACCGCGAAAACACGTAGATACTTGCCGTACAAAAGTGTCGATACACGGCGACTCCCATATAACATTCCAACACCAGAAACGGCGTCAGCCTCATCGCAAAAGAAATCAAATCCGTCATGGAAAACGAAAGTGCAAATGTTCCTCTTGAACCACAGAGCTGTAAAATGAGTTCCGAAAGTGGAATTGTTCCGTCATACGGATTGACATACATGATGCTTAGAAAGAGTCCTCCCAATACAGCCGTAAGGAGAATGACATGATTTTGATATTTTCTCATAGGCAGTCCTTTCTGCTGCTTGTGATGACTGCTGCCACAGAAAAAATAATAACTGCCAGAAGTCCTGCTGCAAATACCGGAATATTTTTCTCCTGCTCGTTAAACATAAGAAGTAAATCATACCACCGAAAACTGGCACCTTCACTCGGTGAAAGCATTGCACTTAAGTTTAACAGCAGAAATACCGGTAAAAACAGAAAAACATTGTATTTTACTCTGACAACAGAAGAAACTGCCACGGTAAACGCTCCAAGAAGTCCCGACAGAATACCAAACAGAAGCGTTCCAGCGACGGCATAGAGATAAGGTGCCCGCAGATAAAAACCGCTGAACAAGTAATTGTGCACCGCCTCTGCAAACGATTTTTCATAATAGCCCCAGTTTGACAGGTCTCCTGTTGCCTGCAGTGGAAATGCAACACAGTTAAGTGCAATTTCTATCAGAAATGGCACGCAGAAAATGATTGCTGTCGCAAGAAACGCAGCCGTCATTTTACTATATTTGTATCCTTTTCCACCCAACCGGGCACTCATATACACATTTTCTCCTGTCTGGTATTCCTTTGCCAGCGAAAAACCCGCCGGACATACCACCAGAAGCGGATATAACTGTATCAGTAAAATTGTCATGTCCGCATTATAATTTGTGCGATTATAGCTCAACAGAAGCAGCTTCATCGGCTGGTACATTGCAAGGACATCTCTCCCCTGAAATGTCACTACATTACGGATAAAATTAAAAAGCACCATGGCAAGCAGTACATAAAAAACAATGACTGCATTCTTTTTTCTTAACAGATATCCTGTCTGTGATATCGTTGTCCTCCAAAACATACGAGTCTCCCTCTGGTATTATAATAAATCCTTTTTCTTAAAGAAAAGGCATGCCAAAACTGCACACAGCACGGAAAAACCAAGCCAGGCTGCGCAGAGTACGCCGACCGGAGCCGCCCCTTTTAAAATGACCGCTGATAAATTGACGGACATTAACGGTATCATTGCAGCACCGCTTTCCATCTGGCTCTGCACTGCAAAAGAAAGTAACGGTAAAGCGACTGCACAGATTGCCAGAATTGATTCATTCTTAATCAGCACCGCCAATAACATTCCAAATGCCGTAAAAAACAGGACGCCACACACTGCTAACAGAAGTATCTGCAACAGGAAACTCTCTGTCGTAATAATGTTTCCATTGTCGCACAATATTGGGTAATACCGGTTTCCAACGCCAAACAATGCACTACAGATTGCAAAGGCACCAACCGCCGTGACCGTCACAGAGAGAACCGCCATAAACAATGCCGCACCCATTTTACAAAGAATCATCTCTGTACGGGAAAACGGGGTCTGTAACAGAAGCTTTATTCCTCCATGCAAACGCTCTGTGATAAACCCAAATGCTCCAAACAGCATTGCAAGCACCGGAATTAAAAACGGAAGAAACTGTTTTGCATACATCACGAGTACATTCCAGCCATCGCAGGCATTAGACGGTGTTTTCGGTTCCACGTCATGCTCGAGGAGATACTGATATAATTTTATACTGTCATTTATTTTTGGAACGTTAGCTGCAATTCTGATATTTTCTACCAGCCAGAGTTCCCCTTCGCCCTGTTTTATGGCAAGCGAAAGTTCCTGTCTCCAGTCCCCGCTCTTTCTTGCATCTGCCATTTTTGACAATAACTCCGACTGTTCTTCCATTTTTTCTTTTAGTTCCTCTCCCGAAGCTTCGTCCAATCCCTGGTTATTTTCAAAATAAGCCTGCACTTCACTGGATAACAGTGCTTCTTTCCTCTGATATTCCTCGCAAATCTTTCTGGTATAATCCGTGGAAGAGTGTCTGATTCCAAGGAAACAAAACCAGCCGACACAAACCAGAAATGACACAGCGGCAATTGTAAACAGGAATCGCCGCATATTTTTTATTTGAAATAAAAATAACTTTTTCATTTTAAAGCACATCCTTTTTTCGGAAAATGGCAGCCGCAAGCCAGAAGAAAGCCGCAGACCACAAAATCAGCAGGATACAAAACACGATTCCGGAAAAGGCCGTTTTCACCACCATCGTATTGGACGATACAAAGGACACCAGACCAGCTGAGTCGTCCTGAAATGAAAAAGTTTTCTGATATACTTTTCCTAAACCTGCCGCAACCCCATCTGTCAATGAAAATGGAAGGTACTGTAAAAATCCATTTGCTCCGCCGGATGTCATCAGACTTTTTCGCATGGCAAATACTCCTCCTGCCGCAAGTATGGTTCCAAAAACCAGCGAAAAAATGCCATTTCGGATAAGCACTCCAATGAAAAGGGCAAATGCTGCAAAAAACAGCAGGGCGCAAAATGATACGGCTCCTGCCCGAAGCCACAGCCGCCACTCTGCAATATAGATTTCTTTTCCAACAGAAAAGAAAGATTTTTCTGCCAGTATCGGATACCGGATATCCCCGGTTCCTGCGACAACCGTTCCGCCTAAAAATGCTCCGAATCCTGCCACAAAAAGTGCCACCATTCCAAGCAGTACGCCTGCTATGTATTTATTCCAAAGAAATCTTGTCCTTGAATACGGTAATCCAAGCGGCAGCTTGATGCTTCCCATTCGTATCTCTGTTGCCAGACAATCGGCAAAAAGCAAAATCATTACAATCGGGAGAAGTAAAAACAGATATTCCTGTAAAAATGAGGTCACCGCCTGTGCGCCATCGCAGTAGGATTCTTCCATATACGGCGAATGATAGAATTTTATTCCTTTTTTAACCAGAATGGAACAGATATCCACATTTTTCTTTGCCCTGTTAAAAGACTCATCGTCTAAAATAATTCCTGCTTTGTTTGATGATACCTCATTATTGCTTTCCCGCAATGTGGCGCTTATAACCGCTGGTACATCCTTGTTTTCATAAGCTGTCACAAGTTCTGAATATGCCGCAGCCTCCTCTTCGTAATATGCCGCCCTATCCGCATCCTTCTCACTTTGTGCATTTTCAGTTGCACTTATCACAGATATTTGTGCGTTATAAAGACTCATTTCATTGAGCGAAGAAACCTGATTGTTGTATTTTTTTGCACCGTTCAGCGAAATTCCAAAAGCAAAGACAAATATCAGAACCAATACCACCAGAAACTTTCTGTCCGCCTGTTTTCTTAATTCCACGAAAAGCAACTTCAATTATGGAACACCTGCCTTTCCTCCTCTGAGAAAAGAGAACGATATTTGTTTTCCAGCTCTTCTTCACTTTCTTCCCCGCTCTCTCCAATCACTTCCCCATGATGTAAGAATACAAATCTCGAAGCAACCTTCTGAAGCTCGGTCAGCAAATGTGAAGAAATTAAGATTGCCATTCCCTTCTCTGACGCCTCTTTCATTCTTTCCCGAATCAGAAAGATGCCATCCGGGTCAAGTCCATTCAATGGTTCATCTAATACCAGAAACTGAGGCTGTGCGACAAAGCATAATGCGATTCCAAGTCTCTGTTTCATTCCGATGGAATATGTTTTTACCCGGCTGTCCAACTGTTTTTCAAAATTGAGCAAATCTGAGAGTTTTTCAATCTCTGTTCTCGGTATTCCGCGCGTATCACAGACCATATGAAGGTGCTGTCTGCCGGTCAGCTGTGGATAAAGTCCGGGTTCTTCCACCAGAAATGCCGCATTTTTCATCGCAGCAGCATGCGCACCCCCCACATCCTGTCCACAGATTGTAATTTTCCCTTCATCTGGAAAATTGTATCCGGCAATCAGCTTCATCAAAGATGTTTTTCCTGCACCGTTTGGCCCTACCAGCCCGACAATCTCCCCAGGTACAATTGACAGACTGACTTTTTGCAATATTTGTTTCTTTCCAATGGTTTTTGATACATTTTCTACTCGTAAGATATCTTCCATAACTTCTCCTTCTCCATTCATTTATCAAAACATACCCATTAGGCATACAAAACTAAAAAAGCAAGGCAGTTGTGGTAACTCCTACAACTGCCTTTATTATAATCTTAGTATGAATATAGTACAACTTATTTATTTAAAACTATATGGATATTCGAAGCGTCCGGCACATTTAACGGCAACACCATTATAGGAATTTGTCGTAGAAACTACTTTCGGATCCCCCACATATACTTTTTTGCCCTTTGGTACTGTTACGGTATGATAAACTACGGGAGATCTATATACACCACCATCGTTATATTCAACCAAATAAAAATAATATGGTATCGAAACAGATTCGGAGCATACACTGATACCATAATCCAAATTACTTACTGTTACTACAGACTCTGTTTTCTGAGCCGTTTCTGCCGCAAATGAAGTAAATGAGGCAGCACATACCATCATTGCAACTAAGAACGATGAAACAATTTTTTTTACATTTTTTTTCATAAATCTTCTCTCCTTTTCTTTCGATTGTTTGTTTCGTTACTTTTTACGCTCTCATATTAGTACATCGTAAATAAAAGAACCATGTCAAAACTGGAAAATATTTTTTTCCAGTTTTGACATGGTCTTATTCTGCACACAGCATTATAATAAAATTATTATTTTTAAGGGGGTATCAAC
>OIXH01003281.1_pt1 | contig 14653 bp, 28 predicted proteins | sample 1587741 | NCBI WGS metagenome assembly OIXH01 (sample SAMEA3888916, study PRJEB22519) | human gut metagenome | biome: human gut; feature: human-associated habitat; material: faeces | place: Denmark | collected 2011 | reverse complement strand
CATGGCGATAGGAATTCTTGAGCAGATTTATAAGAAGGGAGGAGTTTTGCATGGCGAACTTGCGGCTGAGATCCCGAATAAGGAGTGATATTTTTGAAAATTTGTATCGAACGAAAAAGAAGTGAAACAGTTCTGGATCGTGTGCTTAAAAAAACTGTCTGCGTTGAGATCTCGGATTTCGAATCTCTTGACGAAGCCATATTGAATGCGATTCGTATTACGACGTCTGAGCTAGCTGTCGACTTGAAAGAGTCTGGCGTAAATACTATTCACGCTTAGTTCCATTGAAGGAGGAATAAAGAGAGATGCCTTATCAACTAGACATTACAACCGAAGTAGTCGACGGTGAGCCGATCAGAAAAAGCGCGGTATTGACATTAGATGGAATGCCAGTTTTTTTGATGCTCAACTTTTCTTCGAAAGACTTTACTATTTCGCCTTTTGTTAATACAGATGTTCGTTTTTGCATTGATCGTTTTGGCATTGATCTGAATAAGAGAGCAAAGCCTAGCAGTAACAGCTCATTGCTAATCGAAGTCTGTAAAGACGGTGGACTTTGTTTCCATAAGGAACAGGGGTTTGTTTTCATTCATAGGAATGGGGCTGTGCAATGCAGTTTTAATGACGACAGTGATGCTGTGTTTATCAACAAAATCACTCGTAACGGTGATGAGGTGTCCCCTGCTCTGTATTACGCCACAAAGGAAGAAAAACGTAAGAAAATCGAAACTGCTAAAGAGGAGGAATAAAAATGCCAATACCTATCGCAATCCATCATAGCGCGGAGCCGAAAATCCCGTATAGCATCACACCATCAGATATTTTAACGGTTGCGGAAGCGGCAGCAGTCTTGAAGATATCACCGGACACGGTGAGAGCCATGTGTGACAGGGGAGAGCTCCCGCACCGAAAATGCGGCAACCGCCGCCGGTTCCCCGGTTGGCTGCTGATAGAGTGGCTCAACAACAGCCAAATTAAAAAGGAGGATACGCAATGGTAAATCCTGATATGGAATATTTCGCCATGACCGTCGCCGCCCTGATAATCCTTGCCGCCGTCTCCTGCTACGCGGCGTACCTGAGATACAGGGTCATAAAGCGCCATCGCCGCATCGAGGATTATATAGCGCGCAACGCGGCCAAACGGAGGAACTACGACGATGCACGCATTAGCTGAAAGCGCCGTAATGCTTGCTCTCTATGGCAACGAAGGAACGATCTTCGCCTTTGGCATCATCGGGTTGATCTACGTAGCCTACCGCTCATTCTGCAACGCTCTTGATGAGAGGAGGCCGGGAGATGGGGACAGAGGCTAGAAGCTACCTTTACCGCGGCAAGGTGCTCAGCGTAGAGGCGCGCGAATCGGTGAATCATACCATATATGGGACGCACTTCACCGACTCCAAAGGCTACCGGCGCCTGCTCCTGCTCAACGACGAGCTTATTACCCGCCGTACCCGCGAAGAGGCACAGGCAGATCTCAATGCGTTTGCGGAACGGCGAGGATTAAAGGAGGTGAACGCCAAAGGCAGCAAAGACAGCGGGAAAAAGAAAAGTCCTTCCAGCGCCAACTAGAAGGACCCAAGTAAAACGAAAAACTCACTTTAGAAATTATATCACATGAAAGGGGAACACAAAATGATGCAAGATGCAATGGTAGAACTCACTCTCAAAGAAATGACGGATCTCGACAGGCAATTCCAGAAGCTATTGCCCGCGGTCGTTGCCTCGCTCAAAGACGAAACACAGTCTGCGAGCATCACTATCACGATGAGCTTCAAGCTCTGCCCGGACAGTGAGACCCAGTTTGATATGAAGACCTCTATCAAGCCAACCTTTGCCACCGATAAGAGGACGACACGCTGCCGCCGCGATCTGCTTCGCAACATCGTCACCGCCGACAGCTTCGACCTCGGCAACTTCGGGGCTCCGGCACAGAAAGACCTCTTTGCCGGACAGAAAGCCAACACTGCCGCAGAAGCAGAAGCGGCACAAAACTAATACAGGAGGAATAATCATGGAAATTAAGACCCTGCAAATCCCTGAAAATAATAGCGACCCCATCACCATCTTTGAAGGTAAAGCGCCGTCCCCGTTGCCTCCATACGACTATCAGGGCTTTCAATACAAGACGCTCGACGTCAAAAGCTTCTGTAAAATCGTAGAGGCAAAGGGCAAACCGTGCAATGCGGTCATCTTCGGCAATGGAGAAGGCTTCCACGCAATTCTGGACGACGAAGTTACCGACAGGGCAAAAGATACCGTCACCATGCCCTTCACATACTCTGTGCAGATGAACGAGTGGGCTCCCGTCCTCGAAGACGGCCACGTATTCAAGCTCAAAGAGCTTATTGACTATATCAAGCGCAGTGATAACCAGACCATCGAGAACTTTGAGATGCTGCTGGATTCGTTCAGAAATTTCAAGTATGTCTCCAACGTCACCGGTGACTTTACCTTCGATAACCGCAACAACTATACCTTCTGCGTAAAGGTTAAAGATGCCGAGGGTACCGTCCGCATACCGCAGACCTTCCTCGCTAATATCGAAATATACAAAGACAGCGGTTGGTTCCAGTGGATGGAAATTGAAATAGAGATCGAGCAGCCGAAACAGGCGGGAGAGCAGCCCTTCTTCCTGCTTCGCTGTCCGAAATTCCCGCGCTACCTACAGTCGGCGCAGGAAAACCTCTACGACCAGATGAAAAAAGAACTCGACGGCTGGCTCGTAGTACAGGGCAGCCCAACAAAAGACTAGCACCGGCGCCCAACAGAAAGGGCCTGCAGGGGTATGCCGCCCCTGTAGGCCCCAATAAAAAACTGACTAAAGGAATTATAGCACAGGAAGGAATAAAGAATGAGCTGTAATAAGTGTATGTACATAAAACCCGGACTCGGACCTGTTCCTAAATATATTCATGAATGCAACAGATTACATGAATTGAAGCGGGTTTTAGCCACATTTCTTGTCGGGGGCGAAGAGATCAAAATCGAATGGGTAGAGGAATATAACGAGTTGCTCAAAAAAATGGAAGAGATAGAAGTGCTGGAAGCGCATGAGAAGAAACCGGAAGCAAGTTTGCCCGGACTTTTACTGCTTGCCAGCGCGGTTGTCGGGCAGGAGGAGGAGATTGCCGTGCTGGAAAAGACTGTAAAAGAACAGGATTCTCTCCTGAAGCACCAGGCGGTAGAGCTTGACGATGCTTCGCAGGATCTATCCGCGCTACGCGAAATTTATCGTTGGCGGAAGCAGAGCGAGGAGCACGCGCCGGCAAATGAGAGAGTGCTTATTTATGATGCTTACCGGAAGCATTTTACAGTTGATGTATGTACGTATCTGGATACAGTGAATTATGTATTTTGGCGCCCGCTGGATTTGCCGGAGGAGGAATAAAAATGAAAACTAATCTTGAAAACATCGCGAAGAAAAACGCCGACGAAATGGCGCGGTTCCTGATCCTCATGGATAACCTCGGTATATGTTGCTACTGCTCATTTAAACAGGACAGTAAAGAGTGTAAGGAGCACCCATGCAAGATAGGCATTATTGGATGGCTCGAACAGGAGGATAAGTGATGTCTGAGGTCTTTGCTAATGGCGCAGAATATGACTACTTCACAGCGAAATTCTGCGATAGATGTCAGAAATACGGAGATGTTTTCGAGGGGGAAAAGCCCTGTCCAATCGAGGACAGGATTAATACGGCCATGATGGACGAAAAAGAGTTTCCGCACGAACAGGTTTTTCGCGGGAACGATGGTGAATGGACTTGCACGGAGTTTGAGAGCATGGAGGCGGAATATCATTAAAAGATAAATTAATTTTAACGATGGAGACTAAACAGTCGCAGACTGGAACGAGCGCAACAAACGAGCAAGGGGGAAACGGCCATGACTACGGAAGAAAAAATTGAAGTTATCCTCGAATACTGTAAAAAACAACGCAGCGAGTCGGATGCGTGTTCAAAATGCAAGCTCTTAGAGGAAGGATGGTGTTGTGGCTTTAAGGAGCATAAATATATACCCTGCGAAGCACTAGATGATGAAGAGATAGATGATATCTACGGACTTCTCCAATCCGGCACCTCCAAGGACGCCGTTCACTATCAGCTGCTACAGCAGCAGCCGATAGAGATCATGCAGACGTTATTTTCGCCGGATGAGTTTAAGGGCTTTTTACGGGGGAACATCATCAAGTACATACTGCGCTACGGACATAAAGATGATTGTCGTAAAGAGGCCGAAAAAATCGCGCAGTACGCGCAGTGGCTCGCGATGGCGGAACGTAATGAAACGATAAAGCCGTGATGAACGCAAGAGTATTTCCCCGCCGTACTAAATCAACGCCGCCTAAAAAGGGAAAGGAGGCATCCCAATGGCAGAGCATGAAGAGATAATGAACATAAAGGATACACGGGACTTCTGGTTTTCGATGCTGGATATCGACGTCATGCGCTCGAAGGAGATATCCTTCTTCGCAAAGGGCGTTTACTCTATCCTAGTAACCTTCGCAGACACTAAAAGCCGGTCGTGGCGGCTGCGCGTAAAGACACTGACGGAGGTCGCGGGCATCAGTGAGCGGCAGGTCCGCTATGCCCTGAAAGAACTAAGGGAAAAGGGCGTCATCGCCGTGAAGGAAAATCGCGCTAACGGTCATCAAACAGCCTCGACCTATAAGCTCATCGGCCACAAGGCGGAGATGTTTAACAAAGATACCAGCATGCAGGATATGCAGGCTGAAAGCCCAGCATGCACATCCTGCAGCCTGCAGACTGCACCACCTGCAGACCATCTTTACGATAATCAATCTTTACTAGAATCAAATAATCCCCCTATAGTCCCCCAAGGGGATGAGAACGTACCCCCTGCTGAGGGACAGGAGCACTTCGACCTCAAGGGCGAACCGGCGAAGACGGAGAAGCCGAAAGCAAAAGCGGAAAAGGCGAAGAACCCCAATCCCCTCGACTCCTGGTTCGAGGATCAGTTCTGGAAAAACTACCCGCGGCACGTAGATAAAAAGCGCGCCCGCGAGGCATTCATGCGCGTGCTCTCAAAGGCCAAAAATCCCGAAGAACAAAGGCAATGGGTGATCTACATGGGCATCCGCCTCGCGCGGTATATCCACGACGTGCGGGATACCGAGGAAAAATATATCAAGCACCCCTCGACATGGCTCAACGCGAATGACTTCTCCGCGCCGCCGGAAGAGGACGAGGTGCTGCGCCGGGAGGTCTTTAGCTGAGATGATCGCGGATCTGAATGGCCCACTCGAAGTAATAAAACGTCTGCGCGCCGACTTTGGCGAAGGCTGGGAAGAGCAGGCGGATTTTATGCTCGCAAAAATGGTGGAGGGATACATCACCGACGACAAGCTCAACCCGGAGCAGGCAGCCTCGAAGCTGCTGCGTGTCCTCACCGACAAAGACGGTACGGTAGTCGTCAGCAAGGCCCAGATCCGCCGCGCCGTCGCGCAGGGATACCGCGACTATCGCGACGACCGCAACCCCGGAGAGGGCGACAAGGTGAGAGTTGTCACCTACGACAAAGATAACATCATCGTCGATACGATTCCCACGACCTCCGACGAGCACATGTCGCGGCTCGTCACCGAGGTAGAAAACTGGAAAAGCCTCGACGGTTACGGCTTCGGTATATACGAGCTAGATACTGCCTTCGGCGGCCTCTATCCAAGCGAGACATTAGCCCTCGTCGGTGCGCCTGGGAGTATGAAGACGGCGCTGGCCCTGAACGCGGTGGATGATTTTCTTAGAAAAAACCGCGAGGGTAAGGTGCTCTTTTTCTCCCTCGACATGCCCGCGATCAAAGTCCACACGCGCCGCCTGATGCGCGAAATGGACTGTTTCGAGAGCGAATTATACGGGATGATAAAACGCAAAGACCCCGCGGTAAAAGAGGCCCAGCATCGGTTGAAACTCAGCGACGCCGGACGATTTAATCTAGTCGGCAAACCTCGCGGCGGCAAACCCTATTCGTGGGGACAGATCGCGGAGATCATCATACAGCTGGCACCCGATATGGTGATCATCGACTACCTGACGCTGATTGGGACATACCGCTCAGAGCTAGAATGCGTCATCGACCTGATGCCGAAAATAAAATCCATCGCCGACGATTTAGGGATTGCGATGATCCTGCTCTCCCAGATGGGGCGCTCCAGCCGTGCAGCCCAGAAAAGCGGCAGCGGCGGACACGCCGCGGGCGGACATTATGTCGAAGATGCGGTGGATGTAGAAATTGAACTCTTGAAAGACGAGAGCCCCGACGGTAAATCCGCCATCGTGGCCACTGTTACCAAGACAAGAAAAAACCAAAGCGGGAAGAGCTTCGCGCTGAACCTGAAAACGAGATCGCTCTCCTTCGGCAGTATGGCCGATCAGGTTACGCGGAGCAAGCCCGCGGTAAGCGTATTTAATATCTAAACTACCACAGGAGGATAGAATCATGGGAAGAGCGTTATGCACCATCGAAGGATTTGTCGTAACTCTACGAAGCGGAACGACTAAAAGCGGCAAGCCGTATCTCTCTATTGGCGTATGCTGTGGAAAAGCGTAAAGGATGAAGCTACGGGTCAGTACGACAATAGCAATCAGCAGTGGTGGGACCTTACGGCATACGGCGACTATGCCAAAGTTTTAGAGATGCAGGGACTTGCAAAGGGCGACGCCATCGTTGCGCGCGTCGCGGACCCCAAGGCGCGGGTATTTCACAACGACAAAAGCCAGCGGTACGAGGCGACGATTTCGGCAAAGTTGTGGAACTTCTCCCTCGCGCGGGCGTTCTGGTTCCGCAAAGAGAGCGGTACAGATAATGGGACAGGCGGCGGCTATCCGCAGGAGGGCATGACGGACGACGATTTTGCAAGCATGATGAACAGCGGCATGGGAGAGATCGAAATCCCGTTCTAGTAAAAAAGAGGAAAGGTGAGCGCCATGATGAAGCCCCCGACACTTTCAGAGGTCATAAATCTAATAAAATTCGTTGTCAGCAACTTTGACGACGGCCTAGCGGTGCTGCTCGGTCGAGTGGCGCCGCCGACCGCCATTGAAATATATGAAAAAAAGCACGGGGCGCAGGCCGACTATGGCGTAAGGATCGATGGAGGCGAAGAGGTGCCGAAGCCGCAGGTGATCCTTGAATCATCGCAGGAAGAGATCATCTGCGCCCTCGGCGGCTGGGAAAACATCACCAAGGGATTTAGATATTATCGCCAACTCTACCCCGAGACCTGGAAGTTATTTGAGATGTCCTGCCTCTTTGTCCGTCCCGGCGGCATCGTGCGAGACGGTAAGGGCGGGGCGACGGCGATGATAGGGCAGCGCTTCGACGGCATCACGGCGAAGACCCAGCGCCGCCGCCGCGACGCTTTTATCCGCACGATTGCGTTATTTATAATAACGCGGCCGGAGGATGACAAATTCAGGCTATACGACGATCCGCTTATCGATAAAAAAATTAATTGAAAAATAGGTGTCCCCACTAAGGGCCTAACTAAATATTTGTAAAGAGATATAATATTAACATCGGCAACACACCAGACGATATGTTACATAAAAGACACGCCCGACCTTCGAAAGTCGGGCGTGTTTGTTGTTGGGGAGGCGGGGAAATGCAAGAATGCGACAAAATAATCATCTGGGCAATACAGGACGGCAGAAAGACGGAGACAAGGCGCATTGTGAAACCGCAGCCGCCGAAAGACGCGAACGGAACGTATGATCGAATGGATAACGGAAACTTCCAGCTCAAAGTTGCGCCCTACGAGAGCATTTACGACTACGAGATAAAGCCGAAATACCAAGTCGGCGATATTCTCTACGTTCGGGAAACGTGGCAGTACATTGATTTTGCTGGAGATGAAAACGGATATGTTTATAAGGCTTCCGAGAACGGCAAAGACTGGGAGGAAAATACGGAAAACTGGACTTGGAAGCCGTCAATCCATTTCCCGAAATGCGCGGCGCGTATATTCCTGCGTGTGACAAGCGTTCGCCCGGAATGGTTGCAGGACATTGACGATGAAGGCGTAGTCGCGGAGGGCTTGGAAATTGGTGCTTATTTTGACGAGCTTTGGGATAGCACCATTGATAATACCGACCTTGACAAATACGGCTATAATGCAAATCCGCTTGTGTGGGTATATGGGCTTGAATTGCTGGAGGTGGAATGAGCTTGATTTTCGATAGACAATGGGCTATGCCGAACAGCAAGACATTTCAGATCGCGCCGATACGCAACCTTATCACCAAGTACAGGCAGATTTGCGCCAGCGGCGGAATAGGTATTGAGAAGCTTATCGTTATTGACCCATTTGCGAACGACAGCAAAGAAGCAAACATAACAAATGATTTGGACGCTCAATTCGATACTACATATCATCTTGACGCGCTGGATTTTTTGAAGCAGTTCTCCAACAGCTCCGTCGATTTGATTTTGTACGACCCTCCCTATTCTCCCAGACAAGTATCGGAGTGTTACAAACGGCTCGGAAAGACCGTAGATATGCAGACCACACAATGCTCCTACTGGAGCAGACAGAAAGAGGAAATGGCGCGAATTGTTAAGAAAGGCGGATATGTCATTTCCTGCGGTTGGAACAGCGGAGGCGTAGGCAAGAAGAACGGCTTTGAGATCGAGGAAATTCTCCTCGTTCCGCACGGTGGAAACCACAACGACACAATTGTTGTGGTAGACAGAAAGGAATAACAAAGTGAAAAATGAAAAAGAACTGATTGTTGACAATTTCGCCGGAGGCGGCGGAGCTTCTACGGGTATAGAGCTGGCGACCGGAAGATGTGTTGACATAGCAATAAACCACGACCCGGACGCGATAGCAATGCACCGCGTTAATCACCCTTACACGCGCCACTACTGCGAAAGCGTGTGGGACGTAAACCCCGTGGAAATTTGCGGAGGTCAGCCGGTGGGGTTAATGTGGCTGTCGCCCGACTGCAAGCATTTCAGCCGCGCCAAAGGCGGCAAGCCCGTTAGTAAGAATGTTCGCGGATTAGCGTGGATAGCGGCGCGTTGGGCGGCAACGGTAAAGCCGCGTGTGATTATTCTGGAGAATGTTCCGGAATTTGTGACGTGGGGCAGACTTGACAAAGACGGGAAGCCCGATAAAAACCATATAGGCGAGACATTCCAGAGCTTTGTGTTCACGTTGAAACAGCACGGGTATGAGGTTGAATGGAAAGAACTGAAAGCCTGCGATTACGGCGCACCTACGATACGAAAGAGGTTCTTTCTGGTGGCTCGGTGTGACGGCAAGCCCATAGTTTTCCCGAAACCTACGCACGGCGCGGGAGAGGGCTTAAAGCCGTATCGAACGGCGGCAGAATGTATCGACTGGAGCGTCCCTTGCAAGTCAATATTTGGTAGAGAAAAGCCTCTTGCCGAGAACACCTTGCGGCGTATAGCGCGTGGCTTAAATAAATTCACATTAAAAGCTGGAAACCCTTTTATTGCGAAGTTTTATGGAGGCGTTGTCGGTTCTGCAATATCCGACCCGCTTGGGACGGTTACAGCGGTAGATCATAACGCACTTGTCGCTCCGCATTTCGCGCCGTACATAATGGCTAATAATACCGGAAACGTGGGAGCGTCGGTGACGCAGCCTTTGCCGACCATAACGACCGGCAATAGAAATTTTCTCACAGCAGCCTCGCTTATCCAGTATCACACCGAGCAAAGCGAAACCGAAGTACGAGGGCAGAGCCTTAACGAGCCTATAATGACGGTTGACGCTTCCCCGCGCTATGCGCTCGTTGAAAGCCATTTGTGCATACTCCGGAGAAACCAGGACTGCAAGTCGCTTTACGAGCCTATGCCGACGCTTTGCACCAGCCCCGGACACGTCGCGGAAATCCGAACGCGGATTAAGAAATATAATGACGACGGGAATCTCGGTCGTTGGTCGGAGATTAGAGAGTTGCTTAACGCTTACTGCGAGTACACACTCGCGCACGATGAAATTTTACTACTGGAGATCAGCGGAGAGCAGTATTATATTGACGACATAGGAATGCGAATGCTTACTCCGCGCGAGCTTTACCGGGCGCAAGGGTTCCCGGACGATTATATCATTGACTTTGATGTGAATGGGAAGCAGTATTCGCGAAGAGCACAGGTTGCTCGCTGCGGAAACGCTGTCCCCCCGCCGTTCGCGGAGGCTCTTGTTCGTGCAAATCTCCCCGAAATGTGCGGACGTAAATTTGAAACTATGGAAGAGTTTCGTAAAGCAATGTGAAAGGAGCGCAAGCTATGGACGATAATAGAGGACTTTGGCGCGGAAAGCGCCTTGACAACGGCGAGTGGGTTTACGGATTTCTTGTGAAAATGTGGGGAATATTCCATCTGCAAGACCAAGAAAACGAAAATCTTGTTGTTGGAGTTGACCCCTCAACCCTCGGCGAGTGTACGGGCTTGACCGACAAAAACGGCAAGCTCATTTTCGAGGGAGACATTTTCAGATTCAGCGATGAAGTTTGGTCGAGTTGTTATACATCTTGCGGAACAGAATGGAACTCGTGGGACGTAGAAAACTATGGTGTTGTCGGATTTGATGAAGAGTACGCTCGTTTTGATTTTGTAAAATATAAATTCGGCGAAAATTCCGTAGAAGCAGATCTGCACGAAAACCGTGACATTGAGTTTGCCGAATTTGTAAGCAATTTGGAAATCATCGGCAATATCCACGACAACCCCGAACTGCTGAAAGGAGCGCACAATGAAAACACTTGACGAAATAAAGCAGATAAAAAATTTGGTGATAGCCCGTACAGGGGCGGACGGTGGCTGCGGATATATCTATTTGGGGGGCACAAAATACAGACCTGCGTCAGTAGTATTTTCGTGGGGCGGAGGTTGGGAACACGTCAGCGTGTCATTCTCGACCCGCTGCCCGACGTGGGAGGAAATGTGCAAAGTCAAGGATATGTTCTGGAACGAGGACGAGTGCGTGATACAATATCACCCGCCGAAATCCGAGTATGTGAATAATCACCCGTATTGCTTGCACCTGTGGCGAAAGGCGGGAGAAGATTTTGAGCGACCGCCTAAGACATTTGTGTGAGGTGATCGAATGACAATGAAAGATGTTGAAAATGATTGTCGTTGTAAGTACGCGAAGTGGACAAGCGGAAAAGAAAGCACAACAGCGTGGATAGAGTGCAAATTACAAAACAAGGTAACAGACCCTAATTGTTGCGCAAAATGCACGAAGCGTGTGGAAAGACAGTCAGAAAGGAAATGACAATATGAACAACACAAAAATCGAATGGTGCGACGCGACATGGAACCCTGTAACAGGGTGTTTGCACGGCTGCGAATATTGCTACGCGCGGAAAATTGCCAACCGCTTCGGAACGATTGACAAAGCAATTGAGAGCGCGGCGGAGGAGGGAATAAGCCTCGATAGAGCATATTTCAGAAATCCCGATTACTTTTCCGAGCTTAACGAACCTGTTCGTGATGAAAACGATAGAATTGAACCTTACCCCACTAATTTCTACCCCACGCTACACCGGTACCGACTGGACGAGCCGCAGAAAAAAACCAAGCCGCGCACGATTTTCGTATGCAGTATGGCAGACCTTTTCGGCGATTGGGTACCCGATGAATGGATAGAGCAAGTTTTTGAGGCTTGTGCAAAAGCTCCGCAGCACCGTTATTTGTTCCTCACCAAGAATCCCAAGCGATATGTGAAACTTTACGAAGCTGATAAATTGCCGTTGGAGATAAATATGTGGTACGGAGCGTCAGTAACCACATCAGAGCAGGCAGAGGAAACAGCAAAACACTTCGGCAAATTGCCTGCTTCGCCTAATCGAGCAAATACGTTTTTGAGCGTAGAGCCTATGCTTTTTGACATAACCAAACATAACGCTTGGCAATTATTGTGTCGTGGGTGGTATACAAACTGGATAATCGTGGGAGCAGAGACGGGAAATCGCAAAAGCAAGGTTGTACCCCAAAAAGAATGGATAGATAGTATAGTCGCAGACTGCGCCGATTACGGCATACCCGTCTTTATGAAAGACAGTCTTGTCCCCGTTGTCGGAGAGGAGAATATGAGGAGGGAGTTCCCGTGGGAAACAACATAGACCAGCCGGAGGTGTTCTTAATTCAAGCGACAAAATGCAAACGCTGCGGCGGCATACTCCTTTCGGAATTCGGGCTGAAAAACGGAATGGGTCACGTCTGCAAGCGCAAATCGGAGGAAGAAGCGGCAGCGGCGGTGATCGACGAGAACCAGCTTACAATAGACGATTTGGTGAACAAGGAGGATAACAATGGAGTATAAATTGGTGAACCCCAGCGACCCCTACACATTCATTGCCGATGATCTTGAAACAGCCGCGTCCGTCGTTTTCTTAGTAAATACAATTTACGGAGCGACGAATAAAGAGGGTAAAGTTGAAGTGCCTGTTTTCATTTTCGGCGGAGCAGAGGAATGGTACATTGAGCAATTCGGGAGAAGCTCTTACGACGGATTGAAAGCCAAGAAAAAGCAGGTTGCAGAGGCTTTAAATTCCGTAGTACTCGGCGATTTTGAGGACAGGCGGAGATACGAGGCTGCGCTCGCGGCGATTACAGAGCCGGACAAGCGAGAAAAATTTATCGCCGAGTGGCAGGACGGGCGCAGCAGTCTGAACGATATAGGCACTTACTGCCACAAACTCGCGGAACAGTTGGCAACACACGAGCTGCTGTAAGAAAGGAGATGGAATAAGCTATGAAAAGATTGGGGAAAATCAAGTCGATATTCATAAAGGTGGCGGCGTGTTTGGGAACGGTGGGAGCTACATTACTCATAATATCCCCTCACAGTTCCCAGAACGTCCCTCAAACGACTTTTGAGGTAAAGACGACAAGTTATACCCCTGTTGAAGAAAAGCCCCTTAAAAGCGAAAATTCGGGCGTTTCAGACGAGGTTACAGAAACAAGCGAGCCGGAGCAGCAAAAACCTCTCCACTACGAATATACCGACGCGGAGGCGGATATGCTGGCACGGCTCGTGTTAAGAGAGGCTGGAGGCTGCTCGGAAGAAGAACAGCGGCTTGTAGTGTGGACGGTGTTCCAACGGGTAGACAGTACTAGCTACGACTTCCGCAATATGAACACGATAACTGATGTTGTTACTGCGCCGTACCAATTCGCCTACGACGAAACCGCGCCGATCAAGGACGACATACGGCGAATGTGCGAGGCGGAACTGGAGAAGTGGGCGACCGGAGGAGCGCCGCCGACCGTAGAGCCTTATGCCCCTACCCTGCCGTACCTGTTCTTTGAGGGCGACGGGTATCACAACTGGTTTAGGGCGGAGTGGTGATATGAGCGAGCGAAAGAAGAACACGGACATTGACAGCCGGAGCAGGCAGGAGGTCCACGAGCGCGACGGCTTCCGCTGCGTATATTGCGGGAGAACGGACAAGCCCATTGAATTGGCGCACTACATAAGCAGGGCGCACGGCGGAAAAGGCGTACCGCGAAACCTCGTCAGCCTTTGCATTGATTGTCATAGACGATTTGACGGCGTGGGCAGAAATGATATGCGCGAATTTATCGAGGACTATTTCAAAGCGCATTATTCCAATTGGAACGAACAAGACCAAATATTCAGAAAGTGGTGATAGCTTGAACATCAAAGGCTTTAGGATAGACGGTAACGACCTAATTCTGCAAACTTCACACGCGGAGGCTCTGCGGTTTGCCTTGAAGAATGACCCTTTCAAGCCGGGCGAGTTTGATATTGTTCGGCGGCGAAAGCGGCGCAGTCTGGAGGCAAACGCCTATATGTGGGCTTTATGCTCCGAGATCGCGGACGTTGTCGGCTGCACCAAAGAGGAAGTTTACCGCAGGAACATACGCGAGGGCGGCGAGTACACTCCTCTTTCGATAAGTGCTGTCGCGGTTGAGGGGTTCTCGCAAATATGGGAGGCTCGCGGCGTAGGCTGGTTCTGCGACGTGATAGACGACAGCAAAACGCCGGGCTACAAGCTGGTGTTCGCGTATCACGGTTCGAGCGTCTATAACACAAAACAGATGTCAAGACTTATCGACCGGGTGAAAGCGGACGCGGAGTCTGTCGGCATCATACCGCTTCCACCGGAGCAGATCGCGGCGATGATGAAAGAATGGGAGAAAAGGGGAAATGAAAATGTCGGCAGATAAAATGCAGGAGTTTTTCAAAGAGATGTATATGACACACGATAAAGTCAAGCGGATCAAGGAAAAGATCGACAAATTGTATCAGTCTGCAATTTACATCAGCCCTGTAATTAGCGATATGCCAAAAGGTCAGTCGAACCCCAAAAGGCTTGAAGATACGATAATTGAGATCACCGACTTAAAGTCGCTTTGTGAGCAGCTTTTGCGGAAAAGAGCTAGATTTGATCGGTTTACTTGCGATCTAACCGCAACGCAGGAAAAAATACTTAGTATGCGCTGCGAGCTTGGCTTGGAATGGAAAGAAATAGCGACCGATATTGGTATGTCAATTTCCTCTGTTCAGAGAGTTTTCAAATACATTTGTGGACTTGCTATCGCGTCCGATTTGTTCTGAAAAACTGCGGTTTAGTACCGCTTAAATTACAAAAAAAATATTGACATACTCGGTGGAATATGTTATAATAG
>OIXH01003279.1_pt1 | contig 14663 bp, 14 predicted proteins | sample 1587741 | NCBI WGS metagenome assembly OIXH01 (sample SAMEA3888916, study PRJEB22519) | human gut metagenome | biome: human gut; feature: human-associated habitat; material: faeces | place: Denmark | collected 2011 | reverse complement strand
TGTTTTTCACAAAAAAACAGATGTCCGTGTCGGGCATCTGTTTATAATCTATTCTCTATTTATATCCTAAACGATTTCTTCGTACTGCATACTCTCGAAATCGTAACGTCCATTCGCATTCCGGACTATCAAATAATTTCCACTCTCTCAAAATACCGGATCAGGATATCCGCACAATTTTCGATTCCCAGTTTGGTGGTATCGAGGATCATATGATAATTGTTCACATCACCCCACACTTTACCGGTATTTTCATAATAATAGTCGGCGCGCTCCGCATCATTTTTCTCAAGCATTTCTTTTGCCTCATCGTGGGGAAGACTTTCCTTCTTCATGATACGTTCAATACGATCTTCCTTATCCGCGCACACATACACGTTAAATACATTCGGCTGATCCTTCAGGATCTCGGATGCACAACGTCCCAGAATAATACAGGGATGTTCCGCCAATTCCTTAATAACCTCCGCTTCCGTAGCATAACTGTCACCATCCAGTTCATGCTCTATGTACGCCTTATCATATACCGGCACCTCCAGCTTCTCAGACAGCTCCTGTGCGATCAGACTGGCTCCTGTTCCGAATCTTCGGCTGATAGTAATTACAAGGTTCATCGTAAGCACCTCCTTTGTAAGGTACTCTCATTTTATGATAAAGACTCTGAATTTGCAAGAGGGATGTCTACAAAAGCTTCTGCTCTATCTGATACAGTTTCTCACCTGTCGCCCGCATGCTGTGTTCCTCCGCCAGTGCCCTGCCTGCCCGGATTCTGCGTCTTACTTTTTCCCGCGGTTCTTCATACAAGATGTCTCGGACTGCCTGCTCGTAGGAATCCGGATTGCTGGCTTTGCGCACCTGCTCGCCGTCGGTAAGCCACCCTTCATACACCGGAATGTCTCTCACGATCACAGGAATCTCACAGGATAATGCCTCCAATACCACGATTCCTTCCGTCTCTTCATAACTGAAAAAAGCAAATGCATCCGCACCACAGTACGCATCCCGCAGGATCCCGGACGGTTGGAAACCGGCAAAGATCACATTTTCCGGCTTCTCTGCCACAGCCTTTTTGATCTCTGCCGGAATCAATGCATTGTTCCCGCCCCCAAACCATAGAAAAATAATGTCTGGCATCCTTTTTGCCATTTCCAGAAAATCCTCGATTCCTTTTCTGTGAATCAGATGCCCGGCGGATATCACGACCTTTTTATCCACAGGAAGATGAAAAAATATCCGGAATCGTCCACCTGCCTGCTCTGTTTTGTGGAAAAATTCAGTGTCCACACCATTGGTCAGTGCGTAAATCTCCCGATGCAGATCATATTTCATTAACAATTCCCGGGAGTATTCCGTTGGTGTGATAACCACATCTCCCTGTCTATAACAATGGCGGATCCATTTTTTGAATAAAGGAGCCGCCAGATTGGAACCGATAAAAGAATTCTTAAAATCTTCCATAGTGGAATGCCCATAATAGACAACCTTTTTCCCCTGCCGTCTTGCCCGCCGTGCCACCAGCGGCGAATCAGGCAATACGGTATTGATCTGTACGATATCCGCCTCTTTCCAGACGTCCGTCACGGTCACTTTTGCTGCTCGCAGCATCTTCTCCTGATGGCGTATGGCGCTGCCGACGCCGCTTTTTGCCACCAGTGAAAGTCCGCCTTTATATATATAAATTTTCATAAGTATACTCTCCTATAATAGGTGGAAAATCACCTGGAACAGTGTCGTCAGTCCCAGACTATACAGCGCAATGGAGAAAGGCTTTCCCAAAAAGATGACTGTCACAAACTGTTTCCATGTCATATTCGTCGTTCCGGCGAGATAACAGAGAAAATCATCCGGTGCCACCGGCAGAAAGATTGCCAGTGTAAATAATTTCAAAAATCTCCCCTTTAGCTCCGTCCATATCAGGTATTTTTCAATCATTTTCCCGGGAAACATCTTGTACAGCACCGGTCTTCCCAGACTTCTTGCTATTCCAAAAGCAATACAGGAACCCACACAGATTCCTATATAATTATAGAAAAATCCCGGCACCGCTCCAAAGAGCAGCACTCCTGCCAGACAGCTGATGCCACCCGGTATGATGGGAAACACCACCTGAACGATCTGGATCAGCACGAAGATCAGTGCACCGATCATTCCGAAACGGTTCACAAACTGCTGCATAGTCTCCACCGATTGGAAAATGCCGCTCTGATAGCTCCAGACTGCCAGTATTCCACAGAGGATCAGACTAACCCAGGATGCAATATTGACGGCTCTTTGCCAAGCGTTTTTCTCTTTCGACCTGTTTTTCTTCGATCTGTCGCTTGTATAGTTGTTCCATGCTTCCCGCAAATCTTTTTTGGGAAAATATTTCTGCGGACTGTTTTGCATAACTGCACATTCCTCTGCGTTCATCGTCTTCTTTCTCCTTCCAGTTCTTCAGGTCTTTCAAGAATTCCTCTTCGGTCCGGTACTGCCAGCCGTTTTTTCCCTCTTCCACAACCGCCCGCAGGCATTGATCCCTTCTGCATAATAACGGTAATCCTGCTGCCAGTGCTTCCGCATAGGTAAGCCCCTGGGTCTCACTGGTGGAAGCGCTGACGAACAGATCTCCTGCCGGATAATAAGATGCTACTTCAACGGGTGATACCATTCCGGTAAAAATAACGCTTTCCGTCACACCCAGTTCTGCTGCCTTTTTCCGTAAAGTCTCCAAATAAGGACCGCCGCCTACAATCATCAGTATTGTGCCGCTCTCCTGAATTTTCTGCTGGTACTCCAGCAATTCTTCCACATTCTTCTCTTTTGCCAGACGACCTACATATAAAAGCACTGTGGTCTTCCGGTCCATTTTATATTTTCTTCGGATTCTCTCCCGGGAATCCGTCCGGGTCTGCGCGTCATATTTACTCAGATCAATCCCCGATGGGATCACTGATACCGGACAATGAATGCCATAGTCTTTTAGTAATGTCTCTATTTTTGTGCTGGGAGCGATCATACTGTCCACCTTCTCGGAGATCTGTCGCGTCAGGAACTGTACCATATCCCTGCCCCATTTCTTGTAAGGGGAAAAATAGTGGGTATAATCTTCGTATACAGTATGGTAAGTATGCACCAGAGGGATCTTACATTCCTCTGCGATCTTTTTTGCCATGAAAAAGGTAGAAAATTCACACTGGGAATGTACAATATCCGGATTCCACTCTATAATCCCGCGATACAGTTCGCGTCCCGGGGACACCCGAAGTCTTGCTCCCGGATAAATATATCCGGCATTCACGGAACCCATATAGATCACACCCTCTTCTTCGTAGGAACGAGCTGTACGGGACAAGGTCAGGATCTTCACTTCATGTCCTCTTTGCTGTAATTCCTCCCGTAGATTGCATACCGAAGTAACAACTCCGTTGATGGTCGGCTTGTACCAGTCTGTTGTGATCAATACTTTCATCTTTTTTCTCCCTTCCGTTTATTTTCTCTGAATTGATCTCAGCATAACAGACACAGGTAAATTCCATCCGAATAAAATCAAAAGTTTTCCTAAAGTTTCTGTGAGTTTTTTCCAAAATGTGCACTAAAAAACAGCATTCTCCGGAAATTTCCGGAAAACGCCGTTTTTAATCGTCTTTCTATAAAATTATTATCTCTCTTCTCTGAAGTACGCCAGTCCCAGACTTGCGGGGGGCTGATTCTCTCTCTTGCTCCGCATACTGGTGATGACCAGTACCAGTAAGGTCACGACATAAGGGATCATCTTATACAGCTCCTGGTACTCCATATGCTCGATACCGGTGGGCAGATACAGATACAGAATATACAGACCACCGAACAGGAAAGAAGCAAATACACTGATATTCGGTCTCCAGATAGTGAAGATGACCAGCGCAATGGCAAGCCAGCCTCTGTCACCGAACGCATCGTTGGACCAGACGCCGCAGGCATAATCCATTACATAGTACAGTCCGCCCAGACCTGCGATCATACATCCCACGCAGGTAGCGATGTATTTGTACCGGGATACGTTGATACCGGCTGCATCTGCGGTATTGGGACCCTCACCGACTGCTCTTAAGTGCAGTCCGGTTCTGGTATGACTCAGAACATACGATGCCGCAAACGCAATGATCACTGCCAGATAAGCCAGGAATCCATAGGATAAAAACAGCTTGCCAAACCAGCCAAGTTTTCCCGCAAAAGGAAGGGACTTACTGAAATAACTGCTGGTAGCAGACAGTGCAATGGAAGGTACATCACTGTTTACCAGCTTGATCAGGGATCCGCCGAAGAAGTTACCGAAGCCAACACCGAAGGTGGTCATTGCCAGACCGGTCACGTTCTGGTTCGCCCGCAGGGTGACAGTCAGGAAGCAGTACAGCAATCCCATCAACAGGGATCCTAACAGGCAGCAGAGCATCGGAATCGCAATGGCAAGAAACCCATTCATGTTCGCCGCGTCTCCTGCTGATCTCTCATAGAAGAAAGATCCGATGACACCACAGATACCTCCCACATACATGACGCCGGGGATTCCCAGATTCAGATTACCGGACTTCTCCGTGATGATCTCACCGGTACTCCCGTATAACAGAGGAATTCCCTGTACGATTGCTCTCGGAATAAATGCAAGTAAAAATGACCACATGCTTACTGTTCCTCCTTTTCTGCTTTTTTACGGAACTGCAGTCTGTAAGTAATGAAGAACTCACAGCCGATGATAAAGAACAGGATAATACCTGTCAGAATATCGGAGTAAGAATGATTCAGTCCAAAATTGGTAGAGATCTCACTGGCTCCGCGATCCATGAATATGATCAGGAAGCTGGAGAATACCATGGTCAGAGGATTGAACTTGGACATCCAGGATACCAGTACAGCGGTAAATCCCTGTCCACCTGCAATCGTGGTAGTCACAGTATGATTGATGCCTCCTACCAGAAGCAGGCCTACCAGTCCGCAGAGAGCACCGGACAACAGCATGGTACGGATAATGACTTTTTTGACATTGATTCCCGCATAGCGTGCAGTACTCTGGCTTTCTCCTACAACCGCAATCTCATATCCCTGTTTGCTGCATTTCATGTAGATAAACATTCCAATCGTTAAAACCATTACCAGAATCACGTTTAAGCCATAGGTGCTTCCGAATACGCTCGGAAACCATCCTTTCTGTGTTGCTGCATTGATAATTCCAACCGTGTTAGACCCGGCAGGATTCTCCCAGAATACGATGGCAAATGTCACAATCTGCATGGCAACATAGTTTAACATCAAGGTAAACAACGTTTCATTTGTATTAAAATATGCTTTAAAAACAGCCGGAATCAATCCCCAGATCATACCAGCTGCTGTACTTGCCACAAAAATCACCAGCAACAAAAGCCAGTTTGGCATCGCATTGCCGCAGTATATCATCAATGCCGCACTCGTCATGCCGCCCATTAAAATCTGTCCCTCTGCACCGATATTCCAGAATTTCATCTTAAATGCCGGTGTCAGACCGATTGCAATACACAAAAGTACCATCGTCTCACGAATTGTTGTCCAGACGCGACGCTTCGTTCCTACTGCACCGTCTATAATTCCTGCATAGACTTCAAGTGGATTCTGCTTTGTGATTGCCACTATCACAAGTGCTGCCACTACAAGCGAAAGTGCTACGGCAATCAACCGGATTGCCCATGCTTTTCCCATGCTTATGGTGTCCCGCTTTACCATATGTACTGCAGGTTCTTTCGTATGAACTGTCATCTCTTTACTCATTGGTCTGTTTCTCCTCTCCGCCTGTCATCATCCGTCCGAGTTTTTCCTTGGTTGCAGTTCTTGCATCTACCACACCGACTGCTTTTCCTCCGCACAATACCAGAATTTTATCACATAATTCCAGCAATACATCAAGGTCTTCCCCTACGCAGATGACTGCCACACCTTTCTCCTTCTGCTCATTTAAGAGGTTATAAATCGTATAGGAAGAGTTGATATCGAGTCCACGCACCGGATACGCTACCATCAGCACCGTTGGATTTGATGCAATCTCACGTCCCACCAGAATCTTCTGCACATTTCCGCCGGATAATCTCCGAACCGGTGTTTCCACACCCGGTGTTACCACCTCAAGCTTGTCGACAATCTCTTCCGCTAACTTTTTCGGAGCCTTACGGTCTGCAAAGAAATGTCCGCCCTCTTTATAGCTTCGAATCATCATATTATCCGTCAAATCCATGGAACCGACTAATCCCATGCCAAGTCTGTCCTCCGGGACGAAAGAAAGTGTTATTCCAAGTTTTTTGATTTCTTCCGCCTTCATGTCCGAAATCTTTTTGATTTCTCCGTCCGGTGCGTCGTAAAGGATCTCACCGCTTTCAATCGTCTGAAGTCCTGCAATAGACTCTAACAACTCCTTCTGACCACTTCCTGCGATTCCAGCCACACCGAGGATTTCTCCGCTGTATGCCGTCATGGACACTTCCTTAAGGACATTCATACCCTCCTTATTCCGACAGGTAACACCGCGCATCTCAATCCGTTTCTCGGCGCCTACCGGCTCTGTGCGGTTAATATCGAGCACTACCTTTTCTCCTACCATCATTTCAGTTAAAGAATCCACGGTAGCCGTCTTTGTCTCTACCGTTCCGATATATTTTCCCTTGCGGAGCACGGCAACGCGGTCGGATAATTCAAGTACCTCGTTTAATTTGTGTGTAATGATAATAATGGATTTTCCGGCATCCCGCATATTCCGAAGAACTTGAAACAGTTTTTCCGTCTCCTGCGGCGTTAATACAGCGGTCGGCTCGTCCAGAATCAGAATATCCGCACCGCGGTACAATACCTTTACGATTTCAACGGTCTGTTTTTCCGAAACAGACATATTATAAATTTTCTGAGCCGGATTTAATTCAAACCCGTATTTTTCTGTCAGCTCGCCGATTTCTTTTTCAATCTGTTTCATGTTGAGACGCTGTTTTCCCGAAAGACCCAGGATAATGTTTTCCGCAGCCGTCAGAACGTTGATAAGTTTGAAATGCTGATGAATCATTCCAATTCCAAGGGCGAATGAATCTTTTGGAGAACGAATGGTCACTTTTTCCCCATTCACAGAGATTTCCCCCTCATCGGGAAAATAAATTCCGGAAAGAATGTTCATCAACGTAGTTTTTCCACTACCATTCTCTCCCAGGATAGAAAGGATTTCCCCTCTCCTTAAGGTGAGATTCACATTGTCATTTGCAATCACCTCACCAAACCGTTTTGTTACGTTTTTCAATTCAATCGCATTTATCGATTCCACAAAATAATCCTCCTCTAACGTAAAGTTGCGGAGCTGCAGAAAACATGAGTTTTCCGCAGTTCCGCTGTGTTTATCATGCTGACAATTCTGATTTGATTTATTGTACAGAGGTAATACCGTCAATAATAATGTCGAATGACGGAGCAGATGCAAGTTCTGACTCGTGGTAGTATCCGTCAGAAACATAAGCCTCATATTTTGCATAATCGCCACCCTCAGCAATCAAATCCTCTAAAGAAGAACCATTTACGGTAAATGTAGAGGTATCAAATACATGGATGGAGCCGTCAATAATACCAGCTTCCACTTCGGAAACCTTCTCAGCAGTTCCCTCTGCTACTGTATTGCTGTTTAAATCTGTAATTGCGACAGCGCCCTCTGCAAATCCCTTGCACCAGTCTGTATCAATTGCTTTTCCGTCAATGACACACTGTACTGCATATGTATAGTAAGGACCCCAGTTGTTTGCTGCGGAAGTCAAAGCACTGTCCGGAGCAACAGAAATCATATCAACATTGTAGCCGACACATGGAACACCTTTTTCCTGGCAGGCACTCGGTGCTCCGGTGGTATCTGCATGCTGGCTGATTAAAACACATCCATCATCGATAAGTTTGGTTGCAACTTCTGCCTCAGCAGACATATCTGCCCAGCTGTTCGTGTACTGCACTTCCATCGTTGCTGACGGACATACACTTTTTGCACCAAGATAGAAAGAAGTAAATCCGGAAATAACCTCTGCATACGGGAATGCACCTACATAACCGATTTTTGCAGTATCTTCGGTAATCTCGCCATTTGCAATCATCTCGTTTAATTTCATTCCGGCAACGACTCCGGATACATAACGTGATTCATAAATAGAAGTAAAATAATTGTGCATATTGGAAAGTCCGCTTCCTGCTGCCTGATAGCCAGTTGCATGGCAGAACTGTACCTCCGGAAATTCTGCCGCTGCCTGTAACACATAGGACTCGTGGCCAAAACTTGTTGCAAAAATAATATTGCATCCCTGATCTGCAAGATCCGTTACCGCATCTGCACAGGACTCGTCCTCCGGAATCAGGGTCTTCTCAATTATTTGAGAATCACTTAATCCAAGTGCTTCCTGCATCTCATCAATACCTGCCATATGTGCGGCAGTATAACCTTCGTTCTCATCGCCGATGTAAATGACACCAACCTTAACATCTGATGCTGCTACTCCTGCACCGCCATCGTTGCTGCTTTCCTGTTCGGTAGAGCCTGCTACACTGTTATCTCCCGCAGAAGCATTTCCGCTGTTGTCAGAGCCACATCCTGCTGCCAGAGAAACAGTAAGACCTAACGCAAGTAATACACTCAATGTCTTTTTCATGAATTTTTTCCTCCTCATGTGTTTTTCACGAAATACAAACTCAATTTATCACACTCTATTTTTTGCGTCAATAGACTATCTTCCCTATTTCTGGAAAATATGAATGATTCCCTGGTCATTTAAATTTTTTAGTAACGCAGCTGCCAGAGGTGCACCAATCATTCCTGGAATTCCAAAGAATTTGAGTCCCACAAACATACAGGGAAGCGTGACAATCGGTGAAAGCCCTATCTGCTTTCCAACTAACTTCGGCTCCACCACATTGCGGATAACGGTAATCACCACATAAAGCACCAGAATTCCGGCTCCCATGCGGATATCTCCGACAATGATGGCAATCACGCCCCACGGCACAAGCACGGTTCCTGTTCCAAGCACCGGCAGGATATCAAGCACCGCTATCACAAATGCTATCACAAGCGCTCCTTCCACCCGCAGCAGCAAAAGTCCCGCAAAAAGCTCTGCAAATGTAAGTGTTAAAATAATGCCATATGAAAAAACAAACCCGCCAAACATATGAAGCATATTTTTTTTGCAGTCAAATATCAATTTTCTTTTTTTATCAGGAAACTGTCTTGCAAGAAATGCCATCATCGTATGATAATCAAGTTCCATAAACACTGTAGCAATCACCGTAAATAACACCTTTAAACAGATGCCGGGGATTCCCATGGCAGCCTCCGAAAGCTTTTTCATCACACTGTCGTTCACTCCGTCCAACACTTTTCCTGCCCGTTCCAAAAGCCCCGATGTCTCCCTGCCAAATAGTTTTGCCGTCTCCCCATCCACTCCAAAAAATGCCGTCTCCACCCGCTCAGCAATGCTCTCAAGCGCCGGAAGCATCGTGTCCGTCAGAAAAGATGCTGCACCAAGCATCGAGTCATATGCCAACGTTATGATGCGGGCACCCAAAAGATAGCAGAGCACCCCCACCGCCGCATACAATAGCAGTACACATCCCACCGCCGCAGCGCCTCGCTTCAGACGGCATTTTGCTGCAATAAAATCGACCGGCTTTGTCAGCAATACTGCCACAAGAAAAGCGATTGCAAACGGAAACAGTACCGACCCAAGCAGTTTCAAAAGAAACACTGCCCCTGCAATCCATACTCCCCAGTATGCAACTCCTGTTAAAAATTCCCGCTGTCTGCGTATCTTCTCTTCCCGTTCCATTCCGTTTCCTTCCATGCAGCCTCAATTCATTTTATGGTTCTTCCTCCTTATCATTCCCACTTCCCGCACAACTATGAAAAGAATCCTGCCGTGTTTTCTACAACGTAAAATACCCTCCTTACTGGTTTGTCCAGTAAAGAGGGTATCTGTCACCTTCATTATTCCGGTAATCTCATGATATAAATACTGTTTGGCTTGTCAACCTTTATCATCGGTCCATTTACCAGAGAGTAACCCTTTTCATAGTTAATCTTATAGGTAGCAATATCGTTTGAGCTGTTGTTTAAGGTCAGATAATGCTTCTCATCCGGGAAGATTGCAAGCATCTTCGGATAGTCACTGTTTACACGGCTGTGGAATACTTCCTTTAACATTCCGGTCTTCTCGTCAATCTCAAAGCAGACAACTGAGTTAATTCCGGCGTTGCTGCAGAACAGATATTTTCCGCTCTTGGAAATCTCCATACCGGAAGCAGCACAGATATCTTCATCCTTCGGTGCCATTGTGGTGATGGTCTGAATCTTCTCAAATACCGGCTGATTCTTCTCTACACGATAACTGTATACTTCAACCTCATTTAAAAGTTCATAAAGAATGTAAGCAAATTTGCCGTTTCTTGAAAAACGAATCATACGTGGAGCAGACTCCAGCGGTCCACGGATAATATCGTCTAACTCTAATTTACCTCTTTCGTAATCAACACGATAAACCTTTACCTGGTCAAGTCCATTGTCAACGGCACATAAAAATTTCTGGTCCGGTGTCAGCTTCACACAGTCCACATGCGGAGTAAAATTGCGCTGTGCAACGCTTCTTCCCATTCCCTTATGGAAAACACCGTCTGCTATCTCACCGATGCTTCCGTCTTCCTTTAACTGCATCATTGTGACACGGCCGTCATGATGACCTCCAACAAAAAGATAACGGTTCTCATCATCCACTTCTACATAGCAGCCACGCATTCCGCCAATCCACTGCTTATTCATCGGCTCAAGGTCACCATCCAGCAGGATTTTAAATGCTTCCACACCTTCATCGGCAATGGAGTATAAAAATTTCTTGTCTTTTGAAACTACAATATCAGAAGGGTTATTGATTGGTACGACCTTCCTCTCCTGTAACTGTCCGCCTTCCACGTCTACATCGTAGATATGGATTCCCACACTGTTCTCGTGTGTATAGGTTCCCACATATGCAACGTACTTCTCCTGTTTCATCGGTCAATCCTCCTCTTTTCTGCGCAAAATATCGTATAACTCTAACGGCTGCCCAAGATTGATATATAATACCTGTTTCGGATGCGGTGCAGATTCCATTTCATTTCCATCTTCGTCTACAATCCGCTTTACTGTAACCGTCAAATTCTCTCCATCCGGCTTCATGACCTCAATCTGCTCTCCGACTGAGAATTTGTTTCGCTGCTCAATCCGGTAGAGTCCTTCCCCATTCTGCTCTCCTACGATTCCAAGGTAGGTGTATTCCTTCACATACGTATTGCTGTCGTAAATCTGTGCCTCTTCTGATGGCTTTCCGAAGAAAAATCCGGTCGTAAACTGACGGTATGTGCAGTTTGATATCTGGTCAAGATACCATGGCAGATGTTTCTGGTAATTCTCCGGTGATTCCAAATAATCATCAATTGCCTTCCGGTAGGTCCGCGCTACAGTTGCCACATATAGTGCTGTCTTCATTCTACCCTCTATTTTAAAACTGTCAATACCTGATTCCATCAATTCCGGAATATGTTCAATCATACATAAGTCTTTGGAATTAAAAATGTAGGTGCCGCGTTCATTCTCATATACCGGCATATATTCGCCCGGCCTTGTCTCCTCAACAATCGCATATTTCCAGCGGCACGGGTGTGTGCATGCTCCCTGGTTTGCGTCTCTTCCGGTAAAATAATTGGACAGCAGGCATCTTCCGGAATAGGAAATGCACATCGCACCGTGCACAAACGTCTCTATCTCAAGGTCATCCGGGATGTTTGCACGGATTTCCTTGATTTCCTCTAAGGAAAGCTCTCTCGCCGAAACCACACGCTTTGCCCCTAATCCGTACCAGAACAGGTAGGTGCCATAATTCGTATTGTTCGCCTGTGTACTGATATGGCGCTCAATCTCCGGACATACTTCTTTTGCAATGGTAAAGATTCCCGGGTCTGAAATAATCAGTGCATCCGGTTTCACAATATCTCTTAACTGTGCAAAATATTCCCGTACCCCTGCCAAGTCTTTATTATGCGCAAGAATATTTGCTGTAACATAAACTTTTACACCGTGGGTGTGTGCGAACTCCACGCCTTCCTTCATTTCTTCCAGTGAAAAATTTTTTGCTTTGGCACGAAGCCCAAACACTTCGCCCCCAATATATACTGCATCTGCTCCATACATGACTGCAACTTTAAGCACCTCCAAGCTGCTTGCAGGTATGAGCAATTCCGGTTTTCTCATTTCTCATTCCGTCCTTTCCTGGTACTGACTGTAATTCCGTCTCCAATCGGTAGCACGGAGGTCACCAGATTCTCATGGTGCGTCAGTTCATACAGATAATCCCGCATTCTCTTATGGATGGTACGGTTTCTTCTGGTCACTGCAAACCGGGACTCTATAATGTCTCCGTCCTGTAATACATTGTCTGACACCAGCACGCCGTCCTCTGCAAGAAGTCTTAAAATCTCCGGCAGGAAATGAATATACTGTCCTTTTGCCGCGTCCATAAAGATAAAATCATACGGTTCATTCAATGTTTTAAGCACTTCCGCGGCATCCCCCTCCAGCAGGGTTATCATGCCGTCTTTTCCTGCCCGTTTAAAATTTTCCCGTGCAATCGGAATCCGCTTTTCATAATTCTCAATTGTGGTAATTTCGCAGCTTACCGGGTTGTATTCTGCCATTAAAATGGCAGAAAATCCCACTGCGGTCCCCACTTCTAAAATACGTGCCGGTTTTTTTATCGCAAGGAGAAGCTTTAAAAAGCTCTGCATCTCCTTGCGGATAATCGGCACGTAGGTATCGATTGCTTCTTTTTCAATCTCATCTAAAATTGTTGTATTTCCTGTATCCAACGAATTAATGTAGGTTACAAGACGTTCCTCTACAATCACGTTTCTGTGGTTTCCTCCTGTTTTGCCGCCATAACCGATATCATATCACGCGCATCCATGGAAGTATTTAAGGTGTAAACTCCAGGATTGAGCTTTCCGGAATAAGCAGACAGTTTTAACTGTACATAAAAAAGCAGCTTATCCCGAATGAGCCCTTTTTCTTCCAAAAGTTCCCCAATTTCCATTTCTGACATATCTGCGCCAATCTGTAATACTACATCTCTGCCAGGCTCTGCATCTACCGGGCTTTCCGTAAATACACGATACCCGAAATCGTAACAGTAATTTCCCAGTTTCACCAGTCCCATCACAATCAAAAGTGCTACCAGAATGGAAAAACTGATGCTCACAATTTTGAAGACAATCCTGTTGATATCCATCTGTCTACCTCAATGTTTTATACTTCCATGATAATTGGCATAATCATCGGTCTTCTCTTGGTCTCTTTCCATACGAAATCACCAAGGGAATCTTTTATCTCGTTTTTAATCTTGCCCCAGTCTGTAATATTCTTGTCCATGCAGTACTGCATCTTGTCCTCTAACAGCTTCTTTGCTTCTTCCATCAGACTCTCTGCACCGCGCACATACACAAATCCACGAGACACGATGTCCGGTCCTGCAAGCACCTGTCCGGAACCACTCTCCAGTGTTAAAACTACAATAATAATTCCATCTTCTGCAAGATGCTGTCTGTCACGAAGTACGATATTTCCGACATCACCAACGCCAAGACCGTCTACCATGATATCGCCGACATGAACCTTTCCGGTCACTGCTGCGCTCTCATCATCAAGTTCTAAAACATCGCCGGAAGAAAGAATAAAGATATTGTCCTTCGGGATGCCAAGCTCTTCTGCCACTCTCGCCTGTGCAATCAGGTGACGGTACTCACCATGTACCGGAATTGCATATTTCGGGCGAACCAGGGAATAAATCAGCTTGATTTCTTCCTGGCAGGCATGTCAGAAGGGCAATATGCAGGAGCCGGAAGATGCGTATATCAGTGAGTATATGAGCAGTAAGAAGGCATATGAAATTATTCCGGAAACAGAGGGTACTTTTCTGAATATTGACCAGTTACAGGAGCAAATTGCTGCTGCAATAGAAAAACATGAAGAGCATATTGATGCAGAAGAGTACGGATGTTATAAAGCGGCAAAGATGATTTCCACCGATGAGAACCTTGTAAAAACAGTAGAAAAAGCCAATAAGATGCTGGGAACGAAGATTACCTATGACTGGAACGGAACAGAGGTAATTTTAGACGGAGATCAGATAAAGGACTGGGTGGAAATAAGCGGGAATACGGTAACTCTGGATGAGGAAGCTGTTGCAGAATTTGTAAAAGCTCAGGCAAAGGAATACGATACATACGGAAAGAATCGTAAATTTACCACAACTCTTGGGGTAGAACTGACATTGCCCAGCGGACATTATGGCTGGCAGACGGATAAAAACGCAGAAACAGAGGAACTGATTCAGTTGATTTCCAAAGGAAGCGTAGAAAACCGGGAGCCAATCTATAGTAGTACAGCCAGAAAAAAAGGCATGAGCGACATTGGAAGTTCTTATGTGGAGGCGGATTTGACGAATCAGCATCTTTATTTATATAAGGATGGAAAAATCGTTCTGGAAACAGATTTTGTATCAGGAAATATGAGCTCAACGCCGGATTGCGTTACGCCTCAGGGAGTATTTGGACTGTCCTATAAAACAACCAATGCCGTACTCCGGGGGGCA
>OIXH01003275.1_pt1 | contig 14681 bp, 20 predicted proteins | sample 1587741 | NCBI WGS metagenome assembly OIXH01 (sample SAMEA3888916, study PRJEB22519) | human gut metagenome | biome: human gut; feature: human-associated habitat; material: faeces | place: Denmark | collected 2011 | reverse complement strand
CTTTGCCCCTTCCATCCCTACCAGCCTTTTGAAAAAAGGCTGGACCGAAAACTTTCTTGTGCTGGCGGGCAGGCGGTACCGCCCTCGGGCCGCTTGAATCGTTGCCGCGCAGCCTGTCGCGCGGCTAACGGAACTTGGCGCGAGATACTAGGCCGCGTCGACATGGCTGGACCGAAAACTTACTTTTTCTTGCTAAGCAGCTTCGCCGCGCCCATCACGGCGGCGAAAAGTACGCCCGCACAGGGCCAGATGATCCAGGTCCGGCTCCAATCGTCCAGGAGAAAGCTGATGAACAGGTAAATCGCAACAACCACGCACCAGTAAATCCCGGCAACGGGACCCGTTCGGCGGCTCTCCTCCTTGCCCTGGACGGTATAGTCCCCCTCCTGGAGGAGCTTTTGGAAGCCGCCCTGGACGGTCCCCGCCCAGACCAGCAGCCCTACGCCGCAGGCAATCAGGAACAGCAGCACGTCCACGGAAAGGAGGATCGAAAAGTCGTCAGGCTGAAAGGCCATGACCAGAAACAGCGGAATCACGCTGGCAATGCACAGCAGCACGCCGGCAATGGTGCAGCGCTGCCAGACCGGGGCGAAGGCTTCCTTCCGGCTCCGGGCCAGGCCCTCCACGCCGTACTGGGGGGAAATGCTGCTTTCCTCCAGGTGCTTGTAGGGGGCCAAGGACATTCCGGCCAGGAGAAAGGCCGCCACCGCTCCGCAGACCATGGCCAGCAGCACCGCCACCCCCAGCCCGGCGGCCAGGTTCTCCGGGATGGTCCCCCGGTCCGCCAGGCCCCCCAGCAGGATCAGCAGAATGGGCGACAGGATGCAGGCCACCGTCCCTCCGGCGATCTTCCAGGCGGCCCTGGCGTTGGCCCGGAGAAAGGCGTTGGCCTGGTCCAGGGTGACGGCGGGGGTCTCGTCCGGGGTGTAGGCGTCGGGGGAAGGGGCTTCCGGGGCGTCGTCTTTCAATAAATAGTCGGTGCTCACGCCGAAAATCCTGCTCAGCTGCAAAATTTTGTCCAGGTCCGGGATGGAGGCCGCGCTCTCCCACTTGGACACCGACTGCCGGGACACGTTGAGCTCCATGGCCAGGTCCTCCTGGGACCAGCCGTTCTTCTTCCGAAGGGCCGCGATTTTTTCTGCCAGAATCATGTGAATTCCTCCCTGAAGGTGATTTTCTAAGACGATTATAGCAGAAAATCCGGTTGACAACCACCAATTGCCCTTGATTTTTTGTCAACCGGCGGTTGTATCGGGAGATTTTTCCCGCCGGGACCCAGCTGGATCACCTCATCGGCCAGAAAGGCGGCCTCCTCCGGGTCGTGGGTGATGAGGAGGAGGAACTTCCGGGACTTCAGCTCCCGGAAAAGCTCCAAAACTTCCCGCTTCCGGGCGGGGTCCAGCCCCTGAAAGGGCTCATCCAGGAGAAAAATCTCCCCGTCCCGGCAGAGGGCCCGGGCCAGAGCCACCCGCCGCCGCATTCCGCCGCTGAGGCTGTCCGGACGGGCGTTCAGCTCCTCCCCCAGACCCAAACGGGCCAGCCATTTCGCGCCGCCGGAGCCGGCAACCTCGGCATTTTGCAAAACCGTCAGCCCGGGGAACAGCCGGTCCTCCTGAAAGACCACAGAGACGCTTTTCCCGTCCATCCCGGACACCGTGCCGGAATCCGGGCGTTCCAGACCCAAGAGGATGCGGAACAGGGTGGTTTTCCCCACTCCGGAGGGGCCCATCAGGGCAACGGCTCCGGTCTCCGGGAAGGCGTAGGTGAACCGGTCCAGAACCACCTTGCCGCCGAAGCGCTTGGTCAGGCCGGTTACGGCAATGGGCACGGGGATTCCTCCTTTCGGGCGGGGCCTTTGGCCAGGCGCAGCACCAGTTTTTCCACCAGCAGGCTCAAAAGGATGGTCACGGCGGTCCAGCAGAAGACGTCCAGGGTCTCCAGGTAGACCTTGGCGTCCCGGAGCATGGTGCCGATGCCCACCTTGGGCAAGGCTAAGACCTCCCCGGCGATGCCCGCCTTCCAGGCGAAGCCCACCGCTGTGGACACCGCCGTCCGGAACAGGGGCGCCACGGCGGGGAGGTAGCAGAGCCGCAGGGTCTTCCACCGGGAGAACCGGTAGACATGGGCCACCTCCAGAAGGGCCGGGTCGGCCCCCCGGACACCGTTGTAAACGCTCATGTACACCGGCGGGAACACCACCAGAAAGGAGATGAACACCGACAGGTTGTAGGACTTGATCCAGACCAGGGCCAGAATGACAAAGGACGTCACCGGCGCGGCCTTGACCACGGCCAGCATGGGGCTCAGCAAGGCGTGGAGCGCAGGCCGCCAGCCTCCGGCGGCCCCCAGGAGCACCCCCGCCGCCGTGCCCATGAGGTATCCCAGGAGCACCCGGCCCAGGGAGGTCCCCACGGTCCCCCAGAACCTGCCGGTCCCGGCCAGCTCCAGGAGCCGCCGGGCCACGGCCTGGGGGGAGACCATGAGCAGGTCGTTTTTCATGGCCAGCCAGGCGATCTCCCACAAAGCAAGCCAAAAAACGGCGACGAGGAGACCTCGCGCCGTTTTTCGAAGAAGCCCTTGGGAGACCTTACCGTGCGTAGTAGAAGTCGTCACCGGGAATCGTCCCTCCAATGGTCTTGGGTTCAAAGTCGAAAAGGATCTGCAGAAAGTCGCCCAGGGCGGACTTCATCTCCTCCCCTTCCAGGCAGACGATGTTGCAGTAGGGGATGGCCTTTTCCGCCACAGCGGCCTTGATCAGGTCGAATTTCTCCGACAGCACCGCGGCGTCGGCGGGGTTGGCGTTGACGTACTCCGCAGAGGCGGCGTACTGGTCCAGGAAGGCGTTGACCGCGTCGGGATGGGCCTCCACAAACTCGGTGCGGCCGATGATGACGCCCATGGGGAGCTTTTTGCCGGTGGCCTTCTCCCACTCGGCAGAAAGGTCCAGGGCGATGGAGACGTCGGCGTTCTGCATGGTCACGGTGGTGACAAAGGGCTGGGGCAGCACCGCCACGGCGGTCTCCGCAGAAGCAATGGCGGAGGCGGCTTCGGCGTGCTCGGCCTTATAGTCGATGGTCACGTCGGTTTCGGGGTCGATGCCGTTGGCCTTTAAGAGGTACTCCACGGTGTACTGGGCGGTGGTGCCCTTGCCGCTGGAGATGATGGTCTTGCCCTTCAGGTCGGCGATGGAGTGGATCTCCTCCCCTTTGGTCACCAGATAGAGGACGCCCAGGGCGTTGACCCCCAGGACCTTAACGCCTCCCTGGGTCTTATTCCAGAGAGCGGCCGCCAGGTTGGAGGGAACCGATGCGATGTCCAGCTCACCGGTGGAGATCTTGCTCACCACCTCGTCGGGGGCGCCGGAGAGGGTGAAGGTGTAGGGGGTGGATTCGGCGTTGGCGCTGTCCTCCATCATCTTGACCATGCCAAGGCCGGTGGGGCCCTTCAAGCCGGCTACGCTGACCGCCACGTCAGGGACGGGGCCGGTTTCCTCGCTGCTCTCCGGGGCGGAGGCGGGCTCGGAGGAGACTTCAGAGGAAACCTCGGAGGAGACTTCGGAAGCGGGTTCCGAGGAGGGAGCGGAGGATCCGGCATTTCCGCCGCATCCGGTGAAGACTGCCGCAGCCATGACCGCGGCGGTGAGAAGTGCCAAAAGCTTGCTGTGTTTCATTGCGATGCCTCTTTCTTTGGTCAGTTATTCTGCGCGGAGCCGCTCCCAGTCTACCTGCCAGCGGTTCCGTTCCATCCGTTTGATGACGCCCTCCCCTTCCAGCTTCTCGATGACCCGGTAAAGGGAGGCCCTTCCCATGCCCAGAGTGTGTCCCAGCCGGGCCAGGGGCTCCACCGTGACCTCGCTCCCCTCTTTCCGGAGATGGAGAAGGTAGAGCCGCAGCTTCTGCTGGGCGGTGGAGGCAGAGAACAGGTCGATCTTCCAGTTGAGAAACCGGATCCGGTCGGTGAGGAAGGCCAGGTAGCTGCGGTTGACGGAGAAATCCTCGGCGAAAATGGTCGCCAGCTCCTCCTCCCCGATGAGGACCGCGGCGGAGTTCACCGCCGCCGAGATCCGGGTGATGTGGGAGCTGTAGCCGGTGAACACCGTGGACACTCCGAACATATCCCCGGAGCGCAGCTGGTTGAGCAGGGCTCCTCCGGCGTTGTATACGGCCAGCCGCCCTTCGGCGACGATGCCCAGCTTCCGGAGGTATCCGTCCAGATCCTGGCCCCGGGAAAAATTCCGGAGCTCTGCCCGGCCCTCCAGAAGGGCCGCCGTCCGTTCCCGGGGGAGGTCCCGGAACAGGGGCGAGGCGCAGCAGGCGTCCAGCCAGGGGACGTTGGTCATGGGGAGTCCTCCCTTCCGGATTCCGGCGGGCGCGCCTGTCCGCACACCCGCCGCACAAGGAGTAAAGTGTATCATTTGGTACAGTTTTATTATACACGTTTTCCGGCGGTTGTCAAGATGGGAAGGGGGCGATTTGATAAATATCCTGCATGGCTGGCGGGAGAAAGTTCATGGGAAAGTAGTTAAAATATAAAACTAACAATATTTTTAACAAAAGCTATTTACAAACAAGAAAATTTATGATAAAATTTAACCACAAAAGATGTTTCGCCGGTTATAACTTGTACGGAGGTGATTCCAATGGGTCGTTCAGCAGACCGAAGCCAAAAATCTCGAAAAATTATAACGGAGGGAAGCAAAATGAAGGCAAAGAAAATGTTTTCTGTTATGATGGCAATGGTTCTTTGGATTAGCGGTACTGCAATTCCAGTCTCGGCAGAATCGATCTCTATCAAGAAGACGCAGCCCATAACCATGGCAGGTTCTGAAGCATCTTACACATTGAAGAATCAAATCGAACAGACCGGCGTACATATTACAGACGAGTCCATCATTCAGCTGGTGTCGATTTCTTCTGAACAAAAAACGCAGAGCCAGGCGCTGGTAATTACAAATGAAACAGGCAATACTGTCACGAAAGATGTTCTGATGATGGTGACGGATGAAGGTGTCGGATTTGGAAAAGGCGGGGATGTAAGTACGCATGCGGGCAGCACCGCAGAATTTCCCTCCTTATCATGGGATGGCAGATATGTGGTCCGTGGAACAGCAGTTTATAATGAATATGAACTTAATCAGGACGGTTTGGCAACTCCATTTTACCAGCCAATCGGAGCATATTTTACATATCGGAAGTATGAAAGTTGCACAGTCAGCAACATTACTATGCTCTATCTTTGTGATGGTTATGAGTATTCCTATCCTGGACTTGAAGATTTCAATAATGAAATCGAATATATAATTACTGTTGAGAAGTCTTCACCAGTAGCATCGACGATATACTCGACCACAAGGGAGTACAATAAGAATCGTGTTATCCGCACTACGAATGGTTCTCCTTTTATGGGGCAATTTCTCACATTTACTACGGTTGTTGATGGCGAATCCACTACATATACGGTGACGTTGTATTGAAGGGGAGAAGAATTCCATGATTGCACTTTATAAGAAGCAGCGTGCCGGTTCCGTTTTCTGCGTGCTGCTCCTGCTGATTTCCATCTCGTTTTCCGGCTGCCAAAAAAAGGACGAGGACGGAAAGTGGCTGTATACCGGGGAGCAGCGGTCCGCCATAGAAGCCCTCTATCGTAAAAAAATGCCGGACGTATTGGCAGAATTCCAGCTGGAAGAAAGCGACCTCTATTACAGAGGGGACACGCTGGGTTGGTGGGAACTGCCGGAGCCCGTGTCAATCGAAGGAAAGGATTTCTATGAGGAGCTGCTTTTCGACATATCGAAAGAGAACAAAGACACCTTTTACGGCGTGCTGTTCATAAGCCATGTCACGGATGCGGAAGAACTTCCCGGCTATATCGACGGCCTTGTGAAAAAGATCACGGCGGCCTATGGAGAGCCTACGACCTATCCGGGAATTCTACATCGCCTTACATTGGAGGATTTTTTAAGCAAAATCGTAGATGCCATGAAGGAAGGCACGAGTTTAAGCTGGCATGAAGAATGGGACGATGGAGAAAAAACGATCTGCACTCTTACTGTGAACATGCTGGAGATGCATGTTGCCAGAATCACCTATGAGTTCAAGATGAGGAATCCCCGGGTCGGGTGGCAGAACGCCGACTGACGGTGACCGGCCAGCGTCGGGAGGCGCTGGCCTTTTCTTTTGCTGCGGGCTGTCATTGATTTTTTGGCCGGACTGTGGTATACTGGAACCAGCAGAGTTCTGCAACCGGATTTTTCTGCGGAAACGAGGGAATGACAATGAACGAAAACATCAAAGAGATCGCCGAGCGCCTTCGCGGCCTGCGGGAGATCATGGAATTTTCGGTGGAGGAGATGGCGGAGGCCACCAACGTCTCCCCGGAGGAATACGCCCTGCGGGAGGCCGGGGAGAAGGACTTCTCCGTGACCTTTCTGGGCAAGTGCGCCGACAAGTTCGGCGTGGACATCATCGACCTGCTCAGCGGCAGCGGCCCCCGGCTGAAATCCTACTCCGTGGTGCGGAAGGGCCAGGGCCTGTCGGTCCACCGCCGGGAGAGCTTCGCCTACCAGCACCTGGCGTACAAGTTCAGCGGCAAGCTGGCGGACCCCTACCTGGTGGTGGCCCCCTTTGTTGAGAGCCAGCAGGACGCCCCCATCGCCCTGAGCCAGCACGATGGCCAGGAGTTCGACTACATCCTGTCCGGGACGCTGAAAGTGGTGGTCAACGGCAAGGAAAAAATCCTCTCCGAGGGCGACGCCATCTACTACGATTCCAGCAAGCCCCACGGCATGATCGCGGTGGACGGAAAAGAATGCCGTTTTCTGGCGTTTCTTGTGAAATAGCTCTTTACAAAACGAGCAAAATCTGCTATACTGAATAACAGATTTTGCTCGTCTCCCTTCGGGGATGAATCGAATATGCTACTGTGGCTCAGTTGGTAGAGCAGCTGATTCGTAATCAGCGGGTCAGGGGTTCGAGTCCCCTCAGTAGCTCCACGAAAAAACCCGTGAACACTGCGTTCGCGGGCTCTTTTGCGTTTTGGGGGAAGGTGCGGAAATCCGTTTTTGTGGCTTATTCGTGGCTTATTGCCTCAAAAACCTCCCGGAAAGCGTCTTTTTCCGCCCTCTCCAAAGCCCTCTCCACAGACGACGCCCCCGTATTCCGAAAGGCGGAAAGCCCCGTCCCCTTCCAGGCCAGAACCCCCAGGCGCTCCTGGGCGAAGGGCCGGAGCCGCGGCAGGTACGGCGGGCGCTGGAGCTCCCGGAGGGCGGCGTTGCGGAGCTGCTGAATCCGGGAAACGCTCTTTCCCTCCTGGGCGGCGATCTCCCGGAGGGTCCGGCCTTCCAGGTACTCCCGGCGAAGGATTCCGGCCCGGCGCTGGTCCTTCAGATCGTCCAGACAGCCCCGGACAGCCGCCCCCAGCTGCTCCTGAAAGACCCGCTCCTCGGCGTCCTCATAGGCCGGGACCGGGTCCGGCAGCAGGTCCCCGACGGTCTCCCCGGCTTCTTCCCGGCCAGGAGCGGGCGCGTCCAGGCTCTGGCAGTCGCTGAGCGGGTCCCGCACCCTTCGCCGCCTTCCGCCGTCCAGGGCGGCCCGGAACCGCAATTTCAGTTTCCAGGAAAGCAGCGTGTTGAACTTGCACCCCCGCCCGGGGTCATAATCCGCCGCTGCGTCCAGCATGGCCAGAAACCCGCTTTGCTCCAGGTCCTCCGCCGTGACCCCGCAGGCCGCGCAAAGGTCCCCGTAGGCCGCCGCATATCCCCGGGCCCTGGCGATCACGATCCCCTTCACCTGCTCCCAGAGGGGCCCGCACTGGGCCGCGTCCCCGGCCTGGATGGAAAGGGCTAATTCCTCATTTGTCATGCGCGGGGCCCTTCTTTCCGGAGCTTGGCCCGCTCCTCCCGTACATAGCGCCGGATCGCCGCCCGGTACTCCTCCCGGGTCTCCCTGGCCAGATCGGCCCCGGCAATGGTCTCGATCATGCAAAGCCGCAGCTCCGCCAGATACCGCCGCCGCTTTCCGCTGGCAATCCCGCCCCGGCGGGAAAGCTCCCGCTGCTCCTCCGGCGGAATGTCCCCGAACTTCCGCAAATTGTCGGTGCTCATCCTCGGTTCCCTCCCGGTTAAAAAAGGCGCATGGACTATTGCCCACACGCCCCCATTTTACAGCCCCGCAGCCGCCCGGACCTGCTCCATCATGGCCCCCTGGGCGTCCACAAGGTCCCCGTATTTCGTGGACAGCTCCACGCCCATGGCCTTTGCAAAGCTTTCCAGCTCCCCCGCGAAGGTGTGGGCGGTCAAGAGGCTTTCCCCCGGCTGGAGGGCCAGGCGCATGGCCGATTCTTTCAGGCTCCCGATACGGGAATCCGCGTCGAAGATCAGGCCCTTGAAATAGGGCTCTGCGTCAATGCCGCCCGCTTCGTAGGCGGCTTTCAGGATTTCCAGGGCCATTTTCTGCCCCTTGAATGGGACGACCAGGGAAAACCGAAGGTTCGAGGGCATGGCAGCCCCCAGGGACTTCACGACGGTCAGGGCGTTTTGCAGGTCCTCCCCGATGTCCAGCAGCGCCTCCATACCTTCCGCCGCAAGGGCGATTTTGTCCAGCTCGGCAAGGATGGTTTCATGCTGGCCCCTTACGTCCTGGTACATCTTTTCCGCCGCCTTGGCCTTCATGCGCTCTTTTTCCTCCTGGATAAAGGGCAGCGGGTCGATCTCTCTGCATTTGTTCTGATAGGCTCTGACAGTCTCGTTGTACGCCGCCAGGGCCTGGAAGCAGCGGCCTGCGGCCTGGTCAATGGCCTCCCGGCCGGAATAAATCATCGAATTCATGTTGGGCTCCTTTCTGTCTGTGGTGTTTGTTATTCGTCCTGCGGGGTATACTTCCCGTCCAGGAAAAAGGCGGCTTGCAAGCTGTCAGGGTTGGCGACGGTCTGCCGGGCCGCCGCTGCGTAGTCGCTGAACCGCTGCTTTTTCCCTTCTGCGGAAGGAATGTACACGCCGTTTAGATCGGGGTGCTGGCTCTGGTACTCTGCGAGAATCTGGGACATCAGCCGGTTTTCCCGGTGCTTTTCTGCAAGGGCGGCGAACTGCTCCGGGGTGGGCTTGAAGTTCTTTAGCTCCAAAAGCTGGGCGTCCGGGTCCAGCTGGGCGGCGTCCACAGCAGAAAACGCCCGGTCAACGTCGGCGGCGTGTTCCTTTTCAATCCGCATGATCTCCGCCGCAGCGAAAAGACGGCTTGCCTCCTGGCGGGCGGCGAGCTGGGCTTTCTGCTCCGCATAGTCCGCACCGCCGATGCGCTGGGCGTCATACCGGGCGTTTAATTCGTCCAGGCTTTTCCCAATGGCGGCCCGCTGCTCCAGCGCCGCGTCTACGGCCTTTCTCACTTCTTCGATATAGTTCATAGTTCCTCCTTCTTTCCCCCTTTTGCTTTCAGAAAAAGCCGCAAGGCAAAAGGAGTAAAAACCTTGCGGCCAACGTGAGGACCTCACAGATATATTATACTACTAGTATATGATTTTGTAAATACAGAATACAAATAGTATAATACGTTTTCTTGTTCTTCCCCTTGCTTTGTGGTATAATAAGAGCAGAAATTGCCTCGGAACGGAGGAACACCATGAAAATCTATACCATTATTGCCGGCGTCAACGGCTCCGGCAAATCCAGCCTTACCGGAGCCTTAAAGGCGGAGCGCTCCGACTTAGGGGTAATCATCGATGTGGACCGCCTGGCGGCCTCCCTGGGCAGCCCCCTGGAGGGCGGCCGGGAAGCTGTCCGGCGGATCGACGACTGCCTGGAGCGGGGAATCAGCTTCACCCAGGAAACCACCCTTTCCGGCGTCCGGACGGAACGCACCATCCAGGCCGCCAAGGAACGGGGCTACCGGATCCGGCTTTACTATGTGGGCCTGGACACCGCCCAGGAAAGCCTCCGGCGGATTCAGAACCGGGTGTCCAAGGGCGGCCATGATATTCCACAGGCTGACGTGATCCGCCGGTTTGCCTCCCGGTTTGAGGACCTGGCCCGGGTGCTGCCCTACTGCGACGAGGCGGTTTTCTTCGACAACGATAACGGGTTCCGGGAAGTGGCAGCCTACAAAAACGGCGAGCTCATCCCCCAGGGCGACGACCGCCCGGCCTGGCTGTCCCAGCTGGCGGACTTCCTGCAAAAATAGAAAATCCCCGCTCCAGGAACCACCCCGGAGCGGGTTTTCTTCGTTTTGGGAATCCATTGAAAGCGGCGGGGCCGTGTGGTCTTGTAAGGGCGGGAAATCCCGGGCGGGACCCCCCCGGGGGGATGGAGTGAGCCGAACTCACCACAAGTGAGGGGAATCGGATTCCGTTCACCCAACCCTTTCCGCCATTTTCGACGGAAAATCCCTTTTTCGGAAAAATCAGGGAAAAACCGCCAGGTCAACCCGTTCAAAAATGACCGGGTTCAAACCCGCCACCTTGCGGCCCCAGGGGCTGCCCTTGCTCATATGCCCGGAACAGGTCCATAGCGACCACAACCGCGGCAAATATCCGGGCTTCTTCCTCCTGATAGGGGCTTGGCTGTTTGCAATGGCCGAATAGAATGTGCGCGATTTCATGGGCCGCGACAAGCTTTTTCTCTGCGCCGTGCAGCTCCGCGTCCAGAAGGATACCGCCCGCGTAGGCACCTCCGCCGTCGCAGGAAGCAAGCAGCGCTTTATACTCATCCGGAATGGTCTTTATCTGAATTCCGTTATCCATGGCCAGCGTTTTTAAAAAGCCCATTTTGTCAACGCCTCCCTTCATTCTTCCTCCCGCCGGACGCTTATACCGTCCTGGAGGGTGTCCCGCAGGTCCGCAGGGCGTTGGACGCCTCCAGAAGGGCGCAGCTGCCAGAGCTTGCCGAATACCACGCGCACATGTTCAGGGCGCACCGGGCGGCCTTTTCGTAGGCGATGGACACCAGGGGGCAGAAAGGCCCTTGTTCCTGTCTCATTCCGCCGCCTCCAGTCTCTGGACCAGGTCCCAGGATATTTTGTGCAGCAGCTCCAGGCCGTGGCCGCAGCTCTCGCCGTCCCGCTCCCCGGCGATGTACGCCGCAAGCAGCAGCTCGGAAATCCCCCGCAGGTAAAAAATTGCTTCGTCCCGCTGATCTTCAACGGTCAGGATGTCGTTTTTCATGTTGTTCTCCTTTCTTGGCTGTCCGACAGGTTTGTCGGATAGGTGAATCCCACAATGAGGCGTTTTTTCCTATGTATAAACCACCGTTCCTACCGTTCGTTACCGTTCCTTTCGTTTGTGACGGTATGAACGATGATGAACGGTACAAACGATCATGAACGATATGAACGGTGAATTCCTATATAGGGGGAAACACAGTCTGTTCATATTTTTCCGTTGACCGGTAGTAAAACCGGTGTTTTCCTCCGCCGGAGCCGTGGCTTGCCCGATCGTGGACAATCCCATCATAATCAAAAAGCGGCTTGTCCAGCGCAACGAGTTTCCGGCTCAAATCCCGGGGATTCGCCGCCATGTACTGGCCCGCAAGGACCTTTCCCGCGTCGAGCAGCTGCGTTGCGGTCCCGCTCCACCCCTCCGGGTGCTGCTCCAGCAGCTTTTTCACCGTCTGGACGATGGGATCGTTGCGATACCGCAGCCGGGCCCGCTCCTCCGCCAACCAATCGGCGTCGCCCAGGAGCTTCCAGCGGAAAACCTCCTTGTCAAACTCCAGGACGGTGCTGCCGCTTTCAATATCCCGGCCCTCAAAGGAAAAGGTGGTCTGACTGTCCTGGCGCTTTTCCCGGGAAAGGACCATTGCCACATCTGCGGCGCCGAAAATAGCAGCGGTGCCTGAAATCCGGTTGAAGGGGTCCCCGTCGTCTCCCATTTTGCGGAGGTGGTGGACCAGGAGCACGCAGATGCCGTGCTGATCTGCAAAGGCTTTCAGCAGCCCCATTTCCCGATAGTCGGCGGTATAGGCGTTTTCCTTCCCGCCGGACTGCCCCCGGACCTTCTGCAAGGTGTCGATGATGATGAGCCGTGTACCCGGCTTCTCCTTCAGGTACCCTTCCAGCTGCTCCAGGAGTCCGTGGGAGAGGTCCAGGCACTTCACCGCATAGTCAAACCCTTCCGGAGCGGGCGCACCCTGGAGGACCTTCTGCATCCGGTCTTTCAGGCGGTTTAAGCTGTCCTCCAATGCCAGATACAGGCAGCCCCCGGCCCTGGCTTCATGGCCCAGAAAGGGCCGGCCCCCGGCAATGGAAAGCCCCATGTCTAAGACCATCCAGCTTTTGCCGTACTTCGGCGGCGACACCAGCAGCCCCAGGCCCACAGGAAGCAGCCCGTTGATAACGAACTGCACCGGCGGCAGCTCCATCCGCTGGAGCTCCGGGGCGGAGACCGTGCCCAGCTTCTCGGGAGCGGGTTTTCCCCGATCCGGCTCGGTGTACTCGGCCCGGCCGTAGACGTCAGCGGGAAAGGTCTGCTTTTTGGGCTCCCAGACCTCCGCCGTGTCCGCAATGGCCTTTTCGATGGTCATTTCCCCGTAGGTCTTTGCCCCGTGCCGCTGGTCCCACTTGGGCCGCATCAGGCCGGAGCGGCGGAAAACGTCATCCATGGCGGCGGGGTCCTTCCGGCAGTAGAAGGCCAGCAGATTGCAAAAGGCTTGGTCCGCCTGGCTCTGGGAAGAATAGGCCCCTTGCCATTCCCCCATGAAAAGGGCCTCAAACTTGGCGGCGTTTTTGCTGTGCCGGGCGGCCTCGATGCCGTCCGAAGCGCTCCCGCCCGGGATGGGGGCGGCCCACTCTTCTCCTGTGGATTGTGGGGGCTTCTTCCCGTCGGCCTGCAGCTCGGTGTAAAGCTGCTCCAGAGCCTCCCCCGGGTCACGCAGCGGCGTTGCTTCTACGCCCCAGGTGTCCCCGGTAACGGTGAAATACCGCCCGCAGTCGTACATCTCCGCATGGGGCCGCTTGACCGCCTTGCCGGGCAGCTTCCCCTTGCAAAGGATATGGATGCCGGACCCGCTGGGGCTTACCTCGGTATAGCTGTAAAGCCGCTCCATCTTGTCAATGGCCCAGGCGCTCAAAGCGCCGGTCTGGTCGATGCAGTGGTCGAAATCCACGCCCACATAGCCCCCGTTTTCCGCAAACTCAAAGCCGATTCCGGCATACTGGCCGGATTCCACCGCTTTGCAAGCTTCATCAAAGGTGGCCCAGGTCTCCGGATCACCGGCCCTTGCTCCGTACCCCGTCCGGGGATTGAAGGGCATTTTATACTGCTTTTCTCCGGGCGCAATCCCGGCCTTGCCGTAACATACCCATTGCCGCAGCGCCCGAAGCTCTGCCGGAACCTTTTCGAATGGCAATCCTCTTTCCCTCCTTCCCATTCAACACCCACGCCCCCAGCGCCAGAGCCACCAGGCCCGCCGCACAGGCCCACAACTCCACGCAGGAGAGCAGCACCATTCCCGCCAGCAGGAGCCCCGCGGCGGCTTTCTCTCTTCGTCTCATCGGCGGCCCAGCCTTTCCGGTACGGGCCGGATGATACCGATTTCCCGCTTGATGGGCTCCTTGACCCGCTCCGGGGGATGGTCCAGATACTCCTCCAGCCGGTCCAGGTTGACCAGGTATTTCCGGCCCGCCCTGGCCGACGGGACGGCCCCGCTCAAGACCAGCTGCCGGAGATAGTACCGGGTCAGCGCCGTTTCCGGGTCCTTCTCTTTCAGATAGGCAAATGCTTCGTCAATGGTCCGCATTCGTGCGATCATGGTTGATTCTCCTTTCTGCCATGGCCATGCGGTACCCCTTGGCCCGGCCGTACACGAACGCCCAGGTAACGGCAGCACGCGGCCCGAGGTTGTCCGCCAGATAGTTGACCATGCTGCACCGCATGTCGTACAGGGCCGACCGGTGCTTTTTTATGCCGGTCCTTCTTACATACGTCCGGATTTTTTCGATTTCTTCCATTGCGTTACTCCTTTTCTGTCGGTTGTGGGATAGTTTCCGGTGCGGTCACTCCCTTTCCACCAGCTCGGCGGGGTCGACGCCCAGGGCTCGGGCAACCTTTCCAATGGTGGACAGTTTCACCGGCTCCGCATTCATCACCCGCTTTACCGCTGCGTAAGAAATCCCCGCCTCCCGCTGCAGCCGCTTGGGGTCGATACAGGCCCGCATCATGGCCAGCTGCACCTGCTTGTAATTGGCTTTCATGAGTTCCATTGTGTCAACTTCCTTTCTATAAGCAATTTTTATTGCTGGTGTATACATGATAACAGAAACTTTTCTTTCTGTCAAGGACTTTTTGAGTCTTTTTCAGAAATTTTTATTGCTGTTTTGCAATTTGTGTGCTATAGTGTAGTTAAGGAGATGATTTTTTGACTACAGGAGAAAAAATTAGAGACGCCCGAAAGACCGCACAGCTAACACAAAAAGCCCTGAGCGAGTTGTGCGGGATCGCCGAACCGACCATCCGCCGATATGAGGCGGATAAACTTCACCCCAAAATCCAAACCCTCCAAAAAATCGCCGACGCTCTCGGCGTTGACGTGTTTTCCCTTGCCGACTTCGATACGGCTACGAAGATGATTGAGGATGACATGAACCAGAAAGAGGTCCCCCCTAAGCAAAAGCCAAAAGAAGCTTCACAGCTTTTGACCACGAAGGAAATGCAGCACATAAAAAAATACCGGCTCCTGAACGAAGCCGGTAAGGAAAAAA
>OIXH01003271.1_pt1 | contig 14691 bp, 11 predicted proteins | sample 1587741 | NCBI WGS metagenome assembly OIXH01 (sample SAMEA3888916, study PRJEB22519) | human gut metagenome | biome: human gut; feature: human-associated habitat; material: faeces | place: Denmark | collected 2011 | reverse complement strand
ATTTAAAGAGGACTTATAACGCATAATGACTTTCTCCCCGCCGGAGGCGGGGAGAGCGTCAAGAAAATCATTACTTTTAGGAGGATATTATAATGAATATGGTATTTCTTTTTGTTATGCCGCTTGTTGCGGTCGCGGCAATTATGCTGCCCCTTTTCGTAAGCCTTAAAAGGATACACGACAAGAAACCCGTGAACAGAAAACGCGCGGTCATCACGAACATAGTATCGTTTTTCGGAGTGCTGCTGGTAACGACGCTGCTGCCTATTACAGGCGCGTTCGCCGCAGCAGCCGATCCCGCCGCAAGCGCCGAGGGCGTTTCCAACGGACTTAAATATATCGGCGCGGCTCTTTCGACAGGTCTGGGCACGATAGGCACGGGCGTTGCGGTAGGCGGCGCGGCTCCCGCGGCGATAGGCGCTGTTTCCGAAAACGACAAGGCGTTTTCCAAGGCGCTGATATTCGTGGCTCTCGGCGAGGGCGTTGCAATTTACGGACTGCTTATTTCCATCCTTATTTTGTTTGGTTGATCTTCGGTAAAAATTATGAAGTTCTTTTTGATAAGCGATAATATAGATACGCAAATGGGTATGCGCATAGCGGGCATAGAGGGCGTTGTGGCTCACCGCAAAGAACACGTTCTTGAAGAGCTTGACAAAGCGGCGGCGGACAAGGATGTTGCTGTAGTCTTGATGACGGAAAAGCTGGTGGAACTGTGCCATGATAAGGTCTACGACATCAAGCTTAACCGCCGCAAACCGCTTATCGTTGAGATACCCGACCGCCACGGAAACAGCGGGATAAGCGAATCTATATCGGGGTATGTTGAAGAAGCTATCGGCATCAAGCTGTAATTAATTGACAATGTACAATTGACAATTATACATTCGATTTATGGGGGTACTATGGATCTGGAAGCAATGTACGCCGAAAAAGTGGAGATGTTCCGCGCGGCGATAGATAAACAAGCGGACGAGGAAATAGCGCAAAGCACAAAGGAGATACGCGCGAAGAAAAGCGCGGCAGGCAAAGCTCGGGCGGAGCACGCTCTGGCGGAGGCTCTGTCACAGGTACGCGCGGAAAAGAGCGCTAACGAAATGCAGTTTAAAAAGGAGCTTTCGCGGTGCGAGTTTGAAACCACCAAGGCTGTGCGCACTCACCGCAAGAAACTCATCGACGATTTTTTTGAAGAGCTTCGCGGCGATCTTGAAGAATTCGCAAGTTCCGAAAAATACGAGGATTTTCTCAAACGTTCTCTCGCTAAGGCGGAGCGTGAGCCGGGCGGAAATTTTGTCGTGCTTACGGCCGCGAAGGACGTTGATCGCGTAAAAAAGCTCACTGACCGCGAGGTGCGCGCAGAGCTTACGATAATGATAGGCGGTATCGGCGCGCTTGATGAAGAAAAGGGCTTGTATGCGGACTTGACGCTTGACAGCGCTCTTGAAAGCGAACGGGATGCGTTTACGGATAAATCCGAACTCAGGCTATAACCTCATGAAGGGATGAACGAAGTGAATAACACGATCTACTCAATAAACGGACCGGTTGTAAAAGCTGCGGATACGCGTGATTTTTCCATGCTTGAAATGGTGTATGTGGGCAACAAGCGCCTTATCGGCGAGGTTATCGGAGTTACCGATAAATTCACGACAATACAGGTTTACGAGGACACCGCCGGGCTGAAAATAGGAGAGCCTATCGAAAGCACCGGGCAGCCCGTTTGCGCGACATTGGGTCCGGGGATAATCTCGAATATATTCGACGGCATCGAGCGTCCTCTGCGCGATATGACAAAGCTTAACGGAGCGTTCGTAGCCGAGGGAAACGCACTGTTTTCTCTTGATACGGAAAAACAGTACGACGTTACCGTCACCGTTAAGATCGGGGATAAGCTCAAGGGCGGCGATATTTACTGCACCTGCCCCGAGACTGCGCTTATCACGCATAAATGTATGCTCTCGCCGAACGTTTCGGGCGAGGTGACGTTCGCCGCGGAAAACGGAAAATACTGTGTAAACGACACTATAATCAAGCTGAAGCTCGCGGACGGCACGGAAATGCCGCTCACTATGGTTCAGAAATGGCCGATAAAGAAAGCGCGCCCCATGGCAAAGCGTCTTCCGATAAACCGACCGCTTATTACGGGGCAGCGCGTTATAGATACGATAATCCCGATAGCGAAAGGCGGAACTGCCGCTATTCCGGGCGGATTCGGCACGGGCAAAACCATGACGCAGCACCAGCTTGCGAAGTGGTGCGACGCGGATATCATCGTATATATTGGCTGCGGAGAGCGCGGCAACGAAATGACGCAGGTCTTGGAAGAGTTCGGGGAGCTTATCGACCCAAAATCCAACCGCCCGCTTACCGACAGAACCGTGCTTATCGCAAACACGTCGAATATGCCCGTGGCGGCGCGTGAAGCGTCTATTTACACGGGAATAACCTTAGCCGAGTACTACCGCGATATGGGCTACCACATCGCTATAATGGCGGATTCCACTTCGCGCTGGGCGGAGGCTCTGCGTGAGATTTCGGGGCGTTTGGAGGAAATGCCAGCCGAAGAGGGTTTCCCCGCATATCTTCCGTCAAGGCTTTCAGAGTTCTACGAGCGTGCGGGTTATGTAGAAAATTTAAACGGCACCGAGGGTTCTGTAACGATAATCGGCGCGGTATCGCCGCAAGGCTCCGACTTCTCCGAGCCTGTAACTCAGAACACCAAGCGCTTTGTGCGCTGTTTCTGGGCTTTGGATAAGTCGCTTGCTTATGCGCGTCACTATCCCGCGATAGACTGGAATCAGAGCTATTCCGAATATATTGAAGATCTCAGTGATTATTACAACAAAAACGTCGATGCAGACTTTATGAGCCTTCGCCAGGAGATATCCAATATACTCCAGGAAGAGACTAAGCTTATGGAGATCGTAAAGCTTATCGGCGCGGACGTTCTTCCCGATGACCAGAAGCTCGCGATCGAAACAGCGAGAGTAGTTCGCGTGGGTTTTTTACAGCAGAACGCGTACCACAAGGACGATACTTATGTTCCGCTTGAAAAACAGATGCTGATGATGAGAGTTATCGTCGAATTGTATCATCAGTCGCTTGACGCTCTGAAAAACGGAGTTATGCTGTCGGATATACTTGCTTTGGGATTATTCGACAAGGCTGTGAAAATGAAATACGATATTCCGAACGACAAGCTTGAAATGTTCGATGATTATTTGAAAGAGATAGAAGAAAAGATCGGCGCGTTGAGCGCCTGAAAAGGGGGACGGATATATGAGTTTGCAGTATGTCGGACTGAAAGATATAAACGGACCCTTGGTAGCGCTTGAGGGCATTTCGGGCGTGGCGTATGACGAGATAGCGCGTATCCGCCTGAACGACGGCACGGAGCGCATAGGGCGCGTTGTCGAGCTTGAGGGCGACAAGGCTATTTTGCAGGTTTTTGAGGGAACGAACGGTATCTCGCTTGAAAACACGCGCACAATTTTCTCAGGAAAGCCGCTTGAAATACCGCTCGCGACAGAAATGCTGGGCAGAGTGTTCAGCGGCGCGGGCAAACCCATTGACGGTCTTGGGGACGTATTCCCCGAAAAAATGGGCGATGTAAACGGAAAATCGCTGAACCCCGTAGCGCGGCAGTATCCGAGGAACTATATCCACACGGGAATTTCCTCGATAGACGCGCTTATGACCCTGATAAGAGGACAAAAGCTTCCTATCTTTTCGGGTTCGGGACTTTCTCACAACAAGCTGGCGGTGCAGATCGTTAAACAGGCGAAATTGACGGGGGAAGGTTCGGGCGACTTTGCTATCGTGTTCGCGGCAATGGGCGTTCAGAACGACGTAGCAAACTATTTTCGCAAAAGCTTTGAGGAAACAGGCGCTTCCGAACGCGTTTGTATGTTCCTCAATCTTTCCAGCGACCCGATAATCGAGCGTCTGCTCACCCCGCTTTGCGCGCTTACCGCGGCTGAGTATCTGGCATTTGAAAAGAATATGCACATATTGGTAATAATGACCGATATGACGAGCTATGCCGAGGCATTGCGTGAGTTTTCCAGCTCAAAAGGCGAGATACCCGGACGCAAGGGCTATCCCGGCTATCTTTACTCAAACCTTGCCGCGCTTTATGAACGTGCGGGAGTTATCGAGGGAAGCACAGGCTCTGTAACGCAGATACCGATACTCACTATGCCCAACGACGATATCACGCACCCTATCCCCGACCTTACCGCGTACATCACCGAGGGGCAGATAGTTTTCGACCGCGAACTCGATCAGCGCGGCGTTTATCCGGGGCTTTCTGTGCTGCTTTCACTGTCCAGACTTATGAAGGATGGTATCGGCGAGGGCTATACAAGAGCCGACCATGCCGCAGTTTCCAACCAGCTTTTCGCGGCTTACGCGAAGGTTCAGGACGCGCGGAGCCTGGCTTCGGTTATCGGAGAAGAAGAGCTTTCCGACGCCGACCGCGCTTATATGCGTTTCGGGCGTCTTTTCGAGGACAATTTCCTCAATCAGGGCTTCGACGAAAACCGTTCTATGGACGAAACGCTCGATCTCGGCTGGGATCTGCTGTGCAGTCTCCCGAAAAACGAGCTTGACCGTATCGACGAGAAACTGCTCGACGAAAAGTACGACCCCGAACGTGCGGCGCGTTTTCTTGAAAATACCGCGCCCGCTTCGGAAGATACCGAGTAAACCCGAAAAACCAAAAACGAAAGGCGGTGAGACACCATGGCAGAGCAGATATTTCCCACAAAGGGCAATCTGATAAAGACTAAGCGGCAGCTAAAACAGGCGCAGCTTGGGTATGAGCTGATGGACAGAAAACGCAACATACTGGTACGCGAAATGGTGTCGCTCACCGACGAAGCCAAAGAACTGCGCTCGACTATCGAAAGCACCTACGCACAGGCGTACAAGGCTCTGGAGTACGCGAATATAACGCTCGGCGTGGTAAATGAGCTTGCGCAGACTATTCCGACAGAACAGTCGCTGAAGCTTTCGGTTCGCAGCGTTATGGGGGTGGAGCTGCCAAAGCTTTCCGCCGACATCTCCCCCGCCGATCATCCCATTTATGCGCTGAACCGCACCAATTCCTCGTTTGATCATGCTTACGTCTGCTTTAACAAGGCAAAGGAGATAACCGTGCGCCTTGCCGAAGTGGAAAACTGCATTTATCGTTTGGCGGTGGCGATCAAAAAGACGCAGAAGCGCGCAAACGCTTTGAAAAACATTATGATACCGCGTTTTCAGGAGCAAGTCCACTTTATCACCAACGCTCTTGAGGAAAAGGAGCGCGAAGAGTTCTCGCGGCAGAAAGTCATCAAGCGCAGAAAAACGAATATGTAAGGCAAGCTCCCCGATTTGGTTCGGGGAGCTTTTTATTCTTCGAGATTTTCGGGCGCGGAACGGGGATAGGGCTTTGAAACGTCGGTAAGCCCCAGCAGATAATCCGCGCTTACATCGTATAGTCTTGCCAGTGTTATTATATGGCGAACGGGAATTTCTTGGTTGTATTTGGGGTTCTCGTTTTCGTATTTCCATATCTGCTGTTGAGTGGTTTTTAAAACCTCGGCAATTTGGCTCTGGCTGTAGCCCTTTTGCTTGCGGACGTATTTCAATATAAGAGGTACAGTGTTGATTTGCATATCATTTCCTCCACAAATAAACTTTATAAAAATATTTTACACCTTTTAAAATGTACTTGACAAGTAATTGAAAAGGTGTTATAATAGTTTTAACACCTTTTAAGCGTATATTATGCTTTTATAGGCGTAATGCATATATTGAGGAGGAAAAGTATGAAGCTGAAAAAAATAGCCGCGGCTGTGCTGGCGGCAGCGGTGTTGGCGACAACGCCTGCCGCGGGTGCTCTGCTCAGTCCGTTTAGTGTTACGGCGAACGCTGATGAAGCTATACCAAGCGAGGGTGATTATACTTACACCGTGAATGAGGACGGAGAAACCGTTACGATAATCCATTATCACAGCGGAGCGGATACCGAAGTCGTTATTCCGAGGACTTTGGGTGGGAAAAATGTTACAAGCATTGGTGAGCACGCTTTTTATGGTTGCGAATCACTTACAAACGTTACCATACCCGATAGTGTGACAACAATAGGTGATTATGCTTTCTCTAACTGCACATCGCTTGCAAGTGTAACAATACCCAACAGTGTGACAACAATAGGTATGGTCGCTTTCAATGGCTGCACATCACTTACAAGTGTAACAATACCCGACAGTGTGACAACAATAGGTGAGGACGCTTTCAGTTTTTGCACATCGCTTACAAGTGTTACAATACCCGACAGTGTGACAACGATAGGCGATTGTGCTTTCCGTGGCTGCACAACGCTTGCAAGTGTAACAATACCCGACAGTGTGACAACAATAGGCGATCTTGCTTTCTATAACTGCACGACGCTTGCAAGTGTAATAATACCCAACAGTGTGACAACAATAGGTAAGAACGCTTTCAGTAATTGCACATCTCTAGAAAATATTATAGTTGGAGAAAATAATGCATATTACTTATCAATCAATGGGGTACTGTTTAACAAGGACAAATCAAAACTCATTTATTATCCCGCTGGAATGAAAAACATATCGTATACTATACCTGATGGTGTGACAACAATAGGCGATTATGCTTTCTATAACTGCACATCACTTGCAAGTGTAACAATACCCGACAGTGTGACAACAATAGAAAACGATGCTTTCTCTCGCTGCACATCGCTCACAAGTGTGACAATACCCGACAATGTGACAACAATAGGTGATTATGCTTTCGATAGATGCACAACGCTCACAAGTGTGATAATACCCGACGGTATAACAACAATAGGCTTCTGTGCTTTCGAGTCCTGCACATCGCTTGAAACGGTATACTACGGTGGTACACAAGCAGAATGGGACGCTATAGAAAAAGGCGGGGGAAATAAGTGTTTAACAGACGCTGAAATAATATGCACCGATGGCATTATCAACGAGCGCGAACCCGACACAAGTGAGCCTACGTCAAGCGACACAAGCGAACCCACATCAAGCGAACCCGAAAACCTGCAACCCAGAGATTACTTCGTTGACGGCAATCTGGAGTACACGGTATTAAAAGACGGAACTCTCGAAATAAGAGGTTTTGCGGGTGACGAAACAAAGGAGATCGTAATTCCCGAAACGGTTAAGGGCAAAAAGGTCACAAATATCGACGACGCGGCTTTTATGGACTGCACATCGCTTACAAGCGTAACGATCCCCGACAGCGTGACAAAAATCGGCGGTTATGCTTTCTCCGGCTGCACTTCTCTTGAAACTGTAAATTACGGCGGAAGAAAATCGGATTGGGAAGCAATTGAGATCGACATAGAAAATGAGCCTTTAACAAATGCCGAAATAAAATTCGCCGAACAGACGGTTGAGATCGTCGACGAAAACACGGGCGTTAAGACAGAGGTCAGCACAGAGGACGAAAATCTTGACGGCGCGGAATTTGAAGCAAATCCCGCAGACCACCCGACACTGTGGGATCTGATAAAGAAGATCATCGAAAAGGCGGTCGACACCATTGAAAGCGTAACGGAAGAGGCTCAAAAGTCCCTTGAAGAAGCTGCGGAAGCCGTAAAGAACGGCAAAGGCTTTGCGTATGATATGGGCTTCAAAAAGAACGGAAAAGAGGTTCAACCCGATAAATCGGTTACGGTGACCGTACCCGTACCCGACAAATTCAAAAACGATATCGACAAGCTGAACGTTTACCACCTCACAAACAGAGGAGCGGTTTATGTGCCTTCATGGATAAAAGACAGCTCGATCATGTTTAGAACAAACAGCTTTTCGCCCTATGTTATCACAATAGATAAGCTTGAATATGCCGTTGCTGACGAGAACACTACCGTCACCCCCGGCGACACCGATACCGCAAACTCGGGCGGCAGCGAGTCCGGCTCCGATCAGAAGTCTACGGGTATTGCGCTTGCGATAGCTCCCGTTGTTCTGGCGGTAGGCATGGCGATTGTCGCACTCTCCAAGAAGAAAAAGTAATTTGTCCATATATGTTTTTCGCGCCCCGGGAGATCGGGGCGCGATTTTATAAAAAATTCACAAAATTCCATGAAAAATATAGCAATTTGGCGTACAATATAAATATAGTACACGAATAAAACGTGATGCCCGCGTTAAAATACATCGTAAGGACTATGAAACTATATCAAAACTTTCGTCCCCACATTTCTTCCTTATCTTTTATAAATATACTTTCTAAATTCCGGACATTAGGATAAAAAACAGCCGCGTCAAGGGTGCCTTGACGCGGCTGTTTACCGCAGTATCGCGGTCATCTTACCGTTCCGACGGGTTCGTAACGGATACGGAAACTCGGAAGCTCCGTCAGCTCGGCGTAATAGTTCTCTGTCCAATCGGCCGCGCCGTTATCGACGTTTACGCCGTCGGCGGGAGTGGCAAACAGCTTCAAAGTAAGTTCTGCCGCTCCGTTGAGCGGTTTTTCGCAGAACGCGGGCATAAGATCGACGGTTTTGGTGCTCGGACTTTTGTAAAACCACTTTCCGTTAAGCTCCAGCATCAACGACAATGGTTCATTTATAGTAACTTCGCAGAATATCGGAGTCTTCTCGAACGGGAGCTTTATCGCTGCGCCGTCCGCGTCCTCCGCGCCACCCCAGCGCAGCCGCACCGGGAGCTCAGCGCCGCCTCTCAGCTCCGTTTCGGGCATAAAGTACGGGTCGTTCAGAACCTTTTTGTACTCGCGCATTATCGGCTGTGGTATGCCGACGTCTTTGTTGTTCGGGTCTTCTATCTCAAGCCCCAATCTTCCTCTGTCGCGGAACTGATAGAACGAGACCGATTTGAACCAATCCGCTTTTTCGTCGCGTATCATCTCATAGAAGCGGATCACGCTCTCGCCCTGCTCCGCCGCGCCCGTAATGTCGCCGTCGGTATTCAGCTCGGCGGTTATCATGGGTTTGGGTACGCCTCCGTTTACCTGCGTAAGTCGCTCGAACGTCTTCTTGAAAAGCTCGAAATTATCCTTGACGCAGCCCACGGTGTGACTGTCGCCGCCCTTTTCCGCAACGTCGAACGGCCAGCCGTAATGCAACGCCAAATACGCGTCGCCGCTCCACTCGTCCGCCGCTCTGTAAGCGTCGGCGAACGCCGCCTCCTGCTCGACTGAGCCGTCCTCGGTTCTCGCAAATCCCGCGCAGAACACCGTTTTGACATTCGGCGCTTCTTCCTTGATGATGTTCGCAAAGCGCACGAAGAACGCTCCTATTTCCTCGAATGAAAAGCGGCGGTTATGCGTGAACCACGTGCCGACGCACTCGTGATTTATGCGCAGTCTCATTCTGCCGTAGGGCTTTAAGTCACGAGCTATTTTACGCAAGGACTCATCGGGGAGAGAGCAGTCTATCGTAAGCGTAAGAAAAACGTCCTGCCCGTGACGGCGCACGTCTTTCATCTGCTTGAAAGGCTGACCGTTCGCGCCGTAAGGAAAATAATCGTCATACGGGTAATCCCACTGGAAGTGTATCTCCATATCCTTACAGGTAACGGATATTTTTTTGTTGCTCCATTCAGGGTCGTTGGGGTAGTAGGTATACATCAGCCCAACGGAACGATGTGGTCTGCCGAGAACGTTCAGAATATAATCTTGATTCACGTACTCGCCGCGCTCGCTGCCGTCGCCGAGGTCAAGCGCGCATTTCGCCGCGCCGAGATGAATGCGGTAGATATCGTTCATATTGTCACCTCATCTCCAGCATTACGGACGTTTCGCCCGCCGCAACGCTTAACGTCTCTCCGCCCGCGAGCTTTACCTTGAACGGCTTCGGGGCGCTCGAGAATGTCACCTCGACTTTATTTCCACGGCGCACCGCTTTTAACTCGAATACCTTATTCGCGTCGGTATCGTAAACAGGTGCGGTTATCTCTGCTCCCTCGCTCGGCTCGTAGATGACGAACTCTGCGTTTTCGAGATAATCGTATTCAAATCCGCGCTTGAAATCACCGTAAGCGATGATGGAATTCGGCTTTGCGAGGCACGGAAGCCCGAAATAATCATAAGTCTCTTTATAGAACTTGCCGCCCTCGTATACCTTGCCGCTGATTATATCCGTCCATTTTCCCTCGGGGAGATAGAACTCGCCCAAACCTTTATCGTTGAGTATGGGAGCGACAAGGATATTGTCGCCGAACATATACTGACGGTCAAGGGTAAGGCACGCGGGGTCGTTCGAGTAGTCGACTACCATCGCTCTCATCATCGGAACGCCCGTTTCGTGCGTTTTTATCGCCTGCGCCCAGAGGTACGGCATAAGTCTGCCCTTCAGCTTTGTGAAGAACCTCAGCACATCCACCGCCTCGTCGTCGAACAGCCACGGAACGCGGTAGGAGTTGTTTCCGTGAAGCCGCGAATGAGAGGACAGCAATCCGAACGCGCTCCAACGCTTATAGATATCGGGAGTGGCGGTCGACTCGAAGCCCGAGATATCGTGACTGTAAAACCCGAAGCCGCTCATACAAAGCGACAAGCCGCCGCGTATCGTCTCCGCCATCGACGTGTACTCCGCCGAGCAGTCGCCGCCCCAATGCACGGGGAACTTCTGCCCGCCTACGGTCGCCGAACGCGCGAACAGGCACGCCTTGTTCTCGCCGTAGTATTCTTTGAGCACGTTGAACACGGTTTTGTTATACAGGTAGGTGAAATAGTTGTGCATAGCCACGGGGTCTGAACCGTCGTAGTATTTTACATTGATCGGTATCCTCTCGCCGAAGTCGGTCTTAAAGCAATCTACGCCCATTTCGCAGAGCTTTTTGAGCTTGGACGCATACCACTCGCAGGCGGCGGGGTTGGTGAAATCGACTATCGCGAGCCCCGGCTGCCACATATCGCACTGGAACACGCTTCCGTCGAGATTCTTTATCAGATAGCCGCCCCGCTTGCCCTCCTCGAACAGCGGCGAGCACTGACCGATATACGGGTTTATCCAAACGCAGGTCTTGAGCTGCTTATCCGTCTTCAGGCGTTTGAGCATCGCGGGCGGGTCGGGGAACTGGCGCTTATCCCACTCGAAATTGCACCATTGGAACTCCTTCATCCAAAAGCAATCAAAGTGGAACACCTCAAGCGGGATATCGCGCTGTGCCATACCGTCGATGAACGATGTTACCGTCTCCTCGTTGTAATCCGTGGTAAACGACGTGGTGAGCCACAAGCCGAACGTGAACGCGGGCGGCAATGCCGGTTTTCCCGTGAGGTCGGTGTAGTTTTCGAGAACCTCTGCGACGTTTTCGCCGCCTATCACGAAATATTCCAGCGTTTCGCCAGGCACGGTGAACGATACCTTTGAGACCGTATCGGAGCAGACCTCAAACGACACGTTATCCGAGGAGTTTACGAATATCCCATATCCCTCGCTCGATACGTAAAACGGAATAGACTTATACGACTGGTCGGAGCAAGTGCCGCCGTCGCTGTTCCAGATCTGCACGGTCTGACCGTTCTTGACAAACGGCGTGAATTTCTCGCCAAAGCCGTAGAAATACTCGCCGATGTTCATCGAGAGCTGCTCGCGGATGTATGTCGTCTTTTCGTTGCGCGGATAATCCCAAAACGTATTGTCTTGGGCGGCGTCAAGGCGCGACGACTTTATAAACTCGCTTTCCGTAATAACGGATGCGCTTCTCCACGCGCCTCCCGTCAAGCGCTTATCCTTGTAATAATACTGTACACTGTAGCCGCCTTTTGCGATAACGACTTTAGTGTCTCCCGAAACGATCTCCCAGTCGTTCTCGTTTTCCTTTATCTCGGGCTTGAAGCCTTGAAGCTCGTTAAGCTCAAAGCGCGGAACATTGTCCAAGCCGCCTTTATAGTGCGCCATCGACACCTTGATGACGTTCTTCTGCGTCGATGTGATCGTGATATCAAGACAAGGTCCTCCGAGGGTCTGTCCTCTGTTCTGAATATACTGCGTCGGAACGTAAACATTGAGTCCGTTCTCCACGGGCGTTATCTCGTATGCCTGCGCCGCGTAGTTTACATCATAACCGCGCTTGTTGAGCCAAAATCCGTCCGAAAATCTCATGGTGTATCCTCCTTATAATATTGCGTTCATGAGGCTTGCCGCAAAATGCTTTACCTCGATATTATCCTCTATTTCCCACAATCTTGATGTGCAGACAACGTCGCCGTTGCGGTACAGAAGCGCTAATCGCGACGCGCGCTCGGGGTTGTCTATCACCCAAACGTCGGGCGTTATCTCCGTGCCGTCCAAATTTGCCGCGAAGCTGTGCGTTACGATATCATACCACACAGGCGAGGTATGAGCCTCGCACGGAAATCCGCGCAAGAGCTCGCTTTCCGTATTCGGAAGCAGTCCAAGAGTTCCCGTGGGAACGGGTTTTCCCATACTCTCCGATATGGACTTGAACATTCCGTAGCACCAAAAATCAGTGCAATATTCCCCTTTGAGGTCACCCTCCTCGGAGTACGGGATACACAACGCGCCGCTGCGCGGTTTATCGTGCACTATCGGGAGAGTTTTGCCGTTGTATGTTATCTCGTTTTCCGTTATCTTAACGTCGATACGCGGGTAGACGTACAGCGTATACTCGTTGAAATAACCGCCTGCGCGAAGCAGGAGCGTCACCGCCGCGGGCTTATCGCATCGAAGCGTGAACTTCGCGCTTTCGGCTCTCGTTATTCTGCCGTCCGTCCTTTCGAGCTTGCTTTTTCCCTCGGCAAGCTCCTCGCCGTTCAGCGTTACTCTCCACTCTATCTCGCGGATATCGACATTCGGCGCGGTGTTTGATATCAACAAGCCGCAGGTTATCGGTTCGCCGCTTGTATATACGAACCTTGGAAGCTCCGCCAGCAGAACGGTGGACGCGCAGAAGCGCCGCCACTCGCTCGGCTCTATCAAGCCCTTGCTTTCCATAAAGTCAAGCGCTTCGAGCAGTTCGCTGGAAGTCAAACCAAACTTGCTGGCATCCCCTCCGGACTCCTCCCACTTGCCGCTTCCCGAAGAAGCCAATTTGATACGGATACCGATATTAGGCTGCACATTCAACTGTTTTGCCATGCGGGCAATCAGTTTCAGTTCATTCATTTTCTCAACGACCAAGAAAATGCGCTTACCCATTTTTTGTGCCAGCAAAGCAAGCTCGATATAGCTTTCGTCTTTATATCCATTACAGATAATAAGAGAGTCAGAATCGGTATTGACGGCAATTACAGCATGCAATTCCGGTTTGGAACCGGCTTCAAGTCCCAGATTAAATTTCTTGCCGTGACTGATTATTTCTTCAACAACCGGGCGCATCTGGTTCACTTTAATCGGATAGATGATAAAATTCTGGGCTTTATATCCATATTCTTCAGATGCCTGTTTAAAACAATAGGCAGTCTTTTCAATACGGTTATCCAAAATATCCGGAAAACGTACGAGCATCGGAGCCGCTACATCACGCAACTGCAACTCATCGACCAATTCTTTCAAATCGACGGCTACGCCATCTTTCCGCGGTGTAACAACAACATGACCCTTGTCATTAATACCAAAGTATGAAGTCCCCCAACCTGTGATGTTGTAAAGTTCTTCAGAATCTTCAATACGCCACTTTCTCATTTTTCTGTTATTCAGTTGTTTTTAATAAATAATTGGACGGCAAAAATACGTATTAATCTACAGGTTGCCAATTAAATTGACATTAAATAATCGTTCCTGATATCCGTTATTTCCGTTACGTGTGTCATACAAGCTTGCCAATTGGGTAGCTTGTTTATAAAAATAATCACGCAATGCAGCTACTATATTCCGTCTGCCCGGTAAAGCGGAAATTCTTCCGGCAGGGACAAACTGACTTCTTCACGGGATTCATAACTCAAAGCCTCTACCATATCACACGAAAAACGATATTTTTTCTGCATATTAGTATTCAGGCTCCAGGGAATACAACGCTCTGCATACTCCCAGCCCCGATCCGGATGGGTCATAAAATAATAGGCAATAAACAACCCGAGATATAGCAACAAATATTCATCTTTTTCTCTCCCAACCAAGGCTTCTTCAGCCCGTGCACACATATCGGCAGCAATTTCCGGCTTCCCGGCTTTACAGGCATAATAAGCCAACTTCATATAGGCTCTCAGGTTAGCTTCATAACAAGAGACCTGTCTGGTAATTAAAGGTTGGGCACGATTATAAGCTTCCTCAAACTGCCCGGTTTCAAGATAATAATCCAACATAAAATTCAGTTCGCATGCCTCACAAGTCAGATCATCCATTTTTTCCGCCAACATTTTATCAATGCATTCTTTAGCTTTCGCGTATTCCCTCATTTTGGTATACTCCACAGACAGACGATGATAGTACGTACGCAACGAGTAACCATTTCGCAAGATACGGGTTTTATAATCTTCTCCCACTGCCTCTACCTGTTCCATCGGTATGCTGGGAAGATCGAATGTACAAGACCATATCCATTTATATTTCCATAAAATATCATCTTCATTTATCTGGTCCTTATGATTTTCATAACTGTCCAGGATTTTAGAAAATACAGCAATTTCTTCAGCATCAGCCGAAAGGAGATTTAGCTCGTAAATAAGATCCAATCTCATCTCCACAGCCCATTGTACATCTTCATTCTCGTCTGCAAT